>Ga0164292_10002207_pt1 | contig 15883 bp, 12 predicted proteins | sample GEODES117metaG_FD_111486 | JGI IMG/M metagenome (GOLD analysis project Ga0164292, IMG submission 111486) | Eutrophic lake water microbial communities from Lake Mendota, Wisconsin, USA - GEODES117 metaG | ecosystem: Environmental > Aquatic > Freshwater > Lake | place: USA: Lake Mendota...
ACTTCTGGCCGATACGCGACTTGTGCGCATCGCCCGCCAGTTGGCCGAGCGCACGCTTGATCAAGATCCGCAACTCAACGCTGCACGATTTGCGGCTGTTCGCGCCTCTCTGCTCGAAATCGATCTCTCCCAAGCCATGATGCAGTGACCTCATCACGGCGGGTGCGACCGAACAATTAGGGCGTGGTTTAAAACTCGATACGCCCCTGCAGCAGTGGAGGCGAGTGACTGGCTTCGTTGCAGGGTTTTTCGTTATTCTATCGAAAATACCCCGGCGTCTTGAGTTGCCGTGAGTAAATCTTATCTCCTGCCGCCACAAACAGCACATCGTGTTTCGACCCAGCGAACTCGACACTGACTACTTTGCCGGTCGGGTCTGGCTTGTCGATCACACCTGACAGGCGACCTGCCGGATCAAAGATCTGAATGCCTGTTTCCGTTGTCACAAAAATGCGTCCCTTGGCCTCGGTCGTCGCCCCGTCACCCTGAGCCGTTTCTTTTCCAGTGCCCACCCGCATGGTCATGAAGGGACCCGCACCTGTGAGTGAGCCATCGTTTTGAATCTGCCAGGCCCACACCTTCGTGCCGCCGTGTTCGGAGACATAAAGCGTCTGCTCATCCGGTGAAATGGTGATGCCGTTCGGTTTCACGACGTTGCCTTGATCCGCCACGCTGTGTTTGCCCTCTGGGGTGATGACATGCACCGAGGAGGTCGGGGTCTCGGTGAAATAGACGAAGCCCTTTTTTGTCACCGCCAGGTCATTGCACTTCACGCCGGTGACCAGAACTTGAACATCGCCATTGGGTTTGATGGCGATCACACGCTGTTCTTTGTTATGACAGGCGTAGAACCGACCGTCGGGTCCGATCTGCAATCCACTGATCCCAGGAAGATGGTCTAGTGCCAGGCTCGTCTTACCCGTTGCGGCCTCCCATTTGTAGATGCCCTTGCCCTCCTTCACATCCGTGTAAAACAGATTCCCCGCCGCATCCACACACAGACCATCCGTGAACACCATGCCCTCGACCGCCACTTTCCAGGGCTCCCCTTCGACCAAGTATTCGCTCAAAGACGTGTCCTGAGCCTGCGTGCAAAGCGCCCAACTCAACAAACCCCAAACCCATGTTTTACTCTTCATAATTCTTTCGTGTTTAGCCTGTCAGATTCCGGCCTCAATTCCCCCAGACCCACCGCAGTGTTTCGGGGAAAATGGATCCCGCATGTTTCGTATTGTGCGTGCCCTTGCCCATGATGAACTGGTAATCGTAGCCAGCAAATTTGAGCGCCGCGGCCATGTCCTGGTTTGCCAGGGGCCAGTTGCCGAATTGGTTGTCCAAATCGTTTTCGCCATCCTCCAGAAACACCTTTAAAGGCTTTTTGTCGGTTTTGCGCAACAGCGCCGGATACACATAACCACCGCGAATGTTGGTGAAGGAACCAATGTGGCTGACCACCTTGCGGAACGCGTCCGGCCGCTCCCAGGCCACCGTGAAAGCGCAAATGCCTCCGCTGCTGTTGCCGCATATCGCGCGATGGTCGGGATTATCGGTCAAATTGTAGTCCTTCTTTACTGCGGGTAAGATTTCCTCAATCAAAAACCGTGCGTGCAATTCCCCAAGCGAGTCATATTCGAAACTGCGATTGCTGCGAGGCTTAGCCTTTGGATCCGCTGCAGGAAAAACGCCCGGGTTGATGAAGATCCCGATGGTGACTGGCATTTGGCCTGAGGCGATGAGGTTATCAAAGACGGTGGGCACCCTGAAATTGCCATCGTCTTTCACGAAGCCGCCGCCGTCGCAGAACACCATCACATGGGCCGGGGTTTCCGCCTTGTATTGAGATGGCACGTAAATCCACCAATCCCGAGTGGTGCCTGGATAAATCTTCGACTCCGTCCATGCCGGCATCTGTTTCACTGTTCCCTTGGGCACGTCCGCTTTGACCATCGAATCGGGTCCGAGTTTGTATTGATCATCCTCGGGCGCAGCTGGGAGGAAAGTGACGGTGAGAAAGACGGCGCCGAAGCAGTAGAGGAGGCGTTTCATGCAGTTTGAGGTTGAAGCGAACGAGCCGAGACTGCGGATTCTTACACCTCGAACGATGTCTCGGCCATTGCCAGCAGCCGATTCTGCGCTACCTCAGCGCATGTCCACCACTGCTTTGAACGAGTGCCCTGATGTTTGGTCCTTAGAATCCTGGTTCTCCGCCTACGGGGCTGCTGATTACGCAGCCTTCAAAGAGGCGCTTCCCGGCGCCATGGAAGCATTGTCCGCTCGCGTGAAAGCCGCTGGAACCGATGTGGTAGCTTTGGCCACTGTGATCCCGGATTTTGAGTCTCACAACGAGCGTTTGGGCCATCTCTCTGCCTATCTTGGTTGCTTGTCTGCAGCCGATGCCAATGATGAGGCTGTCAAGGCTGATGAAGCTTGGATGGCGACCATGATTGCCGAGCACGAGAAACTCGGTGCTGCTCTGCGCAGTGCGCTGGCAGCGCTCAATGAAGCTGACTTTACCCGCCTGCTTGGATGCCCAGAGACGCAAGGTGCGGCGCATACGCTGCAGCGGTTTCGATTCGAAGGACAGCGTCAAATGCCGGGAGATCTTGAGGCTCTAGCTTCCGACCTCAATGTTGATGGTCTGCACGCTTGGGGGCGTCTTTACGACACTCTCACAGGTAAAATGGCCTTTGAAATGACCTTCCCAGACGGTCACAACGAGACTGTTGAGATGTCCCGCCGCCGCGCCCTCATGTCGGAGCCAGATCGTCGCCTGCGCGAGGCTGCTTTTCATGCGGGTCAAAAGCCCTGGCTCGATCACGCCGACACGCTGGCTGCAGGTCTGAATGGCATCGCTGGTACGCGACTCAGTTTGTATGCCAAGCGCGGCATTGGTCACTTCCTTGACACCCCGCTCTTTGATGGAGCGATGTCACGCGCTTCTCTCGACGCCATGATGGAGGCGATTCAAACGCACATCGAGTTGCCCCGAAGGGCCTTGCGCGTGGCCGCTAAACTCCAAGGCACATCAGCCCTGCATTTTTTCGACCTCGAAGCTCCGCAAGTGGCCGCGCCAGACCAGAAAGCCCTGACCTGGGACGACGCCTGTTCCACGGTGGAGCGAGCCTTCGCTGCCGCCTACCCAGCCTTGGGTGACTACTTTCGCAAGATTCTCGCTGATCGCTGGATTGAAGCCGCGCCACGGTCAGGCAAGCGCCCCGGAGCGTTCTGCACGGGCTCGCGATTGAACCGCGAGGAGCGCATCTACATGACTTATCATGGCACCGTGCATGACATGGTCACACTCGCTCACGAGACTGGTCACGCCTGGCACTCGAGCGTGCTGCGACCTGCCCGCACGCTCGCGTCCGACTACCCGATGACACTGGCCGAGACGGCCTCGAACTTCGCCGAGATGATCCTGCTCTCTGGCCTCATGCGCGATCCGGCGCTTACCCCGGAGATGAAGTCCTACCTGCTCGATCAGGAAATGCTGCGCGCCCATGCCTACCTCATCAATATCCCCATGCGGTTCGAGTTCGAAAAAGCCTTCTACACCGAGCGCGCTGCGGGTGAAGTCTCGGTCTCGCGCCTTGGCGAACTCATGAGTTCGGTTCAACACAAGCTCTACGGCGACACCTTGCTGGCTGACGGCACCGACCCGATGTTCTGGGCCTCAAAGATGCACTTTTTCATCACGGGTGTCTCTTTCTACAACTTCCCGTATGTCTTCGGATACCTGCTGAGCCAGGCCTTGTTTGCACGGTTCCAGGAGGAAGGTGCCGCCTTCCTACCACGCTACGAGGCCTTCCTCGCCCTCACCGGCAGTGCCAACTGCGAAGAGGTTGCCCGGCAGACCCTCGGTGCTGACCTCACCGACCCTGCTTTCTGGTCCACTGCTCTTTGCGCGATGGAGCCCACCCTTGCCCAATACGAAAGCTTGGTCTAAGACCGCCCGGTCAATCCGGTAGCACGGGCTTCAGGGCCTCTGCCCAGACGGCGTAGCCTTTTTGGTTTGGGTGCAGGAAGTCGGGCATGTTCTCCTTGGAGATCGTGCCGTCGGAGCTGAGCCAGTTTTGGGTGATGTCGAGGAAGGTGATGCCGGGATTGCGGGCGAGCGGGGCAAGCAGGCTGTTGATTTCTTTGAGCACAGCGCGCTTTGGGTCTTCTGGCTTTTGGCCACGGGGGAAGATGCCCATCAGAATGATTTTGGCGCCGGGGCACTTGGCGAGAGCTTGGTCGATGATCACTTCGATTCCTTGGGCGATTTCGGCGGGGGTGTTGGCTCGGCAGTTTTCGGTTTGTGCCAAGTTGTTCGTGCCGATGTGAATCACAATGGCTTTGGGGTTCAAACCATCCAGTTCACCGAGTTCGATCCGCTTCAGCACGTTCTGCGTGCGGTCCCAGCCGAAGCCGAGGTTCAGGACGGGACTCTTGCCAAACAGTTGCTCCCAAGTTTCGGTTCCACGATTGCCAAGTTTGCCGCCATCGGGTTGGCCGCCCCAGAAATGAGTGATCGAATCACCAATGAGGACGATCTCCGGGTTGATCTCCGACTTCACTTTCATCACTGCCTCATGCCTGTCCTCCCAGCCGTAACTGTCGCGCTCCAGTTTGGCCATCGGGATCACGGCGGTGTTGACTGAAGTCACGTGTGTCACTGCTTTGCGAATGGCATCCGCCACTTTGTCGCCAAGGAAGCGATAACCCGGCTCGCCAAAATGCACGTCCTTTGGGTTTTGATATTCGGTGAGGTGGGGCAGCATCGCCGCGTGGAGATCATTGATGCGGACGCCGTGCTTGGCCATCACCTTGGCTGCCGCTGCATTGCGCGCCACCAAGTCCGCTTCTGTCGCGTCCTTCATGCCGCCCTCGGCCACGGGAGTGGTGCTGGCCCAAATGACTCGGGCACCCGTGGCTTTCAGGCGTGTCGTGATTTCCTCAAGTCGCTGTTCGTAGTCCGCCAGGGGTGTTTTGCGATCGTGGATGCCGAAGTTGAAATGGATGATGTCCCAGCGCCCTTCGCCCAGCCAAATGGCGAGTTTTTTCAGACCATTTGCGGTGGGTCCGCAGTTCTCTGGCGCGCGATGTACATTCGCCATGCCCGCCAAGGCTTTTTGCGTCGCCAGCGTGTAACCGCGCGAAATCGAATCGCCGATCAGAAGCACGCGCGGCAGTTTGGGATCGTCCTTCACATAGTCCCAGGCCGTGACCTGGCCTTTGACTTTGTCCGCTTGATACAGCGGCAGATAAAACCCGCCCAGGTTCTGTTCCAGCACCGTCTCCCAGGCCTGCTGCTCGGGCGGCAGCGTCGCCTTCCAGGCCGCGAACTTCTCTGCGGTGACCTTGTTCGCTGCCGCCTTTTTCTCGGCGGCTTCTTTGGCGTTGGTGGGCTCTACCGCTTGGAGGTGAGAGAACAGGCTTAGCAGAAGGATCGTGGAGATTGAGCGAGAGAGCATGGTCAACCGGAACGCCCCAGCACCCAGCGCTCTTGCAGCTTTGCCGTTTTGTGGGTCAACACAAAGGGGTCGGAATGAACGAGCTGCCGTGGAGAAGCCGCCAGTGAAGCGCATCTGCGTCCTCCTTTTCAGCACCGTAATCACATGTCCCGTCTAAAGCTCAATCGGATAAAACGGCCAGCCGTTCAGGGTTGGCCGGCCAAGGGTTTCTTGTTCGTAGTCGCCTTTGGTTCCGCTGTCATAGATCGTGTGCAGCGTGTCGTGGCAATCCGTCATTGTGCCATCCGCCAGGAGGCGGTCGAGAATGAGACGTTCTCGCGGCGTGAGGGTCGGGGCGTCCGCCTTGGTGCGCCAAGTCATCTGGAAGGGCTGCACCGGGCGCGGATGGATCTCGCGCAAGCGGCGCAGGATGTCCCAGCCGCTGGGATCGGTATCGCCAAAGTGAAAATGCGGCAGTTCAGGCGGCAGTTTTTCCAGGAGACGGCGCACGGCTTGCGTGGGAAAGGAGGTGGCGACGAGCAGGGTGCTGCGCGGCAGGTCGGCGCGGGCGAGTTGAAGAAAGGTGGTCTTGCTGTTCTCGACGGTCAGCAACCGCTGCGCTTTGGTGGTGATCCGCACCGCCCGCTCGATCTCCGCCACCGGCAGGGTGGATTCGAAGCGCAGCAGATCGGTTTGGTGGCGTGATCCGTCCTCAAAATGGAGCTCCAGCGGACCACTGAAGTGAAGCACGCTGTTTCGCGTTTGGATACCCAGGGCTTCCAGCGGTGTCTCTTCTCCAAACAAAAATTCCAGGGCTCGAGTCAACGGTCTTTCCAGAGACTCCATGCATTTGGAGTCCCGACCGAGCACGGTGCTGGCATCCCGAATTAGCGTGCCAGTCCGCCACGGTCTCGCGGTCAGTTCAAAAAGGATCGCTAACAGGGTCTCGAACTGGTCGGGTTCTTTCCAGGCGAAAGGCCCAGCGGAGCGGCCTTCGGCAAATGCGCTTTCGAGTCGCTCACCGAGCGTGTTCCAGAGTTCAGGCAAAAGGGGATGCGGGCGCTGGGTCATTTGCCGAACGAGGTTCAGGCTGCGGCGCTGAAGTGTCTCGCCTGGAACCGAATGAAAGAGGTCGTGCAGCCAGGCTTCAGAGGCCAAGGACAGCTCGATTTTGTCGATGAATCGGGGACGGTATTTGACGGGAATCAGCTTCAGTTTAGAGCACTTCTCTGCCTCGCGCTGGGCCGCCTCGCGATCTTCTGCGGAGTGAATTCCGGCTTGATCCAGCAGCGTCTCCCAATCCCGACGAAAGGGCCGCAGCGCCGCTGTCACCGACCCGGCACGGGCCTTTCGCCACTGCCGATGAAACTCGACGAGCCAGGCGGGCGGCTTCATTCCACCAGTTCCAGGAGGCGCGCGCCTTCCACCCGCACCACCCAGTTTTCGATGCGGGTGACTTGTTCGTTTTTATCATCGTAACCGCGCTCCACGCGACATTGCACCACGGTGTCCGCGTGCTGGAACATGGTGGGCAGTCGATCCTCGGGGAAGGCCATGATGAGTTGCAGGCCAAAGTTCCGCGCCAGCGCGAGGCAATCGTCAATGCGGTCGCCGCTGAGCTTCGAGAAAGCTTCGTCCATGACCACGAGGCCGAGGTTCTGCGGGTCATCGCGCTTGCCGATGTCATAGACGCGACGGAAGGCAGCGAGGGTGGCGACAAAAAACGGCGCTTGGTTTTCCCCTCCGCTTTGTTTCTTGGCGCTCTTGTTCAGGCTGATGGCCGCGGCATCGCTGCGACCGGCGGGCTTGGCCTCGATGTCCCAATGGTGATAGTAGCGGTAATCCAGCGCGCGCTGGTGGCGTTTGTCCTCGGGATTGTCGGCGGCGTCGATGGCCGCCATCAGTTCCGCCTTCGCCCGCTCGATCTCCTCCCGACCTGCCGCATCAAACAGCTCCATGCCGGTGCCGGTGGGCAGCCCTTTTTCCACCAGGGTCCAGATGGCGGTGTGCGCTTTGTCGGCGCGGCTGGTGACTTGATAACGCCAGCCACCGATCTCGTGGTTCATGGCGCGATTCAGTTCGCGCTTGGTGCGCTCAGCCTCCTCAAGTTTCTCCCGCAACACATCCAAGACCTGATGCTGGAGCCGGTCCTCCCAATCCTTGCGCGCGGCTTCGGCAGCGGTGGTGAAGCGCTCCAGTTCATGCGTTTCCAAATCCAACCGTCGCTGATCAAACGCGGCGTTGTCCTCGGCATCGACATCGAGCGCGTCCGCGAGCTCGGGGTGATTGGATGCGGCAATCAGTTCCCGCCGCGCCTGGGCGCGTTCGGCGTGCGCTTTGGCCGCGTCGTTCTGGTTCTGCACCGAAAGCGCCACCGCCATCTCGGCCGCTCGCCGCCAGGACGAGGTCTGATTGCGGGCGGCGTCGATGCGATCCTGAATTTCGGCATCGCTGAATCCGCTCAACCCCGCCCGCGTGGTTTGGCGGGCGATGCGGGTTTGCTCCTCGGCAAAGCGGTCTTCCTCCAACGCTTCCAGCAGCCGTTTCTCCTCCAGTTCAAACGCCGTGATCGCTGTCTTCAAGCCGCCGATGCGCTCGTGCAGACCTTCCAGCGTGCGGCTCATCACTTCCACCTGCTCAATGGCTTTCAGCCGCTCGGGTGTGGCCAGCAGTTCGATGGTGTTGGCGAGTTCCTCCGCCTCCTTTTTCATCTGCGGCAGCAAAGCTAACTCCTCGGCGCCACTGGGCGGCGAAAAATCATTCAGACCCCACTCACGGGCGCGATTGATGAAGTGCCGCCAGTCATCGCGCTCACTCTTCGCCCCGGTCAGTTCACCCTCGATCGTTTTCAGATCGCTCTCCCGCATGTCCCGCATCCGACGCAGGCCTTCCTCGCCCAAAGTCAGTTCTTTTTCGGGCACCAGCTTGATACGGCGCGGCGGATCTTTGAACCAGCCATCCATGGACAGTGCGCGCTCATGCTGCTCGATTTGTGCGGCCTTTTTCACCGGCATGACATCGCCCAACAGCGCGTCCAACCACTGCCCTGCCACAGCGTGTTTTGTCTCCACCATCTGTCGCAGCGAGCCAGCCTTGAGCGCGGGTTTGGCAGCAGCGACTTCATCGGGATTGATCAGCATCTCGGCATGACCTGGCGACTCCTGCGCCACCTTCCACGCGGCTTTGAAATCCTCGGGCAAAATCGCCTGCCGCTGCCTGCCGAGCAGCGCCTCCAGTAGCGGCCACCATTTCTCGGCCTCCGCCTTCACCTCGACCACCCGCCCCAGCGCCACCGCGCGTTGGCCACGAGCTTTGAGCGCATTAAGAAGAGGTGCGGGGGCGGGCTGGCCTTCGCGCAGATTGTCCAAATCTCGCCGCAAGCTTTGCGCCTTCGACTCCAATTCATCGACAGCACCCTGCGCCGGACGCAGCCGCTCCTCAGCCTGCTCTTTCAGCTCATGATAAACGCCGATCATCCGCCCCGCGGCGTCCAGACCGCGCGCTTCATCGCTGCCTTTCATTTGCGTCATCTCACGGTTGGCCGCCTCCGGCGTCTCCAGCCCCAGGGTGGCCGCCTGCCAGATCCACTGCTCCCAGCGGTGCACCCGCTCCTTCAGCACCTCGCGGGCGGTGCCAGCCGTCGCATTCAAAATCGCCAAGCGCTTCTCGATCTCCCGCAGCTTGGCCCGATTCTCTGCCAGCCGTGAGCCTTGATCCCCCAGCGCCGCCCGCGCCGATTCCACCTGCTGCCGCAGTTCATCGCGCGCGCGCACGGCGCTGGCGTGGTCCTGCTGCTGACTGGCGTGTTCCGCGCGACGCTCCTCCAGCTTGGTGCTGCGGGCGGTTAGGTTTTCCAGCGCCTCCTCATGCTTCAGCGCCTCCGCCAGATGCGCAAAAAGAGCCGACTCCCGCCGTGCTTGATGCCAGACCTGATGATGCTTGGCGATCTGCTTCAACCGCTCCAACTGGTCATGCATCTTCGCCAACCGCTCCTGCGCGCGCCGATGCGCATCCACGCTCGCCTTGACCGCCCGCACATCCGGCAGGCCGGGCTCCAGCAAGAACTCGCGCACGAATTTTTCGAAGTTGCTCTCCGGCTCGAAGGCCATCGCGCGCGGCAGCGTCTTGGCCATCTGAGCCTGGTCAAAACACAGTCGCGACCGCAGGGCCATCTCGCTCAAATAGGTCTGCTGGCGATCCCAAGCATCGCCTTCCAGATCGCGCTTCAAGTGCGTGCGGAACTCGTCCTCGGGCAAAAAACGCATGGCTTGCGGACCCGCTTCAGCTTCGAGGAAATCCGACCACTCCAGCCGGCTGCCGGCACGGAACCAGACGGTGGAAGGTTTTGAGGACGGCCCTTCATACTCGATGCGCGCACCCCAGGTCTCGCGCCGTGGTTCGTCCTCGCCGGGTTGCAACGGCCAGGTAAACTCCAGCGCTGCCAGCGTCACACTGCTCGGCCGCAGGTAGCGCTCCTGGCCATCGCGACTGGTCGTGTTCGTATCGCACAGGCAGTAGCCGCGCAGGGTGCGTCCGCTGCCCGCGCCGGCAGCGGCTTTGTTGAAGCGACTCTGCTGCTCGCCCAGCATGACAAACTGGATGAGGTCCAGCAGTGCGCTTTTGCCGGAGCCGTTCGCGCCCGTGATCAACGTCAGCCCGGCCACATCGATGAACTGCTGGTAGCCATACCAGTTCACCGCCAGGATGCGGCTGAGGGTGATGCGCGCGCCTTGACTCATGGTTCCAACGCAGCGCCCTCCTCGGCGCTTGGGCTTGCGGTCGGTTGAAAGGCCTCCACCCGGTTCTGCCATTCTTCCACCGAATCAAACGGGATCACGCGCGGCAGACTGGGCAGGATCTCGATTTGCAGTTCCCCCAGCTGCGTCATGCCATCCGGCTTCGCCGTGCGGATGAGTCGATGACGCCGCAGCCGCGCAAACACATCCTCCAGCACCTTCGCGGAAGGCGGTTCCATTTGATCGAAAAACACGCGCAACGCCGACCAGAACCGATCCACCGTGATAATGACCGCCTCCTGCAGCCCGCTGCTGCGTTCGTCATCGTAAAGCCGCCACAACGCCAGCAACACCAGCGTTTCCGCCTTGTCGAACTTGGCCAGCAGCAGGCAGGACTCCGTGCGGGGGCGGGCTTGGATGAGCGACTTGTCTTCATCCACCACCAACTCCAGCGCCAGCGGTGCCAAGTAGTCCTCCAGATGCGAGCGATAATGATCCCGAGCCAAAAGGAACAGCTCCCGCCCGCTGCCCTCGTCCCCCAGCAGCACTCCCCGCCCGATCAGCTCCGCCAGCACCTCCCGCAAAGGCGCACGATCCTCCCGCGGCACTTCGTGCCAGAAGCGGGGCCAAAGCGGGTCATCGGAGGTCGTGGACATGGCAGGAAAACGAGCTTCGGCAGATTCAAGCAAACATCAACCTTGGGTTGTGATCCCAAAACGCCTCGCTTTGGGCACGGCAGCATTTTGCACTGCTCGTAATACTCTGAGCATAAGGTTTGTCCAGGCTGCCTGCGAAGCCTTATGCGCTAAACTCTCTCAGCAGAAACTCCGTGCTTGGGGATGGCGCCGCCTAACGGTAATCCCGCAGGATCGGTCGGATCTTATCCCAACCTGTGTGCCCGTTGACGTTCAGCGGCTTGGGGCGTAAATTCTCCTCATGACCACCCTTCTTTCCGCCAACGGCTCTTTGGAAATCCCCGAGACGTTTCGCAAGACCGATTCACTACAAGCCGGCCAACGCTGCGACATTGAGCGCGTGGGCCAAGGGGATTACCGGGTGCGGGTGTCGTTACCTGAAACTCCAGCGGAACCCCAAGAGGGCTTGGTGGCGCTGCTACGCAGCTGCCCGGTCAAAGGATTCTTTGCTCCAATGGCACGGACTGAAACGACGGATGACCTCCAATCCCTGTGCTTTGAATGACCTACCTCGTCGATGCTAATCTGCTCTGCGAACCCACAAAGCCTGTCTGCGTGGAAAGGGCCGTCGAATGGCTGGACGCTAATGAAGCGGCGTTGATCACCAGTCCCTTGGTAATGGGAGAAATCTGGCGAGGGATCGACGCGTTGCCCACGGGGAAGAAGAAGATCGAACTTGCCGCTTGGTTTACCAAGGTTGAGGCAAAGATGCCAACACTAGACTGGACGACAAGTATCGCTTTGGTCTGGGCTGAGATGGTGAACCAAATCAAGAAGTCAGGTTACACCGTCGGCATCATGGACACCATGATTGCGGCTACCGCCAAGTATCATCACCTGACCATTGCAACGCGCAATGTGGACGACTTCACCCGCTGTGGGGTGCCCGTGGTGAACCCTTTTGAATGAGGCGCCTCATCCAGGGCCGCCGCTGTTTTGGCGCAGGCCCCCGAAAGATCATTATTTTCAGCCCTCCCGCGTGATGGCGAACCGCTCGATGCGGTGTCCGGCTTGGGTGTCCATAGGCACTTTTTCCGGTTGCAGGCCGTGGGTGCGGCGGGGGCCTTCCACGCTCCAGCGGATGCGCTTGCCGGCTAGGCCGGGGGAGTGCTCGTAGGCGACGGCGGCGAGCAGGTCCAGCAGGTCGTCGGCGGTCTCCAGGGTGATCTCATCGGTGCCGATGGATCCGCCTTTGTCTGCGATCAACTTGCCGACGAGGCGGGCGGCGCGCTGCGGGGTGAGGGCGAGTCGTTGGCGCTCTTTCCAAGCGGCGAGCACGTCTTCCTCGTTCTGTTTGTCGGCCTGCCCGGGTGCAAAGGAGAGGTCCACGGGGGCTTTGGTGCGGCGCGGTTTGTAAAGGGAATCGGTGCCGTAATAGAACTTCACGTCCAAGCACAGCGCGGGGAAGTCAGGCGGGGTGCCGACCAGATCGGAGAATCGGGCTCCGGCATGGGCTTGATTGACGGCTTGGCAGTAGGCCTTCACCAGCTCCGGTTTGCGGCCGCGCAGTTCGGTTTGATAGCGGTAGCGCTGCTGGGAGAGGCGATTGAAGGCAGCCATGCGCAGATCAATGGCATCCGCCCGGCGCTTCAAGCCACTGAGATCTTTTTCAAGCCGCACCAGGGACCGCACGGCGCGGTCGTAGGCCTCCCGATCTTCGTAACCGTAATGTTCGCGCAGGCCTTGGGCCAGTTTTTCCCGCAGGAGCGGTTCCTCCTGCCGCTCCGCGACCCGCGCCCGCGCCTGCTCGATGCGGGTCAGCAACCCACCGCGCCGCAGCGCGTCGTAACACACCATGTGCTGCCCTTGGCTGAACTCATTGTAGAGCAGGTGCAGGGTGTCCGCAGCGGAGGCGCTCTGACGCTGGCGCAGTTCGAAGCCGGAGACCAGTTTTTCCACGCCATGCAGTTGCTCGATGGCGCGCTCCAGGCGCTGAGTCAGATCGGTCACGGTGGAGCGCAGTTGGTCGGCGTCATTGAGCACCGGTTCCAGCACGTTGCGCTCCTCCAGCGTTTGGCAAAGGCCGCGCAGGGTGTCGGCAAAGGTGCGCAGCTCCGCCACCTCGTCCTCCGCCAGATCCCGCAGCATTCGCAGCAGTGGCCGCAGGCCAGGCGAGATCACGGCCCAGCGATCGTGCAGCCCGAGGGTTTGGTCCTCGATCCAACCCGCCGCGATCAATCGATTGAAAAATTGCCCTGCTCGCTGCCGCACGTCGCGCAGGGCAGAGCCTTCATCTTCATCCAGTAAGGAGCTCGGATGCGCGGCCAGCACCTCGCGAATGATCTCCAGCGTCTCCTTGTGCGCCAGTCGCCCGGCCTCGCCCGCTTCATCGATCAAACGATCCGCGCAATCGACGTAGACCGGCGCGGAAGGTCGAGCCAGCGGACGGAAAAAATCCGCCGAGACGCTGCGTTGCAGGCGCTGGCTAAGGGAGGTCAAAGACATGAGTCGGAGCGGGTGAAGAGGCAGTTAGTGGGCAACCTGCCCCCGCGTCAAGCCGATCACCTCCAGCAGAAACGCGGCTTCGCTGCAAAACGAAGGCTTCACCCCTCTTATTTGCCTCATGCGCTTTTTGCTCGTCTCCCTCAGCTTGTGGGTGGTTTCTGTGGTTTCCGCCCAGGAATCACTGAAGTCCGCCCTTGTCTTCCATGCCTCTTTTGACACCGGCCTCAACGCCGACTTCAGCACGGGCGATCCGGCTTGTGTCGTCAAAAAGGGCAAGGAATTGGTGCCTGCCGCCTTCAATGACGAGGTCAAACTGGACCCGGCGGGTGGCAAGTTTGGGGGTTGCCTGCATTTTCCGAAAAAGGGCGCCACCCGCCCGCAGTTCAGCGGGGTGAAGGTCCTGGGTTACAACGACAAAAGCTGGAGCACCACGGTCTCCCTCTGGCTGCGCTTGACTCCCGACGAAGACCTCGAGCCCGGCTACTGCGACCCGATTCAAATCGTCGGCGATGATGGCAAAAAAGGCTTCATTTTCCTGGAATGGTCCAAGGATGAGACGCCGCGCTTCTTTCGCTATGCGATCCGCCCGCTGCAAGAGATCTGGGACCCGACCAACGTCGGTTGGGGAGAGATTCCGTTCGAGAAACGCCCGATGGTGCAAGTGGCCAAGGCACCTTTCAGTCGTGATGCGTGGACACACGCGGTCTTCACCCTGGACAAGGTGAACGAGGCGACTGCCGCGAAGCCCAGTGGCAGCCTTTACCTCAACGGCCAGCTTCAGGGCCGCATCGAAGGCTGGGATCTGCGCTTTGCCTGGGATCCGGCGCAGGTGGCCCTGGTGTTGGGTGCCTCCTATGTGGGACGCCTCGACGACTTGGCGGTCTTCAATCGCTCCCTCAATGACACCGAGGTCATGAAGCTACACCAGCTTGAAGGGGGGGTGAAAGCGCTGCGCTGAACCGGCTTCAGTGTGTTTGCTCACGCGATGGCGGCTTTGCTTTGGACATGACGGTTTGGTAGCAGCCGAAGAGGATGAGGGCGGCGCCGGCGGCTTGGGGGGCGGAGAAGGATTCTTTGAAGAGGGCGATGCCGGAGAGGGTGATGGTCAGGGGCAGGAGGATTTGGAAGGCTCCACCGATGCTGACGGGCAGGTAGCGAAAACCTTCGGTCATGGTGAGTTGACCGAGAGACGCGAGCAGGGCGGCGGTGGTGAGCAAGGCGAGATCGGTGAGGGAAGGCATGGGAAGCGAGAACACGAACGGCAGGGCCATCAGGGCGGTGTAGGCGCATTGGGAGGCAAAGATGGTGCCGCTGGTTTCAGTCAGGGTGAGCTGGCGGATGATGACGACGACGGCGGCGGCGACGAAAGCGCCGACGATGGCCAGCAACTCGTAGCGTCCCAGATGGGTCAGGTCGCCGCCTTGCAAGCCCATTAGAAAGACGATGCCGACGATGGCGATCACGCTGCCGAGGATCTTGCGGGGGGTGAGATGCTCGCCGAGGACAAAGACGGCGAGGATGGCGCTCCAAATGACCCAGGTATTGCCGATCAAGGTGGCTTTGCCGGCGCCGAGGGCTGGCAGGGTGAGGTAGTAGGCGGCGGTGCCCAAGGCGCCCAGGATGCCGCGTGCGACCAATTTGCCGGAGCAGAGGGCACGCCGAAAATTTACGCGCTTCTGCGGCATGTAGACGGCCATGATCACTAGCATGCCGACGCCGGCCCGGAAGAGCAGGGCAAGCCAGGGGCTGATGCCGCGGGTGCTGCCCAGGTGTTTGATGAGCAGGGCCATGCCGGTGAATCCGACAAGGGAGAGGAGCATCCAGAGGGAGCCGCGGCGGAGGTCGATGAGCGGGCCGGTCCTGGGAGGGGGCTCGGTCGTCAGGGGGAGGGAGTCGGGGGGAGGGGGCACGGGGATGAAGGGGGAGAGGGTGAAAACAAAAAAGGCGACCCGGAGGCCGCCTTTTGAAAGAGATCGAAAATCAGAGACTCAGCGATCAGTTGCCGGAAGGGGCGGCCGGGGCGGGAGCGGGTGCTACTGGAACAATGGGTGCAGGAGCAGGGGCGGCATCGGCCTTGGCTTCAGGTTTTGGCGTTTCGGCGGGTTTTGGCGCTGCTGGTGCAGGAGCTGGGGCTGCGCCGGGTTCCTTCATGGCGGGTGCGGCGGGAGCTGGAGTTGCAGGAGCGTCAGTCTTGGGGGCCGCCGGTGCGTCGGTTTTGGGGGCCTCAACGGCGGGTGCCGCGGGGGTCACAGGAGCTGAGGTGGCGGTGGCGGGAGCCGCTGTGGGTGCGGCTGGAGCTGCGGCAGCCGGGGTAGCTGGGGCTTCGACGGCGGGAGGAGCGGTGAACAGCTTTTTGGTGTCACCGGCTTGCTTTTTGGAAACCAAAACGGCGAGGACAGCGGTGAGGAGGAACAGGGCGACGGCCAAGTAAACGGTGAACTTTTGCAGCACGTTGGTGGTTTGGGCACCGAACATTTGGCTGGTCATGTCGCCACCGAAAGCGGCACCAAGGCCCTCCTGGCGGGGGCGTTGCATGAGTACGATGAGGATCAAAAGCAGGCAGACGATGACC
>Ga0164292_10002210_pt1 | contig 15875 bp, 10 predicted proteins | sample GEODES117metaG_FD_111486 | JGI IMG/M metagenome (GOLD analysis project Ga0164292, IMG submission 111486) | Eutrophic lake water microbial communities from Lake Mendota, Wisconsin, USA - GEODES117 metaG | ecosystem: Environmental > Aquatic > Freshwater > Lake | place: USA: Lake Mendota...
GGCCCCGGAAGGCCATGTCGTGATGATCGATCCGCACGGCGAATATGCCAAGGCGTTCGAGGATACCGGCATGGTGTTCAACGTCGACAATCTGGAACTGCCCTACTGGTTGCTCAACCTTGAAGAACATTGCGAGGTGCTGTTGACCAGCGAAGGTGCCGCCCGCGACATGGACCGCGATATCCTGGCGCGTTGCCTGCAGATGGCGCGGGCCAAATCGGTCTATGCGCAGGGGTTGGCCGCCGTCACCACCGATACGCCGATCCCCTATCTTCTCTCGGTTCTGGTTGACACGCTGCAATCGGAAATGGGCAAGATGGCCGAAAATCAGAATGCCACCAATTATATGCGGATCCGGGGCAAGCTGGATCAGGTGATGCGCGATCCGCGCCAGCAGTTCATGTTCGATCGCAAATTTGCCCACGACAGTGTGGCCGAATTCATGGCGCGCATGTTGCGGTTGCCGGTGGATGGCCGGCCGATCTCCGTCATCGATCTCTCAGGCGTGCCGACCAGCATCGTTTCGGCGGTGGTATCGATGCTCAGCCGCATTGTCTTCGATTTTGCCGTCTGGTCCCGCGGGGAGCGCAAGCGGCCGGTGGTGCTGATCTGCGAGGAAGCCCATCGCTACATCCCCAATCGCACCATTTCCCGCACCAGCCCGGTGCGCGACGTTCTGGAACGCATCGCCAAGGAAGGCCGCAAATATGGCGTGTCGCTGGGCCTTGTCACGCAGCGCCCGTCCGACCTGGCCGAAGGTGCACTGTCGCAGTGCGGCACCATCATTTCGCTCCGGCTCAACAACGAACGCGACCAAAATTTCGTGAAGGCGGCGCTTCCCGAAGGCGGCCGCAGCCTGCTGGAAGCCATCCCGGCGCTGCGCAACCGCGAGTGCATCATTTCAGGCGAAGGCGTGCCCGCGCCGATCCGCGTGCAGCTGGATGAACTGGAAGCGGCGAAGCGGCCAATGAGCGACGACCCGGTGTTCAGCGAACTGTGGGTGAAGACCGGCGATGATAGCGATATGCTGAACCGCGTGATCGCACGCTGGCGGGCGAACGCACGGTGAGTTTAGGAACAAGCGCTGGCACAGCCTTGCTTGTTGCTGAAACAAGAAAGGCGGCCGCTTGGGCCGCCTTTTTCGCTCGCCGTCCGGGCTTGCCGGAGTCCGTGTCTATCGCTGCGCGATAGCCACTGGCCCGGCTACGCCGCGAATTGGTTCATGGTGTTGTGCGCACCACCAGCCTTCAACGCCGCCTCCCCAGCAAAATATTCCTTGTGGTCATCGCCAATGTCGGAGCCCGACATGCTCTGGTGCTTCACGCAAGCGATGCCCTGACGGATCTCGGCGCGCTGCACGTTCTTCACATAACCCAGCATGCCGGCGTCGCCGAAATATTCCTTCGCCAGATTGTCGGTGGAGAGGGCGGCGGTGTGATAGGTCGGCAGCGTGATCAGGTGGTGGAAGATACCAGCCTGGGCGGCGGCATCGCGCTGGAAGGTGCGGATGCGCTCGTCGGCTTCCTGCGCCAGTTCGGTGGCGTCATAATCCACGCTCATAAGGCGGGCGCGGTCATAGGCGCTCACGTCCTTGCCGGCAGCAACCATGGCATCATAAACCTGCTGACGGAAATTCAGCGTCCAGTTGAAGCTTGGCGAGTTGTTGTACACCAGCTTGGCAGTGGGGATGACGTCGCGGATGCGGTTCACCATGCCGGCGATCTGGCCGATGTGCGGCTTTTCGGTTTCGATCCACAGCAGATCGGCGCCGTTCTGCAGGCTGTTGATGCAATCGAGCACGCAGCGATCCTCGCCGGAGCCGGCGCGGAACTGGAACAGGTTCGATGCCAGCCGCTTCGGCCGCAGCAGCTTGCCATTGCGGCTGATAACAACGTCGCCGTTGCCAACCTGGCCAACGTCGATTTCCTCGCAATCGAGGAAGCTGTTGTACTGGTCGCCAATGTCGCCCGGCTCATGGCTGAAGGCAATCTGCTTGGTCAGGCCGGCGCCCAGGCTGTCGGTGCGGGCGACGATGATGCCGTCCTCCACGCCCAGTTCCAGGAAGGCGTAACGGATGGCGCGGATCTTGGCGACAAAGTCCTCGCGCGGCACGGTCACCTTGCCATCCTGGTGGCCGCACTGCTTTTCGTCCGACACCTGATTTTCGATCTGCAGCGCGCAAGCGCCGGCTTCGATCATCTTCTTGGCCAGCAGATAGGTGGCTTCCGCGTTGCCGAAACCGGCATCGATGTCGGCGATGATGGGCACGACGTGGGTCTGGAAATTGTCGATCTGGTTCTCGATTGCCTTGGCCTTCACGGCATCGCCGGCATCACGTGCAGCATCGAGATCGCGGAACAGGCCGCCCAGTTCGCGGGCATCGGCCTGGCGCAGGAAGGTGTAGAGCTCTTCGATGAGCGCCGGCACGCTGGTCTTCTCATGCATCGACTGGTCGGGCAGCGGGCCGAATTCGCTGCGCAGGGCGGCGATCATCCAGCCCGAAAGATAGAGGTAGCGCTTGTCGGTGGTGCCGAAATGCTTCTTGATCGAAATCAGTTTCTGCTGGCCGATGAAGCCGTGCCAGCAACCCAGCGACTGGGTGTAAGCGGCCGGATCGGCATCATAAGCCGTCATGTCGCGACGCATGATCGCGGCGGTGTAACGCGCGATGTCGAGGCCGGACTGGAAGCGGTTCTGCAGGCGCATGCGGGCAACGCTTTCGGCGCTGATCGATTCCCAGCCGGGCTTGCCGTTGACGGCGGCCGCGGCGGCCTGGACTTGCGATTGATAGCTCATGACCATTCCCTTGCACTGACAATTGGCAGGGTCTGGGGCCGCCCTGCCGGTAAAACTTGTCAACGCCCTGCGCTTGGGCTACCGCCCGGTCAACCCGATTCAGTCAAAGAATCGTGTGTAAATGTCCCTCTTTCGCTCCGATCTTCTGTGAAATTGTAAAAATATTGACAGAAACGCCTGCCTCCGCTGCTGCTGTCGAACTGCCCGAAACCTTGGGCGGCGGCCGCAAGATCTTTGCCGGCGCGCGCGTCCGCCGTCTGCGCACGAGCCGCGGCCTCACGCAGACGCGAATGGCCAATGATCTCGGTGTTTCAATCTCTTATCTCAACCTGATCGAACGCGATCAGCGCCCGCTGTCGGCCAGTTTCCTGCTCAAGCTGGCGCAGAATTATGATCTCGATATCCGCAGCCTGACCGGAAACGACGAAGGCGAGCTGGTCGACGACTTGTCAAAGCTGTTCACCGATCCGCGCCTGATCGGCATCGATGTGCCGCGCAGCGAGCTGCGCGACCTGGCAGCCCGCGCGCCCGCCATCGCCCATGCGCTGTTGCGCCTGGCGGCGGCGACGCCGGCCACCGGGCCGGAGCCGCCGCCGCCCGGCCCAATCGCGGCCGTTACCCGGATGATCGACGCCGCCGGCAATCATTTCCCCGCGCTCGACGAGGCGGCAGAGAAGCTGGCCGACGAACTGCGCCTGTCCGGCCCCGATCTCAACGCGGCGGTGGTGGAACGGCTGCGCGCCCGCCACGCCATCACCGTGCGCGCTCTGCCGCTGGAGGTGATGCCCGGCCATCTGCGCCGGCTCGATCTCCACTCGCGCCAACTGCAATTGTCGGAATCGCTGGATGCCGCCAGTCGCGGCTTTGCTGCCGCTGTGCAGCTGGTGCTGATCGAGCTGAAGGCCGAGATTGCCTCCACCATCGCCAGCGCCGGCATTACCGATCCGCTCGACGTGCGCGCCGCCACCGTCGCCATGGGCAAATATGCGGCCGCCGCCACGTTGATGCCCTATGCCCGCTTCCTCGCCGCCTGCGAAGCAACCGGCTATGACGTCGAACTGTTGCAGGCGCGTTTCGGTCGCGGGCTGGAGCAAGTTGCGCACCGGCTGACCACGCTGCACCGGCCCGGCGCGCGCGGCGTGCCTTTCTTCTTCCTGCGGGTGGATCGTGCCGGCACCGTCTCCAAGCGCTTTGCCCCCGGTGCCTCACCGCTCCCGGTGACGGGCGGCTGCGCGCTCTGGCATGTCTATCACGCCTTTGACCGGCCCGGCGAAATCCGCCGCCAACTGGTCGAGCTGGAAGATGGCCAGCGCTTCCTGACGCTGGCGCGCACCATCCGCACCGCCGCCCTGCCCTGGGGGGTGCCGCGCCCGGGCTTTGCCATCGGCATCGGCTGCGACGTCGCCCATGCGTCTTCACTCTCATGGAACGCCGGCGTCGAACTCAATGGCCCGGCCACACCGATCGGCCCTGGCTGCGCCGCCTGCCACCGCGCCGCCTGCCGCCAGCGCGGCGCGCCCCCGGCCGGTGCCCATCTCGCCTTCGACGAGCGCCAGCGCGTGCTCACACCCTTCCGCTTTACCGATGAATGAAAGGCCTGCCATGATCAGCAATCCCGCCCTGCAGGGTGTCGAGATCAAGGGCGCCATGCAGCCCGGTTACGAGACCATCCTCACCCCCGAAGCGCTGGCCTTCGTTGCCCAATTGCATCGCATGTACAATCCGACCCGGCTGGCCCTGCTGCGTGCGCGGGATCAGCGGCAGGCGTGGATCAATGAGGAAGGCTTCATCGGCTTTGCGCCGGAATATTCATCGATCCGTGATGATCGCAGCTGGCAGGTGCGCCCCGCCCCGGCAGATCTGGCCGATCGCCGCGTCGAGATCACCGGGCCGTGCGACCGCAAGATGGTGATCAACGCCCTCAACAGCGGCGCGCAATGCTTCATGGCCTGCCTGGAAGACGCCTCGGCACCGACGTGGGACGTGATGGTGCAAGGCCAGGTCAACTTGCGCGATGCCGCGGCTGGCACGATCAGCCTCGAAGACAAGGGCAAGAGCTACAAGCTGGGCGACAAGACCGCCGTCCTCATCTGCCGCCCGCGTGGCTGGCACCTCGATGAAGCGCACATGATCGTCGATGGCGAGCGCGTTGCCGGCGCCATCTTCGATTTCGGCCTCTATTTCTTCCACAACGCCAAGGCCTTGCTGGCCAAGGGCAGCGGCCCCTATTTCTATCTGCCCAAGCTGGAGCACGGCCTGGAAGCCCGGCTGTGGAACAATGTCTTCATCACCGCGCAGTCGATGCTGAATTTGCCGCTGGGCACCATCCGCGCCACCGTGCTGATCGAAACCCTGCCCGGCGCGTTCATGGCAGAGGAGATCCTCTATGAACTCAAGGATCACATCACCGCGCTGAACTGCGGCCGCTGGGATTATATCTTCAGCTATATCAAGACCTTCCAGAACGACGCGGCCAAGCTGCTGCCTGATCGTGCCGCTGTCACCATGAAGGTGCCGTTCATGGCCGCCTATGCCGCGCACGTGGTGCGGGTGTGCCATCGCCGCGGCGCGCACGCCATGGGCGGCATGAGCGCCTTCATCCCGGTGAAGGACGATGAGACCGCCAACGAAGCGGCGTTCGAGGCCGTGCGCGCCGACAAGGAGCGCGAGGCGACGCTGGGCCACGATGGCACCTGGGTCGCCCACCCCGGCCTGGTCGGCGTGGCGCGCGAGGTGTTCGACCGGCTGATGCCGACGCCGAACCAGCTCAACGTCATCCCGCAAGGCGAGGCCACCATGGCTGATCTGGTGACGCCGCCAGAGGGCCCGCGCACGCTCGCCGGCCTCACCAACAACATCAATGTCGGCATCGGCTATGTCGCCGCCTGGCTGCGCGGGCAGGGCGCGGTGCCGCTGCACAATCTGATGGAAGACGCCGCCACGGCCGAAATCAGCCGCACCCAATTGTGGCAATGGCGCAAGAATGGCGCCACGCTCGACAGCGGCGAAGCAGTCGACGCCGCGATGATCACCCGAGTCACCGAGGAACAGTTGGCCGCCTGGAAGGCGCAGGTAGGCGACAATTTCTTCGCCGCCGGCAAATACAAGGAAGCGGCCGATCTGTTCCGCACGCTGGTGCTGGCCGACCGGTTGGAGCCGTTCCTTACCAACCCGGCGTACGAGTTTTACTTCGCGAAATGAGTGACGCTGGCCCCTCCTGACCAGGAGGGGCCACAGCGCCTATTGCTCGCGCATGCCACCCTTCGGTGCTGGCACGCCCATCTCGGCCACCATCGCCGGCGTCACTTTGTCTTTGTATTTGTTGCCGAAATTGCTGCGAACATAGTTGATTGCGTCGGAAATCTGCTGATCGGTTAGCGCGCCACGGAACCACGGCATGGCGTTCTTGCCGCCGGTCACCACCATGATCGGATAGACGGCCGCCTCCAGTGCCCCATTCTTCGCCAGCGCCGGAATCTTGCCGGCGCCTTCGCCGCCCAGCGCGTTGGCCATATGGCAGGCCTGGCAGATATTCTGATAAACCTCGGCTCCCGGGTGCGGCGCCGGTGCCGGCTTGGCTGGCTTCTGGGCCAACGCCGGGCTGGCGATCAGAACGGCGGCAAACAGAACGAAACGCATTGATCAGGCCTCCAGGGCTCGGCTGTGCAGGCGGGTGACGGCATCGAGCGACGACAGGATCGCGCCCTCCATCCAGCAGCCGATATAGCTGGCATGTTCGCCGGCTAGCACCAGCCGGTTATCGACAGCAACCAGCGTCTGATAATGTTCCTTGCGGGTATCCTCGTTCCACTGGGCGCAGCAGCCCAGGGTGAACGGCACCCGGCTCCACGCCACGGTGGCGCCGCCGATGAATTCTTCCTTGTAGCGGCCGGGATGGAACACACTGCCCTGTTCGAGCGCGCGTTGGATGCGTTCTTCGGGCGTCATGCCGGCAAATTTGTAGCTCGCCGGGCCGAATGTATAGGCGCCCAGGATCACTGCCGGGCCATCGCTGTGCAGCTTGCCCGATGGATAGGAGATCATGCTGATCTCGCGGTCGGTGAAGCTGATGCCGCCATAGATTGCCTCTTCCTCTTCCCAGAAGCGGCGCTTGAATTCGAGGCCGACCTTCACCGAGTTGGAATAAGGCACGGCGTGGATCGCGGCATCGAGGCCGGGTGAGCAATCGACATCGATCTGACTCAACACCGACAGCGGGATGGTGCAGACGCAATAATCGGCTTCGGTGGTGCTGGTCACGCCGCTGCCGGTATCCGTGTGCATCACCGTCACCTTGCCGCCCTGCTGGCTGATGCTGGTGACCTTCTGGTTGTACCTGACCTTGCCTTCGACTTGTTTGGCAAAGCCGCGGCCGATCATGCCCATGCCGCCCACCGGCTGGAACATCGCATGCTGGTGATCGATGTTCATGTGCTGGGCAACGGTGCGCCAGATGCCGGAATCAAGGATATCCTTGAAGGCATGGGGATCAGACGGGATGGGCTCGCCGAGCACGCCGCCGCCCTGCGCACGTTCAAAACCGCGCCGGCGCGACGAACGATAGTTCTTGGAATACTTGAAATTCTGATCCAGCGCGCCCCATTCGCGCAGCGCGATGCGCAGGCGATCGGCGTCTTCCTTGGTCATCACCGAATCAAGGCCGCGATTGTCGATGGCCTTGGCCAGCAGCTCGGCGACATTGCCATCCCAATCGGCGTGCAGCTCGCGATACCGCATCGGCTTGCCGCCAAAGGCCTTGGACGATTGCACCAGTGCCTGCTGGTTCATCTGGATGAACGGCTCCAGCGCCACGCCGAACTTCTTGCAATAATGCAGCAGGGCGCGGTGGTGATAGGGAATGCGCCATGGGCCGGGGTTGAGATAATTGCCTTCGGAAAAGCCCACTTTCTGCGTGGCGCCGCCCAGTTCGGTATAGGTGTCCCCGCCATAGAGCGACCAGTTCCGGCCACCAGGACGGTTGTTGTATTCAAGGATCTGAACGTCATAGCCTGCCTTGGCCAGTTCATAGGCGGCCAGCATGCCGGCCAGACCGGCGCCCAGCACGACCACCTTCGTTCCCGGCCGCGCGCCCTGCAGATTGGGCGGCCCGGCAAACTGGGTTTCCTTGGCATGGCCCAGCACTTCCATCGCCTGATAGAGTACGGCCGTTCCCGCCATCATGCCGATCGCGCGCAACACCTCGCGGCGTGTCGGCCCCTGTTCAGCCCAGTTCATCAGACCCTGCTTCCCCCTTGTGTGCTGCTACCGGCAACTCTGGCAGGCGTGAAGCCGGCTGGCCAGCGCATATGACGATTTCCGCGTTCGATGCGCTCTCACCCTGGCTATCGATAGTGGCGAAATGACGGGGTTTTCAGCCCGCTTGTCCGCCCTGCCGCCATGGCCTCAATAATCGCTGCCGCCAAAATCGCCCTCGGCGCGGTCGGCGAACTTGGTGAACTGCTTGATGAAGGTCAGCGGTACCGTGCCGGTGGCACCGTGGCGCTGCTTGGCGATGATCACTTCAGCCAAGCCAAAGATTTTTTCCGCTTTCTCCCGCCACTTCATGTGCTTGTCCGCCTCTTCGGGATCGGGCTGTTTCAGGCCGTGATAATATTCCTCGCGATAGACGAACATCACGATGTCCGAATCCTGCTCGATGGTGCCGGATTCGCGCAGATCCGCCAGCTGAGGCCGCTTGTCCTCGCGGTTCTCGACCGCGCGGCTGAGCTGCGACAACGCGATCACCGGCACCTGCAACTCCTTGGCAAGGGTCTTCAGGCCGCGCGTGATCTCCGAGATTTCCTGCACGCGGTTGTCGCTGCCGCTGGCCTTGGAGCCGGTCAGGAGCTGGAGATAATCGACGACGATCAGCCCGATGCCATGCTGGCGCTTCAGCCGGCGGGCGCGGGTGCGCAGCGCGGCGATGGAGAGGCCCGGCGTATCGTCGATCCACAACGGCAGCGCTGCGAGTTCGGTTGAGGCGCGGGCCAGACGGGTGAAATCCTCGTCACTGATCTTGCCCATCCTCAGTGATTCGCCGTTCACTTCCGATTGTTCCGCGAGGATGCGGGTGGCGAGCTGATCGGCCGACATTTCGAGGCTGAAGAAGGCAACCGGTGCGCCGGAGGATTTTTCCGGCTCGATCCCCTTCGCTTTGTCCTGAGAGAAGCGCTGGGCACAGGCAAAGGCGATGTTGGTGGCAAGGCTGGTCTTGCCCATCGCCGGGCGGCCGGCGAGGATCAGCAAGTCCGACTTGTGCAGGCCCCCCATCTTCTCATTCAGGCCGGTGAGGCCAGTCGTGTAGCCCGACAGATGCCCGCCCGACCGCTTGGCCCGGTCAGCCTGCGCGACGGCTTCGCGCGCAGCCTCGAGGAAGGTCTTGACCGTGCCTTGCACTTCGCCGGCTTCGGCGACCTTGTAGAGTGCCATTTCGGCCGCTTCGATCTGGGTGATCGGCGTGATGTCGCGGCTGGTGTCGCTGGCTTCTGTCACCATCTCACGGCCCACCCGGATCAGCTCGCGCAGCAAGGCAAGATCATAGATTTGCTGGGCAAAATCCTTGGCCGCCAACAGCGCTGCACCATTCTGGGTCAGGCTGGCGAGATAGCCGGGGCCGCCCAGTTCAGCCATTGCCGGATCGGCTTCGAACATGGGCTTGAGGGTGACAGGCGTCGCCGCCATCGCCCGTGCCGACAAGGTGAGGATGGCGGCATAGATGCGGCCATGCAGCGGATCGGCGAAATGCTCTGCCTTGAGCTTGGTGATGACATCTTCCACCAGGCGGTTGTCGATCATCAACGCGCCGAGCAGGGCGGCTTCGGCTTCGAGATTTTGAGGCAAGGTCGCTGTCGCCGGGCCACCGTCAACAACACGAAGCGGGGTGATTGAAGGGGGGAGGCTGGCCATGCCCGCGTCATCGCGCAACGCCGCGGCAATGCCAAGGCGGCACACAAATTTCGCGGTGGGCAGACCTGTGGACAAGTCGGGGATGGCGGGTGAACAAGTGGAGCCGCTTGCCGGGGCCTCCCACAATCGCGTAGAGCCGCGTCGTGAGCTACATTCCCGATTATCGTGGCCGTTCAGCGGCCCGCCTGGCCGCCGTGCAGGCCCTGTACCAGCTGGAGATGCGCGGCGAGACCGTGCCCAAGCTGCTGACAGAGTTCCACAACCACCGGTTGGGCCAGGAAATCGAAGGGGCAGAGTATCTTGCCGCCGATGAGCCCTTCTTCGACGACGTGGTCGCTAGCGTCGCTGCGCGTCAGGCCGAGCTGGATGAATTGATCAGCGGTGGACTTGCCGAAGGCTGGTCGCTGAACCGGCTTGATCGGCCGATGCGGGCGCTGCTGCGGGCGGCGGTGTATGAGCTGGTGGCGCGGGCCGATGTGTCGGCAGCCACGGTGATCAACGAATATGTTGATGTCGCCCATGCCTTCCATGACGACAAGGAAGCCAAGTTCGTCAATGGTTTGCTGGATGCGGTCGCCCGCAAGGTGCGTGGCTGAGCGGGACTTCATCGCCCGCCTGATGGCGCCGCTGGCTGTGAGCCACGCCGCCCGTGGCCTTGCGGATGACGCCGCGGTATGGACCCCGCCGCTGGGCCGCAACCTGGTGTTTACGCACGACATATTGGCCGCCGGCGTCCACTATCTGCCCGGCGACCCGCCGTCCGATGTGGCGTGGAAGCTGCTGGCGGTGAACCTTTCCGATCTGGCGGCGATGGCGGCGACGCCGGCCGGTGTGCTGCTGGGGCTGGGGCTTTCGGCGGCGGAGGACGATGCCTGGCGCGAAGCTTTTGTGGCCGGGCTGGGCAGGGCATTGGAAACATTCAATGTTTCACTGTGGGGTGGCGATACCGTCACCGGGCTCGACCGCGCTGTGCTGGGGCTGACGGCCGTCGGCTGGGTGGAACCGGGCAAGGCGCTTGGCCGGGGCGGCGCCCAGCCCGGCGACCTTCTCTATGTGTCGGGCACGATCGGCGATGCCGGGCTTGGGCTGGCCATCGCAGAAGGAAAAGCGCCATTTGACAAACAGTTGCTGAACCGCTTCCGCCGGCCCAACCCGCGTCTCGCGCTCGGCGCAACGCTGGGCGGGGTGGCGACGGCGGGGATGGATGTGTCCGATGGCCTGCTGATCGATGCCGAGCGTCTGGCAGCCGCCAGCGGCGTAGCGTTGGAGATTGATCTGGATGCTGTGCCGCTGTCCCGCCCGTCGGCTGGGCTTGATGATCTGCTGGCCCGGGTCACGGCCGGCGATGATTATGAACTGCTGTTTTCGCTGCCGCCCGGTGCCGGTTCGCTGCCGGCCAGTGCCGGCATGGTGACGGCGGTTGGACGCGTGCTGCCGGGCGCTGGCGTCTCGCTGTTTCATGCCGGCGCGCCGGTTCCGCTGCCCACCCGGCTGGGCTGGGAGCACGGCTGAGCCGCCTCACCCCCGCGCGATTTTCGGCACCAGATCCTTCAACGCTGCCACCAGCCGGTCACAATCCGTCGCCTTGGTGAACAATCCCGGCGTCACCCGGACACAGGCGCCATCCGCCAGCCCCGAACGGTGCACGGTCATGATCCTGTACTGATTGAACAGCGTATCGGTGATGGCAATATTGTCTGCCGTGCTCGTGTGGCCGGCAATCCGGAAACTGGTGATCGCCCCGAACGTCGCCGGATCATCGCCTAGCATGATCTCCAGCCCCGAAAGCCCGCGCAGCGGCTGTACCCAGCGGTTGCGCAGCCATTGCAGCCGCGCCAGCTTCATGGGTACCGGCAGCACCTGTTCCTGAAAATCCAGCGCGGCCGGCAGGGTGAGCTGCGGCGCATAATCCAGCGTGCCCTGGTGCACCTTGGCCTGCACGTCCTCAGGCTTTGCATCCGGTTCGGCCGCGGCTGGTGCGACCATCGGTGCCGCGCCCGGGCGGATCCAGAAGCCGGCGACGCCCACCGGCGCTCCGGTCCATTTGTGGAAATTCAGCACGGCGAAATCCGCGCCGAAATCCGGGATCACGAACGGCCGCATCCGGAAGCTCTGCGCGCAATCGACCAGCACCATCGCACCCGCCGCCTTGGCCAGCGCCGCAATTTCCGCCACCGGCACCACCATGCCGCTCTTGTGCGTGCCGTGGGTGAGCAGCACGAATTTCAGCCGCGGCGTGGCCTTGATGGCGGCGGCATAGGCGGCAATCACATTCTTCCGTGTTGGCGCGCGCGGCAGGTTCACCATCACCGGCGTCGCCCGCCGGCTTTTCGCCAGAGTTCGCATCGCTGCGTGGCTTGTGTCGTAATCAGAGTCAGACCACAGGATCGCATCGCCTTCCGCCACACCCTGGAACTGGCTGATCAGCGCCTGCAGGCCTTCCGCGGCGTTGCGGCAGAAGCCGATTTCTTCCGGCTGGACGCCCATCGCCTGTGCGGCACGGGCCTTCACCACGGCCTGATCCTTGCGCATCGCCCGGCGGGCATAGATGCTGGTCTCGCGGTTCAGCCGCTCCACGATGGCCTTGTGGGTTTCCGCCACCTGCAGCGCCATGTTGCCCCAATAGCCATGTTCCAGCTGCGTCACTGGGCCGGCCATGCTGGGGTAAAGCGCACCAATGCGCGCCCAGCCGGCTTCGTCATCCGGAGCGATCACGCCGGGGGCGCTGAGTGCCTGGCCTGGCGCCGTGCTGGCTGCCGCTGCCGCCGCTCCGGCCAGCATCATCGCGTCGCGTCTTGAAACCTGCATTGCCCCTGCCCCCTATCGCTTTGCCCGGTAATCTCTACCTGCCCGCTTGCGTTCGTCGAATCCCATGCCATGGTGCGGCAAATTGCCCAACCCATGAATGCGGGTGGGGTATAAACAAGGGGAAGGGGACCAATGGATAGCGTTGTTCTGGCCATCATCTGCGGGGTAGCCGCAGTGATCTATGGAGTGATCACCTCGCGGCAGGTGCTCAGCGCCTCGGCGGGCAATGCCCGCATGCAGGAAATCGCGAAAGCCATCCAGATCGGCGCCGGTGCCTATCTCACCAAGCAATATACCGCCATCGCCATCGTCGGCGTCATCGTCGCGGGCCTGGTCGCCGGGTTCCTGGGTGTCATCCCCGCCGTTGCCTTCGTGCTCGGCGCCGTGCTCTCCGGTGCCACCGGCTTCATCGGCATGAACATTTCGGTGCGCGCCAACGTGCGCACCGCCGAAGCCGCGCGCCAGTCGCTGCAGGCCGGCCTCACCATGGCGTTCCGTTCGGGCGCCGTGACCGGCATGCTCGTTGCCGGCCTCGCGCTGCTCGCCATCGCTGGTTATTTCTATGCGCTGGTGTCGTCGGGCCTTGAGCCCACCAGCCGCGCCGTCGTCAACGCGCTGGTCGCGCTGTCGTTCGGTGCCTCGCTCATCTCCATTTTCGCCCGTCTGGGCGGCGGCATCTTCACCAAGGCGGCCGACGTCGGTGCTGACATGGTCGGCAAGAACGAGCTCGGCTTTGACGAAGATGATGATCGCAACCCCGGCGTGATCGCCGATAACGTGGGCGACAACGTCGGCGATTGCGCCGGCATGGCGGCCGATCTGTTCGAAACCTATGTCGTCACCATCGGCGCCACCATGGTGCTGTGCGCCCTGCTGGTCACCGGCGGTGATGCTGCCAAGCTGATGACCCTGCCGCTGCTCGCTTGCGGCGTGTGCATCATCACCTCGATCATCGGCACCTATTTTGTCCGCCTTGGCGGCGGCTCCATCATGGGGGCGCTCTACAAGGGCCTGATCGTCACCGGCGTGTTGTCGGTGCCGGCTTTGTGGTTCGCCACCCAGGCGATCTTCCCCGACATGAACGCCGTGATCGGCGCTGATGGCGCAGTGGCCGGCGAAGCCCTCAAGGTGGCCGGCGTCGAAGGCGGCTTCACCGGCCGGGCGCTGTTCTACTGCATGCTCATCGGCCTGGTCGTCACCGCCCTCATTGTCTGGATCACCGAATATTACACCGGCACCGATTATCGCCCGGTGCAATCCATCGCAAAGGCATCGGATTCGGGCCACGGCACCAACGTCATCCAGGGCCTCGCCGTGTCGATGGAATCGACCGCGCTGCCCACGCTGGTGATCGTTGCCGGCATCATCGCTACCTTCAAACTGGGCGGCCTGATCGGCATCGCCTTTGCCGCCACCGCCATGCTGGCCCTGGCCGGCATGATCGTCGCGCTCGATGCCTATGGACCCGTTACGGACAACGCCGGCGGCATCGCCGAAATGGCCGGCCTTGATGGCGAAGTGCGCCAGCGCACCGATGCACTCGACGCGGTGGGCAACACCACCAAGGCCGTGACCAAAGGCTACGCTATCGGTTCGGCCGGCCTTGCCGCGCTGGTGCTGTTCGCCACCTACACCGAAGATCTGGCCCAGTTCTTCAGCCAAGTGCCGGTCGATTTCTCCCTGTCCAATCCCTACGTGGTCGTCGGTCTGCTGCTCGGCGCGCTGCTGCCCTATCTGTTCGGCGGCATGGCGATGACAGCAGTCGGCCGCACGGCTCAGGCCGTTGCCCAGGATATTCGCGCCCAGTTCCGCGAAAACCCCGGCATCGCCACCCGCGAAGTGAAGCCCGATTATGCCCGCACCGTCGGCCTGGTCACCGCCGGCGCCATCAAGGAAATGATCGTGCCGTCGCTGCTGCCGGTGCTCGCCCCCGTGGTGGTCTATTACGTCATCACCGCCGTGGCCGGCCAGGGCAACGGCTTTGCCGCTCTGGGCGCGCTGCTCATGGGCGTCATCATCTCCGGGCTGTTCGTCGCCATCTCCATGACCAGCGGCGGCGGTGCGTGGGACAACGCCAAGAAGGTGATCGAACAAGGCGCCTACGGCGGCAAAGGCTCGCCGGCCCACCAGGCGGCGGTGACCGGCGACACCGTGGGTGACCCCTACAAGGACACCGCCGGCCCCGCCGTGAACCCGATGATCAAGATCACCAACATCGTGGCGCTCTTGTTGTTGGCGGCCCTCGCCGGCCACTGAGGCCCCACCAATCACCAAATCCGAAAGGGGCGGCCCACCAGCCGCCCCTTTTTTTCGTCGCCGCCCCGGATCAAGTCTGGGGCGGCGTCGCAAAAGAGGGTTAGGCCAAGGTGGCGAGAAAGCGCGCCGCCTGTTCCCGGATGCGGACCTGCTCCTCCGCTGAGAAGCGCCGCCAGCCGTCGTACATGCGCCAGAGGCGTTGGTTGTTCTTGAGCGTCTCTTCGTGGCGGGCGAGGAAGTCCCAGTAGAGGGAGTTCAGCGGGCAGGCTTTGGGGCCGGTGCGTTGCTTCACGTCGTAGCGGCAGGTTTTGCAGTGGTTGCTCATGCGGTTCATGTAGGCGCCGCCGGCGGCGTAGGGTTTGGTGGCCATCAGGCCGCCATCGGCGAATTGGGACATGCCGATGACGTTGGGCGCCTCCACCCATTCCAGCGCGTCGGCATAGACGGCGAGATACCAGCGGTGGACTTCGGCCGGATCGGTGCCGACCAGCATGGCGAAATTGCCCAGGATCATCAGGCGCTGGATATGGTGGGCCATGGCGTTGCGGCGGGTGGCGTCCACGGCTTGTGACAGGCATTTCAGATCGGTGGGCGCGCCCCAGTACAGGGCGGGCAGGGGGCGGGTGGCGGCGAGGTGGTTGCGCGCCGTGTAGTCTGGTCCGGCGAACCAATAGAGCCCGCGCACATATTCGCGCCAGCCCAGGATCTGGCGGATGAAGCCTTCGACGGCGTTCAGCGGCGCGGTGCCGGCGTGGAAGGCGGCTTCGGCGGCTTGGCAGACTTCGAGTGGGGAGAGCAGCCCGAGATTGAGCGCGGGGGCGAGCAGGCTGTGGTTGAGCACGTCTTCGTCGGTGACCATCGCGTCCTGATAATCACCGAAGCCGGCGAGGCGGTGGGTGATGAAATCAGCGAGGGCAGCCAAGGCCTGTTCGCGGGTCACGGCCCAGCTGAAACCGTCGATGCTGCCGAAATGATTGCCGAAACGGCCGGCGACCAAGGCCATCACTTCGGTGGTGATGGCATCGGGGGCGAACCGCAGCGGGGGTGTGAAGCGGTGGCCTTTCGGCACGGATTTGCGGTTCTCCTGATCGTAATTCCACTGGCCGCCC
>Ga0164292_10002213_pt1 | contig 15847 bp, 19 predicted proteins | sample GEODES117metaG_FD_111486 | JGI IMG/M metagenome (GOLD analysis project Ga0164292, IMG submission 111486) | Eutrophic lake water microbial communities from Lake Mendota, Wisconsin, USA - GEODES117 metaG | ecosystem: Environmental > Aquatic > Freshwater > Lake | place: USA: Lake Mendota...
CCTCAAGGAAGCCCGGCCGCTGGTGATCTGCCCGCGGGAAACCCCCTGGAGCCTGGTGCACCTGCGCAACCTCACCGCCCTGGCGGAGGCGGGAGCACACATCGCTCCGCCGGTGCCCGCCTGGTACCACCAGCCCCGCACGATTGACGACATGGTGGATTTTTTGGTGGCCCGCATTTTCGACCTGCTCCACGACAACCTTGGCGATCTGCGGCGCTGGAGTGGACCGATCGGCCCAGCCCAGCCAGGCTGCGCGCTGGCTGATCCCACTCCCCCCGCCTGACCGTGCTGCGCCAGTTGCTGCTGCTCCCTCTGCTCGCCCCCCTTGCGGCGGTGATCCTGGTGGGCGCCCTCAATCCGAAACCGGCAGTGACTCTGCGGCTGCTCACTTACACCAGTCCCGCCCTGCCGATCGGCGTGTGGATGATGCTGGCCGGCGGCGGCGGCGGGCTGCTGAGTGCCGGCACCACCGCCCTGGCCCTGCGCGGCGGCAACGGTGGCGTTACTCGGCGCCAGGTGCGCCTTCCTCACAACGCCGAGCCGGCCTGGAGTGGGCGAGAGGGCTGGAGAGCAGCCGCGCCCCCGTCCCCTGACGAGTCCCGCTCCGCTGGCCCGACCCCCGCGCCCAGGGACCCGGAACCCAGCCCGGCAAGTCCCAGCCGAGCACCGGGTGAACCGGCGCCCACGGTGGAGGTGCCCTTCCGGGTGATCCGCCGGGCTCCCAGCAGCCAGCAAGCCAGCACTGCCCCTGTGGATGGCTGGGATGAGGGTGACAGCGACTGGTAAACACCAGGGTTCCCCTGCTTAGAGTCAGAGACACTCAACCCCTGGGGCCCGAGCCTGGTGAGCGATCCCACCCCTTCCCCCACTCCAGCAGCAGCAGCCGAGGCGAAGCCGGCGAAAGCGGCCAAGCCCCCTGCTCCCGAGGATGCTCCCTTCGCCAGCTTCATCCCCAACTCCCTGATCCCAGCCCTGGCCAAGGAAATCTGCGGCTACGGCGGCCCCGAACCGCAGCTCCGCTTTGAGCAGGGGCCGATGCCGGTGGTGGCCAGCCCCTGCTGGATGGTGGTGGGGGAGCTTCCGGGTGGGCGCCGGTTCTGGCTCTGCTTCACCAGTGAGGACATCAACGCCGCCAAGACCGTGGCCGTGGCCGAGGCAGGCGCTGAGCCCAGCCTGCTGGAGTCTTTTCTGATCGACGAAAAAAAGATCACCCAGGCCCTGCTGGTGTCCCGCCTGGTGCAGCGGCTCAACGGCCAGAAATGGCTGGGCCCGAACTGACAACCCCCACAGGCAACGCAGATTGCCAACAAGGGCGGCACAGTCCGTGACAGGTCCCGCCGACCTGGGCGTAGGCCCACCTACCATGCACCCACTGCTCTGACCTGATCTGTTCGATGGTGCCACCTACCGCAGTCGCCAGTTCCAGCCAGGCCGATGCCCAGGCCGCTGGCCAACAAACCGCGGGCCTCAAAGCGAGCGCCGGTGGCGCGGCCATCAAGGAACCGGTGAAGGACACGATCCTCACGCCGCGGTTCTACACCACTGATTTCGAGGCCATGGCTGCCATGGACCTCCGCCCCAACGAAGTGGAGCTGGAGGCAATCTGCGAGGAATTCCGTAAGGACTACAACCGCCACCACTTCGTGCGCAACGAGGAGTTTGAGGGCGCGGCCGACAAACTCGACCCCGAAACCCGCAAGGTGTTCGTCGAATTCCTGGAGCAAAGCTGCACCTCGGAATTTTCCGGCTTCCTGCTCTACAAGGAACTGAGCCGCCGCATCAAGGCCAGGAATCCCCTGCTGGCTGAGTGCTTCGCCCACATGGCCCGCGATGAAGCCCGCCATGCCGGCTTCCTCAACAAAGCGATGAGCGATTTCGGCCTACAGCTCGACCTCGGCTTCCTCACCGCCAACAAGGCCTACACCTACTTCAAACCGAAGTTCATCTTCTACGCCACCTATCTAAGCGAAAAGATCGGCTACTGGCGTTACATTGCCATCTTCCGCCACCTTGAGAAGAATCCCGACAGCAAGATCTTCCCGATCTTCAACTTCTTTGAGAACTGGTGTCAGGACGAGAATCGCCACGGCGACTTCTTCGACGCCCTGATGAAGGCCCAGCCCGACACTGTGCGCGGTTTCACAGCACGGCTCTGGTGCCGGTTCTTCCTGCTGGCCGTGTTCGCCACCATGTACGTCCGCGACGTGGCCCGTAAGGAGTTCTATGAAGCCCTTGGCCTGGACGCCCGCACCTACGACAAGTACGTGATCGACAAGACCAACGAGACCTCTGCCCGGGTGTTCCCTGTGGTGCTGGACGTGCGCAACCCCCGCTTCTGGGATGGCCTGGAGCGCCTGGTGGTCAACAATGAAAAACTGTCGGCCGCCGATGCAAGTCCGGCGCCAGCGCCGCTGAAGGCAATCCGCAAGCTGCCCTACTGGATCGCCAACGGAGTGCAGATGGCTCAGCTGTTCCTGATGAAGCCCATCCGCAGCGAACAGTTCCAGCCGGCCGTGCGCTGAGCGGCAGCAGACCAGAGGCCAGCAACCGCCGATCCCTGGCCCTCTGGAGAACGGCCAACGGCCCTGGCCACCATGGCCGGGGCCTTTTTGCTAGGACCGCTCCCAGGCCAGGAAGGTCCAGCGTCAGCCCCGGCAGGCAGCCGTTTCTCTCCCCGTATCCCCCCTGTTCCGTCCTCGAACGATGGTCGTCTCCATTGCACCTCCAAGCCTGCGCCAACTCGATGGCAGCTGGGCCCTTCGGCTGGAATCGCTGCTCGCCGCGGGCCGGGCCGCGGGGGCCGATTTGGTGGAGGTGTTCCTGGAGCGCACCGATCACCTGGGCGTGCTGGCCGAGCAGGATGGCATCACCAGCGTGAGTCCTGCCTTTGGGATGGGAGCTGGGCTGCGGGTGTTCAGGGGCCTGCGCGACGGTTTCGTGAGCACCAACGACCTCAGCGATGCCGGCCTGTTGGAGGCCCTCGACCAGGCCCTGGGGATGCTCGGGCTGCAGCGCAGCGGAGCGGTACGCAGTGCCTTTGAAGGCCTGGGGAGCCTGCGCGACCACGCCAGCGCCAAGGCGGATTGGCTGTTGCGCTGCCCCGAACTGGCGGCAGCCACCACCCGACTGCTGGAGGGCACCGCTGCCCTGGAGCGGCGCGGCACCCACCTGCAGGTGCGCCGCGGCAGCTACGCCCGCGACTGGCAGGAGGTGCTGGTGGCCGCCAGCGATGGCACGTTCGCCCGCGACATCCGCCTGCATCAGTCGCTGGGGCTGAACGTGCTGGCCTCCGACGGCGAGCACCGCTCCAGCATCGGCCGTCGCTACGGCAGCCACGGCCGCCCGGAGCAGCTGGAGCAGTGGGATGTCGACGCCAGCGCCCAGGAGGTGTGCGAAAGCGCAGCCACCATGCTCTACGCCGATTACGTGGAGGCCGGTCAGATGCCGGCGGTGCTGGCCAACCGTTTCGGCGGGGTGATCTTCCACGAGGCCTGCGGCCACCTGCTGGAAACCACCCAGGTGGAGCGCGGCACCACACCCTTCGCAGACAAGGTGGGCGAACCCATTGCCCATGAGGCCGTCACGGCGATCGATGAGGGCCTCAGCGATGGCGCCTTCGGCTCGCTGGCGATGGACGACGAGGGCATGGAGCCCGAGCGCACCGTGCTGATTGAAAACGGGGTGCTCAAGCGCTTCCTCAGCGACCGGGCCGGCCAGCTGCGCACCGGCCATGCCCGCACCGGCAGCGGCCGGCGCCAGAGCCACAACTTCGCCGCCGCCAGCCGCATGCGCAACACCTACATCGCCGCCGGCCCCCACACCCCCGAGCAACTGATCACCTCGGTGGACAAGGGCCTTTACTGCAAGTCGATGGGCGGCGGCAGCGTGGGCCCCACAGGCCAGTTCAACTTCGCCGTGGAGGAGGGCTACCTAATCGAGAACGGCCGGCTCACCATGCCGGTGAAGGGCGCCACCCTGATCGGTGAAGCCAAGGAGGTGATGCCGCGGATCTCGATGTGCGCCAACGACCTCGACCTGGCCGCCGGTTTCTGCGGGTCGGTGAGCGGCAGTGTGTTCGTGACCGTGGGCCAGCCCCACATCAAGGTGGATTCGATCACCGTGGGGGGCCGCTGATCATGACCATCAGCAACGGCAGCCTCGATGCCGAACAGCTGCGCGGCCAGCTCGAGCAGCTCGCCCAGCACCACGGCATCGACCGGTGGGACCTGGGAGCCTCCTGCAGCACCGACACCTCCGTGCAGGTGGATCGCGGCGAGGCCAAGCAGATGAAGGGGGCCCAGCGCAGCGCCATCACGGTGCGGGTGTGGAACGGCGACGGACTTGTGGGCATCACCAGCACATCCGACCTCTCCCCTGATGGCCTGGAGAAGGCCCTGGCCGGGGCCAGGGCCGCCAGTGCCTTCGGCAATCCCGAGGACACGCCAGCCTTCTCGCCCCTGGCCACGGCTCCCCTGCCGGAGCTGCATCAGCCCCTGCGCCCCAGCCAGCCGATCCTCTCCCTGCTGGAGACCCTCAAGGACGCCGAGCGCCAGCTGCTGGAGCGGCACCCGGCCATCGGCACCGTGCCCTACAACGGCCTGGCCCAGCGGCGCAGCGAGCGGCTCTACCTCAACAGCGATGGCGCCTGCCGCCAGCAGCGGCTCACGACAGCCAGTGTGTATCTCTACGCCAAGGCCGAGGAAACGGGCCGCAAACCCCGCAGCGCCGGCGCCGTACGCCTGGCCTATGGCGCCGATGACCTCGACCTGGCGGGCTGCATCGCCGAGGCCGCCGAACGCACCATCAGCCACCTCGACTACGCCCCGATCGAGACCGGCCACTACACCTGCGTGTTCAGCCCTGAAGCGTTCCTCGATCTGATCGGCGCCTTCTCCAGCCTGTTCAACGCCCGCGCCGTGCTCGATGGCGTCAGCCTCAGCAAGCGCGAGTCCCTGGGCGAGCAACTGGCGGTGCCGTTCCTGTCGATCACCGACAACGGCCTGCACCCTGGCAACATCGGCGCCAGTGCCTTCGACGGCGAAGGCACCCCCACCCGAGCACTGCCCCTGCTGGAAGGAGGCATGCTCGCCAACTTCCTGCACTCCGAAGCCACGGCCCGGGCCTTCGGCGTCGTCCCCACCGGCCACGCCGGCCTGGGGGCCAAGGTATCGGTGAGCCCGGACTGGTTCGAAGTGGGGCCCGCTCCGGGGAGTGGGGGCGGCCAGCAGGGCCTGGATCACCACAGCCATGGAGAGGCCAAGGGCCTGGTGCTGATCGATTCGCTCTCGGCCCTTCATGCGGGGGTGAAGGCCAGCCAGGGGTCGTTCTCCCTGCCTTTTGATGGCTGGCTGGTGCATGGCGGCGAGCGCCGCTCGATTGAAGCAGCCACCGTGGCCGGCGATATCCGCCAGGTGCTGCAGGCGATCGTGGGGTTTGAGGGTGAGGCGAAGATCACCCCCGATGGCCTCTGCCCCCAGGTGTGGGTGGAGGGTCTGTCGATCACGGGCGAAGCCTGAGCAGCCGCCCAACGATGAACGTGCTGTTCTGGGGCACCCCGGCCTACGCGGTGCCCAGCCTCAATGCCCTGCACGCCGCCGGCCACCGCCTGGTGGGCGTGGTGAGCCAGCCCGACCGTCGCCGCGGCCGCGGCAAGGAGCTGGTGGCGAGCCCGGTGAAGGCGCGCGCCCTGGAGCTGGGGATTCCCGTGTTCACCCCTGAGCGCATCCGCCGCCAGAGCGAGCTGCAGGCCGAGCTGGCCGCCCTGGGCGCCGATATCTCTGTGGTGGTGGCCTTTGGCCAGCTGCTGCCAGCGGAGGTGCTGGCCCAACCACCCCTGGGCTGCTGGAACGGGCACGGCTCCCTGCTACCCCGCTGGCGCGGCGCGGCCCCGATCCAGTGGAGCCTGATCAGCGGCGATGCCGAGACCGGCGTGGGGATCATGGCGATGGAGGCGGGGCTGGACACCGGCCCGGTGCTGCTGGAGCAGGCCATCCCGATCGGCCTGCTGGAGAATGCCCAGCAACTTGGGAACCGCCTGGCCGATCTCACCGCCGAGCTGCTGGTGGAGGCCTTGCCGCGGATCGAGGCCGCCGGTCCCGGAGCGGAAGGCGAACGGCTGGCGCGGCTGCAGGTGCGCCGCCAGCCTGAAGAGGGGCTCACCTATGCCCGCCTGCTGAGCAAGGACGACTTCGCCATCGACTGGGGGCAGTCCGCATTAGCCATCCACCGCCGGGTCATGGGCCTCTACCCCGGCGCCCACACCAGCTGGCGGGGGGAGCGACTGAAACTGCTGGCCACGGAACCGCTGGTGGAGCGCCTGGCGGGGCAACTGAGCCCTGAGGCCGCAGCACTCTGCGGCCGCTGGCCCGGCGCAACCGCCCCCGGTGGGGCGGGCACGGTGCTCGCTTGCGAGCCAGGCCTGGGGCTGGTGGTGGGGACCGGGGGCTGCCCGGTGCTGCTGCGCCAGGCCCAGCTGGCCGGCAAGCGCAGCAGCACAGACCAGGGCCTGGTGCAGCAGCTGCAGGCGCAGGTGGGCGATCGACTGGGCGACTGAACAATTCTGAGCACGACGTTGTGTGTCGTCTGGCCCATGCAAGGTCAGGGATCGCTCACGAAGAGCTAGAGCTGAATCAGCCTCTACTGGGACCCATGGCACGTGATTGTTCCGTCGGCCTGTCCTATGTGACGGAAGCTGGCCCTGGCTGCCTGATCTACCGGGAAACAACCGGAGGCTACGTGGTTCGCCCCGGCGATCGGGATGGTCAGAGCCAGAAGGTTGCCACCCTGGCCTCTGCCTACGCCGCCTGTCAGCTGCTCAGCGGTGCCGCCGCATCCACCGAAAAGCCAGTCTCAGACTTGCGATAGAGGCCGTGAAGGCCCTCCAGTTGATGGTGCACGGAACGCAGCTGATCACGGATGTGATCACTGTTCTCAATACGCTCGAGGGCCAGCAACATCGACTCGATCTGACTCTTGCAGTCGATCAGCACACGGCACTGGGGTGATCCGGGCTCGTAAGGCATGGAAGGTGGTGACGCCCCCCCATGGGAGCTGAGCTCAGCGGTTCCGTGTGTGTCGGTTGTTGCCGTTTGCAGACCGACCGGGCCGGCCCGACGCCGGCTGGGATGAGCGGCCCCGTCCTTTGCCTCGCCCACCGCTGAGGTCAAGGGGCGGAGCACTGAGAACTGTGGGTTCAAAGCCTGGCACCTCCTCCCTGGGCAGGCGACTGCCGATCAGCCGCTCGATCGCCCGCAGCAGCTCATGCTCCTCCGCCGCCACCAGGGAAATGGCGTGGCCAGGATGGCCGGCCCGGCCGGTGCGGCCAATGCGGTGCACGTAGTCCTCGGCCTGGTTGGGCAGATCCAGATTCACCACGTGCGGCAGCTGGTGGATGTCGATGCCGCGGGCCGCCAGATCAGTGGCCACCAGCACGCGCAGTTCGCCGCTCTTGAAGCCGTCGAGGGCGCGGGTGCGCGCCCCCTGGCTCTTGTTGCCATGGATGGCCGCCGCCGCCATCCCGGCCTCACTGAGCTTCTCCGCCATGCGGTTGGCCCCGTGTTTGGTGCGAGCGAACACCAGCACCTGCTGCCAGCCCTGGCTGGCAATCAAATGGATCAGCAACTCGGGCTTGCGGGCCATGTCGCAGGGGTGGAGCAGGTGCTCCACGGTTGTGGCTGTGCGGTTTTCGGGCGTGACCTGCAGCTGCACCGGGTTGTGCAACAGGCCGTGAGCCAGGGCCTTGATCGGGCCGCTGAAGGTGGCGGAGAAGAGCAGGTTCTGGCGCCGCGGCGGCATCAGGGCGAGCAAGCGCCGGATATCGCGGATGAAGCCCATGTCGAGCATGCGGTCGGCCTCATCGAGCACCAGGATCTCCACCTGATCAAGGCGCAGGGCACCCTGCTGCTGCAGATCGATCAGGCGGCCGGGGGTGGCCACCAACACATCGGCACCCGCCTTGAGCCGGTTGATCTGGGGGTTGATCTTCACCCCACCGAACACCACGTCACTGCGCAGGTCGAGAAAACGGCCATAGGCGGCCACGTTCTCACCCACCTGGGCCGCCAGTTCGCGGGTTGGGGTCAACACCAACCCCCGCACCACGCCATTGCGGGCGTGTGACCCATGGCGCAGGCGCTCGAGCATCGGCAGAGTGAAGCCTGCGGTTTTGCCCGTGCCGGTCTGGGCAGCCGCCATCAGGTCATGGCCCTCCAGCACGGCAGGAATGCACTGACGCTGGATCGGCGAGGGCTCGCTGTAGCCCTTGCTGGCCACCGCCTGCACAATCGGCTGGCCGAGGCCCAGTTCGGCGAATGCCGCAGCCAGGCTGGCGTCGACGGCTGGAGGCAGCTCCCGCACTCGCCTGACCATGGCACGGGCAGACGGGCCAGGGGAGGCGGTGGCGTTGCGTGAGGGCGTTCGATCCGCAGCCGCAGCGGGGCGGGGGCGGCTGGAGCGCTTGGCTGAACTGGTGATGGGCTCGGCAGCGGTGAACGCACTTCACCCTACGGGCTGCCCCGACAGGATCAGTCGGTGTAGAGCAGACGCGCCTGCTCCAGCACCGCGCTGAGATCGGCGTCACTGAGATCGAGGGCTTCGCTCCAGCCCTGGCTCTGCAGCCAGGCCCGCAGCCGAGAGCCTCCCTCCGGCCCCGCAAAGCTCACGAAGAACTCCCCCTGGGCCGCCAGCACCCGGAATTTGAGGAACTCCAGCAGCCGGGCCCGCAGACGGGCGGGCTGCACCAGCCGGCAGCGGGCCCCATCCACCCCAAGCTCCAATCCTTCAACCCCGGCGATGCCCCGGATCCAGGGAGCCAGCACCTCCAGCCGGTCGGGGGGCTGGAAGTGGCGCTGCTTGGTCTCCGGGTGGGGCCAGTAGATCCAGCCGGCAACCGCTGCATCCGCCCCCCGCCAGCGCAACAGACATGGCCAGAAGGAGAAGCTCTCCGGCGGATGGCGATCGGTCCAGCGCAGGTGCTCGACCTGCCAGGCCGGCTGCTGCAGGCGCCAGGCAGCGCCGGCGAAGGCGAGGTTGAGGGTGCCGGCGAAGCAGTGGCGCAGGTCGAGCCCGGCGTGGGCAAACAGGGGGGTCTGCAGGGCGATCGTGCCGGCCGGGTAAGGGCTGTCGGCCGCCTGACCCGACGCGACGCCATGGCCGGCCACCAGCCGGCATGGATGCCAGCGCAACTGCGCGGCCGGGATGGCGGCAGCAGGTTCAGGGGCGGGGGAGGAAGTGGGCACAGCGTTCACAGGGGCCCGCCGGCAGCACCGCACAGCGCAACAGGGGACTGCGGGCATTGAAGCGGCAGAGGGGATCGCCGATCACCCAGCCCGAGCCCCACGGGCGGGCGTCAGCGGGCCGTTCCTCGGCCTTCACCTGCAGGGCCACGCTGGCGAGGTCGTAGCGGCCATTGCGCAAGCGGTAGCGATGGCGTCGTTGCAACACGAGAAAGGAGCGGCCGCCATGCTCCAGCCAGCGCCCGGGCTGGGGCACCTCCGCCAAGCACTCCACATCGAGGCAATCGAGCAGTTGATCGCTGCCGATCTGGCGCAGCTCCACCCGCATCGATCAGCCGGCGGACTCTGCATCGGCCAGGGGTGAGCCGTCGGGATTGCGCTTGGAGAAGCCCCACACGAACAGGCTGGCAACCAGCACAAGCAGCAACCACTCTGGGGGCACCAGGTCGGGCCGTCCCAGCCGCAGCAACAGCCTCAGCCCCACCAGGCCGACAGCCAGATAGCCGGCCGTCTCCAGGTGGCGGTAGCGCTCCAGCCAGCGGATGAACAGTTCAGCGGTCAGCCGCAGGGCGACCACACCGATCACCCCACCGGCGATCACCAGCTCCAGGCGGTCGCTCACCGCCACCGCAGCGGCCACGCTGTCGAGGGAGAAGGCCAGATCGGTGAGGGCCAGGGTGGCCACCACCCCACCCAGCGAGGCGGAAACCACACCACCATTGCCGACGCTGCCAGTCTGGGCACCGGGCGGCTGTTCGCTGGAGTCGTCAGCTGGGGAGGCCAGGCCCTCCTCGCGGCCCTGGGCCAACAGCTGCAGGTGGCGACCGCAGAGCCAGAGCAGATAGGCGGAGGCGGCCAGTTCCAGGGGCCAGAAATTCAGCACCCAGCGGGCGGCCAGGATCAGGATGATGCGAAACACCAGGGCCAGCAGCAGGCCCAGGTTGAGGGCCATCTCCTGGCGGGCACGGTCGTGCAGGCGACGGGAGATCGCCGCCAGGGCGATGGCGTTGTCGGCCGAAAGCACCGCCTCCAGCGCCACCAGCAGGGGCAGCAGCAGCAGCACCTCACTCCACTGATCCGCCGCCTGAATCAGGGGCGTGAGCGATTCCAGCGACTCAGCTTCCATTCGACCCATCCGTTGCAGCACTCTAGGAAGGGCCCACCCAGCAATCGCGAGCCATGCCTGTCCACCTGCGGCTGGTGCACGCCGAGCCCGGCAGCAGGGTGGTGGAGGCCAGCGCCATGGAGAAGGGAGAGGTGCTGGCCATGGCCCTGGGAGAAGGCCTCACGGCCGAAGCCGCTGAAGATCAGGCCCGCCAACGGCTGCAGCTGCTGCTGGCACCAGCGAACGCCACGTCCGCAATCGCGGCGGGGGCTCCCAGCATCCCGGAGCCGGGGCAGCCCGGTGCCAGCCAGCACCAACTCAGTGGCCGCACGGTGGCACCTGCCCCGCCCCCCGCACCCCTGGCGGCAGCGACCGATCCCGAAGCCACACCCCTTCCTGCACCCGCAAGCGGGGTTGAGGAACCGGCAGCCGACCCGGAGGACTGGAGTGCGGAACTGGCCCGGATCGATCTGGCCCTGAAGCGGATCGGCTGGCAGCGCGATCAGGAAGGCCTGTACCTGGAGCGGGCCTTCGGCCACCCCAGCCGCAGCCGACTCACCACCTACAACGACCTGCTGGCCTACCTGCGCCAGGTGGAGCAGCTTGAGCCCGGCAGCGATCCGCTGATGGCACCCGTGCCGCTGCGCCGCACTGACCTGCTCACCCAGAGCGATGTGCTGCTCGGCCAGCTGGGCTGGGATGCCCCGCAGGGCAGGCAATTCCTGGAACAGAACCTGGGTCGGGGGAGCCGCCAGCAGCTCAGCGACGCCGAGCTGCTGCAGTTCAACTTGCTGCTGGAAGAAGCACTGCTGGCAGCTGGCCCAGCTGCTCAGCCGGTACCGATCGACTGAACAGCTCACCCTGGCCCAGACGGCAACCCATCTGGCGCAGGGCCTGCCACTGGTCGGTCCGCTCGATGCCCTCGGCCACCAGCTCCAGATCCAGCTCAGCAGCGAGGCGGGGGATGGCCGCCACCAGCGCCTGGCGGCGAGGGTCCTCGAGCATGGTGGCAGTGAAGCTGCGGTCGATCTTCACCCCATCGATCGGCAGTTCAGCCAGCCAGTTCAGGCTCGAATAGCCGGTGCCGAAGTCGTCGAGAAGCACCCGGAATCCAGCGTCCCGCAATGCCACCAACTCCTCCCTGGTGCGCTGGGGATGGTCGATCAGCGCGGTCTCGGTGACTTCAATGCACAACTGCCGGGGCAACAACTACAGCCGGCTCACCAGGGTCAGCACATCGGCCGCGAAACCGGGGCGTGACAGTTGCTGGGGGCTGAAGTTCACCGCCAGCGAAGGCCCATCGAGCATTGCCCCTGACGGATCAATCGCCAGCAGACTCTGCTCCAGCACCAACTGGCCCAGGGCCGTCATCAGCCCCGAGGACTCGGCCACGGCGATCAGCTCGGATGGGGGGATCCACGCCTCCCTGCCGATCCTACAGGCGCACCAGGGCCTCATAGCCCAGCACCTCGGCGTGCTCCAGGCTCACCCAAGGCTGAAAGTGCATGGTCAGGCGCTGGCTCTTGAGGGCGGCCTGGAGGCATTGCCTGATGGCATTGCGCCAGTTGAGCTGGGAGCTGATGGCGGAGTCGTGGACCACGATCTGGCGATCGGGTCGGCCCTTGGCCTCATACATGGCCAGGTCGGCGTCATGCAGCAACTGGTCCGGTGATTCCAAGCCGTGCTCGCTGAAGGCGATACCGATGCTGGGGTCGGGGTGAATCTCGATCGGGTTGCCGTTGGTGTCCGCTGTCCAGGCCCGGCCCACCACCTGGCGCAGCCGCTCGGCGATGCGCAGGGCCTCATCGGGATGGTCGAGCTCCGTGCAGAGCAACACGAATTCATCCCCACCCAGACGGGCCAGCACGTCGTCAGCCCGGATCACCTGCTGCATGCGCTGGGCCAGGGCGATCAGCAACTGATCGCCCACCTGGTGGCCGTAGGTGTCATTCACCTCCTTGAAGCGGTTGAGGTCGCCGAACAGCACAGCCAGCCAGGCGGGGTGACGCTCCAGATGCTGGAGTGCGGCCTGAATCGCCCGGGCAAATCACCGCCGGTTGGGCAGACCGTTCACGGGACAGGTCACCACCTGCTGGGCCAGGGCCAGTTGCTCATCCACCAGCTGGCGCGACTGCAGCTGCAGGGCCTGGAGTGACTCCCGATCACTCACATCATGGAAGCTGAACACGTAGGGAGCGGGCTGCTCCGACTGCACGGGACGCCACTCCAGCTCCATCACCTGGCGCGGCTCCCGATCCAGCACCAAGGTGACCATGCCACCGTGGCAGCGCTGCTCCAGCAGATCGTGGAGATTCAGAGAGGAATCCCCCGCAAGTCTCGACTGATGCACCTGATCGAGGCTGCCTCCAAGCAACTGCAGGCGGGATTTTTGAATCAACTGCTCAAAACGACCGTTGCACCAGAGCAGACAACCAGCGGCATCGGTGATCACCTGGGCGTGACTGATCTGAGCCAGGGCCAGCTCCAGCCGGGCCAGGCTGCGGCCCAACTCCAACACCAGGCTGCTTTCGGAGTCGGCTCGCGGCGCGCTCATGCGTCCACAGGGGTGCCCTCGGGCAGGGGCGTGAGCGTGGTCGCGAAGATCCAGCCCTCGGCACGCTTCTCCGCCACGATGAAGTGCTCGGAGACCAGGGAGCGGCCATCCGCACACAACGTATTCAAATGGAGGGGATGGGCCAGAATGGTGGATTGCTCCGTGGCCTGGAATCGGGAGAGGCCGAATTGGTGGGCCATGCGAAACGATTCCGGCAGAATCTTGCCGATCGGTTCACCAACGATCTCCTGATCGAGCCAGCCGTAGATCTGGCGAAACTCTTGATTGACACGCACCACAGTTCCCAGAGGGTCAGCGAGCACTAAGGGACCACCGCTGCACTCAAGAGCTGCAATGCAAGGCGTTGTACCAGCCCTGAAAATCGCGTCCTCAGCCACAGAATATCAACCGAATCGGTCAAGTTACTTACAACTCTGCTCCATAGAGCTCTGCTCCATAGGGGCGATGCATGGCTCTCACCCCCCTCCTGGCAACGCTGAATCAGGCCATCGATTCACCCTAAGCAAAGATGATCCATATGCTCCAGCTGCAAACCGCAAATCGTTGGAGCATGCGGGGGTTCACTCCCTGGCCAGCCGGCAATGGGTGCGCACCAGCAGAGCTCCTAGATCCAGCTGCTGCTGGTTGGCATAGGCCTCACGCTCCAGCTGGCGCTCCAGCGGTCCAGCCGCTTGATAGAGGGTCTCTTTCAACACCGATTCGAGCTGGGGGGTGAGGCCGTCAGCCAGGCCCAGGGGACGGGGCATCGCCCGGACATGGCCGTTGCGACAGCTCTGGGCGACGTGAATGGCCTCATGGTTGATCACCTTGGCAAATTCGGCACTGCCGCTTTCCAGCACATCGGGACGCACCCGAATCGTGCGGTTGAGAGGATCCCACTCCGCGGCGGCGCCGGCCTTGCGGGGCTGGCCGAGATGGATGCGTACCCCCGCCAGGCGCAGCACCTGCATCACCTGAAGGATGGCCTGCCGCTCAGCCTCGAAGCGAGGGGGATCCGCCATCAGACGGCGGATCTGCGCAAGGGTGAGTGGGGGATCACCACTGCGGCGCTTGTAGTGGTAGGTGATGCGGCCATCTGCTTGCAACTCGGCCCGGGGCGTCCAAGTGGCATCGGCCTCGGCCAGGGCATGAAACAACATGCCTTTGTTGATTCCCTCCAGGCCGGCCGGCGCCGGGGGGAGCAGCGCAGCCAGGGGAAGCGGCAGGTCCTGGCGCTGCAACCAGGGCAGGCCAAGAGGGACTGCGGCGGCGCCGAGGGCGAGCAGAGCCAACAACCCCCATCGCCAGACCCCGACCTGGCCTGGGCGCTTCCGCCACTGGAGAGCCCCGCAATGCCCGCAGATCCAGGCACCATCGACGCTACGCAGCACTGCGGGAGGCCGGATCCGGCAGGACAGGCAGATGGAGCGGGCCACAGGGGCCATTGTGGCCCGCTCCATGGAGGAGCGGCTGGATTGCGAGGATCTGCAGCAACGACCTCCGCCGTGGCCATGCCCCTCTCCGCCCTGGTGCGCCAGCTGCAGCAGGCCACCCTCACCGGCGAACTGCGGGCACGGATCGATCGCAGCCAGCGGCTGCGGCTGAGTGGGGCGGGCCGGGCGGCGCGGGCGCTGGTGAGCAGTGCTCTGGCGGAGCAGGTACCGCTGGTGGTGGTGGTGCCCACCCTGGAGGAGGCAGGCCGCTGGGCGGCGCTGCTGGAGCTGATGGGCTGGCGCAGCTGCCAGCTCTATCCCACCAGTGAGGGCAGCCCCTATGAGCCCTTCGATCCCACGAGCGAGATCACCTGGGGGCAGCTGCAGGTGCTCAGCGAGCTGCTGGATCTGGCCGGCGAGGAGACCAAGGCCAGCGGCCAGCGCCCGGCGATCGTGGCCACCGAGCGGGCCCTACAGCCCCACCTGCCGCCGCCGGCCGCGCTGAAGGAGCAGTGCCTGAGCCTGCGCGAGGGCGACACGCTCAATCTGGAGGAACTGGGCGACACCCTCACCCGCCTGGGCTACGAGCGGGTGCCCACGATTGAGCAGGAGGGCAGCTGGAGCCGCCGCGGCGACATCGTCGACGTGTTTCCGGTGAGCAGCGAGCTCCCCGTCAGGCTGGAGTTCTTCGGCGAGGAGCTGGAGAAGCTGCGGGAGTTCGATCCCGCCACCCAGCGCTCCCTTGATCCGATCGAGGTGGTGCGGCTCACCCCCAGCGGCTACGGCCCCCTGATCGCCACAGCCCTGCGCGAAGCCATGCCCGACGGGCTGGAGCAGCTGCTGAGTGCCGAAGCGCTGGAACAGCTGCTTGAGGGCGGCACCCCGGAGGGGCTGCGGCGGCTGATGGGCCTGGCCTGGAGCCGGCCGGCCTCCCTGCTCGACTACCTGCCCGCCCATGCGCTGGTGGCGATCGACGAGCGGCGTGCCTGCCTGGCCCACGGCCAGCAGTGGTTCGACCATGCGGTGGACCACCACGCTGAAACCGAGAGCGAGCTGGGGCTCGAGCCCGGCATCAGCCTGCCGCCCGTGCAGCACCGCCCGCCGGCCGACACCCTGGCCGAGGCCAGCGAGGCCTTCACGGGCTTCGATCTGGCCGAGCTGCATGAGAGCGACGGCCACGGCAACAGCTTTGATCTCACCAGCCGGCCGGTGCCGGCCTACCCCAATGCCTTCGGCAAGCTGGCCGAGCTGATCAAGGGCTTCCAGAAGGACAAAGCCACGGTGTGGTTGCTCTCGGCCCAGCCCAGCCGGGCGGTGGCTCTGCTGGAGGAGCACGACTGCATCAGCCGCTTCGTGCCCAACCCCGGAGACATCCCGGCGATCGAGCGGCTGGTGGAGCAAGGCACCCCGGTGGCCCTCAAGAGCCGGAGCACCGCCGAGCTCGAGGGCCTGCAGCTGCCGGCCTGGAAGCTGGTGCTGATCACCGACCGGGAGTTCTTCGGCCAGCACGCCCTGGCCGCCA
>Ga0164292_10002214_pt1 | contig 15847 bp, 22 predicted proteins | sample GEODES117metaG_FD_111486 | JGI IMG/M metagenome (GOLD analysis project Ga0164292, IMG submission 111486) | Eutrophic lake water microbial communities from Lake Mendota, Wisconsin, USA - GEODES117 metaG | ecosystem: Environmental > Aquatic > Freshwater > Lake | place: USA: Lake Mendota...
TCACCCCTCTTCTTACCCAACCGATAGGCAATGAAACCTACAGCTATTGCTGTGATGATGGTAATCACTTCTTTAATTCTCCAATCCGTTCTAGTAATTTATCTGGTTGTTCAAGGTGAACAACAACTGCTCGTCCACCTTCAGCATCACAGGCTGATAAGTTCTTCATGAACTTCTCAACCTGCAACTTTGTACTGAACTCACCCCACGCTTGGACTGGAGCCCATCGTGCCAACTGTGCTACGAGTATGTAGTTATCACGTTTCATTCTGGATTCATCCAGAGCTTCGATGATTTCTACGGCTAAGTCCGCAGCACTTTCGGAGTCAGTGTTGTCTGGGTCTAACAAGTTAGCAACTAACTTGATTTCAGTTGGGCGTGGTTTAGCCATCAGTAGTTCTTAATACATTGAACGTAGTTCTGATGTTGAGCCAACGCTTCAAGTGCTTCTCTTGATGTGCGCCTTTCTATCTCTGCATTGCAGTAATCGCAGATGATAGTAACGCTATCGATATGTATCATGCTTCCTCCTTGTTAAACCAAGGAGCACCAACGACATGCTGCCTTGGACTAGGTTCTGGGTCAGCAGAATGCTGACGTGTAACTAATTGACACACATCACCGTCGGCTTCCTTGTAATGCATGTGAGCACCAGCCATGAAGAGGACTTCGTCCTCATCATCGCCGATACCATAGGTGTCGTGATACCCACAGTACCACGACCACCCATCGATAGGACGGATACGTAATGCTTGAGGTCTTACCTCAATCGTATCCTTGTCGGTCATCTTGCCCATCATTCCTCCTCTGGTGCATACATAATAATATCAGTAAGCATAGCTTCTGTGTTGTCATGTCGTGGTTGTTCGACCAACTCTGGTTGGTTATGCAACCTGCTATGGATGACTAGATAGTCAAGTGCTTTGAGAAGGTACTGCCCAACCTGCGCTGTTAACGCAGGCTGGACATACTCCTTCTGGTTGTCGATAGCATCGACATATTTTTGTAACGGATTGTCCACGATTAGATTCCTTTCGTGATTAGTTCAAGAGCCTTGCTCTTGATGCGGTCAGCTGAGCCAGTGATGATTCGTTCGGCTCGTGTTGCTTCTGACTTGTGGCTGTAGTGGTCAGCGTATTCGACGATTGCTTGGAATGCACCGAACGCTGTGCCGTACAGTTCTTCTTGAGTACCAGTAGCACCCTTGTAGATTTGCTTGACTGCATCTCTTGATGCAATCGCTGAGTTGTACTGACGGCGCTGACCTGTGGTCAGCATGTTGTATGGTGCATTCTCTACTGCAGTTGGTAGCGAGAACATCTTCTTGAAGATGGCATCTACCTCAGCATCGGATACCTTCTCATTAATGAGACGGTTACCCACTGTTTCATACATCTGGATACCAGCATATGTGACTGGGATAATCTTGCGGATATCTTCGATACGGAATTCCGCATTGGTTGTATGCTTCAACGTAAACGTTGCAGACTTTGAGAAGATACCAGCAATCTGGTTGGTGCATCGTAAACGATTGATGCTTGGTGCAATCTGCAAAGCAGTCGAACCATCATGTGAAGTACGAGCCACAAGGTAAGCCTTGTGTTCATCGCCCTGAATCTTCACACCTTCTGGTAGTTCGAGCACCATGTATACCTGTGCTCCACCTTTTACTTCACCAGCATATGCATATCTGGCATCGCCAGAATCAACTAGTGCATCCAGTGCAGAGAACATCTCTCCATTCTGGAACACCTTGTATCGACCGCCAACTGTACCTAGTACAGACTGACCGCCATCTTGATTGGTACGGATAGTTGCGAAAGTGTTAGGCACTTCGATAGTGCTGACACCTTTATCGTTCAAGGCTAAAGCTTGAACGTCTGCTAGTGATACGTTCCAGTCAAGCCCTGCTTGACGTGCTGCATCTACTGCTGATGTTGCTGATACTTCTTCTCCGATAATGCTATAAGCATTACGGCGTGACTTGATTGTTAGTTGTGACATGGTACTTCCTTTCAGGTTGGGTTGGTTGTGAGGTATATCTTACAGTCGGCTGTTGAAATCGTCAACTGCAGGGGAGAGCAGGTCATAGTAATGACCTTGATAGCAGACGATGCCTTCGTCTTGAACACGTACGAACCACGTTACATATGGGTCAACGGTACGTTGATAGGGTTCGGCGGTCTGCCTGTCCTCTGTCCATAGACAGAGAGCTATGTAGCCAGATGAATCCCATGCTGGCTTGATGTCTACGATGACCGCCCCATTTTTGCAGCGGTCACCACGTCGTGGTACTAGGGTAAGTGTTGTCATTATCTAGCCTCCTGTATGTAGTCGACACGTGTGTCGTCGATAGACCACGTATCTAGTTCGGTGTTCTCCCCATCCATGTCAAACTCTGGGTCGCTTTCGATACCAATCTCCTCAGCAATTGAGCGAGCATCATCTTCTGATGCTGCCGTTACCTTGAAGGTGGCATACATGGTGTATCGAACTTGTACTTCGTACTCCTTGGTGAAGATGAGTTCGTTGCCAAGGATGTCCTTGAGAATCTCAGATAATTCTGAGAACGTAATGGTGTCATCTGGGTCTGACTGATTCTCTGCAATCAAGTCATTGATTGCTGTGTATAAGTCACGCACCTTGTTGCGGTGGTCGCTGACTAGGTTTGAGTAATTAGAAACCTTGGTTTCTAGGTCGGATAGTTTCGTATTCAGTTGTTGTACTAGTACATCTGGTGCAATGTAATCGGTAACTGTTGCACCGAATGGTGTTGTTTCTTCGGTCATTTGTTTTCCTTTCGGTTGGTTGGTTGGTGTTGCCCTTATATATATGCATAGCTTTGCTATGCTATCTATGAATCGCACCATGCTTGAGCATGTCATCGCTCGTATCTGGGCTATCAAGTAAGGCTGAGGCTAAGTCTGCTACCTCTTGAGGTAGGTTCAGAACACCATCATCTACGATGAGTTCCTCTCCAGATGGATAGATATATCGTGCTTCGATATCCACAACTTGTTGTGTTCCATCTTCATACTCTTCTAGTTCACCCCAAAGGTGAACACCCCAGTCTTTTCCGTCAACTGTTATCCAGTTGTATAGTGTTACATCAGTCATCGTCTTCCTCCTCCATGTGATGCGGGTCGATAGCTAGTTTGCTATCGATTATGTAGGCACGAACTGCATTATCGATACCTTCATATCCATCTTCATCGATGGATACTGGTTGCCAATTGTCACGAAGAATCCATGCCATCAACACCTCTGGTGTGAAGACAGTCTGGATGTCGTACTCTTCTTGGTCTGCCACCATTGCTTGCAATGAGTGGAAGATTGCTAGGTCTGTCATGCTTGAGCGCCAGCCGTCTAATGACTGGCGGTATGCGGTCATGGTTTCGCTAGTCTTTGCTAGCAAAGCCACGCTATCTTCAATTGTATTCATGCTGATACCCCCTTATTGGCACAGTCATAGCAAGTCTTTTCGACTTGCACTCCTAGTACGAATGCATCTATTCCTGAATAGATGATGTTGTCTTGTGTGTTACAGATGGTACATCTCATTTGGTTCCTCATTTCTTTGCGATAGCAAAGCGGACATCAGCCTTGCCATCTATACATAGTCGGCATGTTGCACAAGCACTACCTTCGGTAGTGATAAGTGGGATTGAGCCCAGATTCTCTGGGCATTTGGCTCCCACTTTGCCAGTCATGCTGAGCATGGTGTCTTTTGCATCAGCAAAAGTCTCAGATAGATAGGCAATCTTTATCTTCGTAGTTTCACTACGTAGATAAGCAGCATCGGATTTGTTCTCATCATCTGTACTAAAGTACAGCGACAGGTTGTACATCCCAGCCAGAATTCTGGCTGCAGATGGCACTCTTGTATAGACCCAGAACTGGGTCTTGTGATTGTGTAGTTCGATGACTCGTCGCCATGCATAGGCATAGGTATCGGAGAAGAAATCCCCATCCCAATGGATGCGGAACATCGGCTCTGCATTCTTGGCTTTGCATTCTAATTCGAATGCAGTAATCATGTCATCAAGGAGTGACACCATAGTGTCATAGTCTGCATCTTTGATGGTGTTCCAGTTGTGTAAGAGAGTATCTCTTACTGAGGGGAAGATGCGTTCTAACTTTCCAGCGTAGCAAATCTTCTCGCATATGCTGGTTGCATTAGGACATGAGTAGGACTTGCCACTTGGCAAGCCGAATGTGTTGGCTAACGCTGAGCGTTTGCCGTTCGGTGTTGGTAGGTTGGCTACCTTTCGGTCGTTAGACCGCTTGAGTCCTGCCATGGTGTTGCTCCTTTCGGTTCGGTTGGTTGCTTCCTATATATGCACAGCGAAGCTGTGCTATCTATGACTTTGCGTATGTGGTGAAGTCATCGGGGATTTGTACTACTGCCCCGCGATTGGTTAGCGCAGAGTAGATGCAAGCCACTGCCAGATGGTCACTGCCACCGATGTGCCATCGATACGGAGTATCGAGGTCGATGTCTTCGTACTCTTTGTAATCGTAGATATCTGCCACGATGTCGGGAATACCATTGCCCACTTCGAATAGAAGTGTCCAGTGATATTGCACCTTGTCACCCTCGTACCTGTCCACGTTTCCAAACGCTAGGTTCAAGCCACGTCGGGTTGTTGTGATGTATCCCTTTAGGGATGTGCCATTGATATCTATCTCTGGCGAATTGATTGCCTTAAGTTTCACTTAGTCCTCCTCGTTGTTGAGCCATGGCTCAAGGTGATGAGCCTCTACTATGGCGTAGGCTGGTGCTGTTGGATATCCTTTCCAAAAGATTCCTTTTGGAAGCTGGATACTCTTATGAGTATCGCCGTCATCGACTGCATAGATGGCTTCGATACATGGTTCCACCATGGTAAGTGGAACTGGCGGATAGTGATTACCACGTAAGTGGTAACCGATTGATTGGCGAATGTCAATGACATTCTCTACTAGGTCATGCGCTAAATTGCTACCCATTAGTTATCCTCCTTGTAGTAGTGTTTTGCGATAGCAAACCATTCACTATCGCCCCATCCACCCATGATTTGGCGGATGAGTAGTGTGGCTGGGGCATCATTGCCCCATTCACGTTCGGCTAGACCTGCCACTTGACCGACGTATTCATCCCACTCTTCTCGAAGAGTGTTGACGAACTCGTTGATATCAGCCGATTGGCTGGCGGTATCTTTGATACCACGCCATGCATCTTCATCGTTGTCCATTACCAATAGGTAATCATTGACGAATACATCACTTGCTAAAGCAAGTCTTGGTTCTCCTTCTACGTGTCTTACTGGCATTAGTTTTGCCCCTCTCGGATTGTTGTTGCCCAGTGCTGCTCTTCTATTGCAGACCTACGGTCTGCTATCTTGATTGCGACTATGTCCCACACCATGGCAATCATGAGTGTGCTGATGACACCAAGCAAGATTCCAACGGCGAGGTAATCGCCCCAATAAAGTGCATCCATTTTGTTGCTCCAATCTGCCCCGATATTTTCGAGGCTCCCTCTATATATGCACAGCGAAGCTGTGCTATCTTGAGATGCGTAGCGCCCGCATCATGGCGCTCCATTTGTGGGCTACCAATAGCCAACCCGCAGATACAATAGATACCATCGGTTGTCAAGTACCTTTAGGTACTTGCTATTAATTGCCCACACGTAAGTGCTATTTATTGCCAACGCATATGCATGTATCGCGGGGCGCATATCGCATCATGTGTCATGTCATGTGTCATGATTCAATAAAAGACACGACACACCGCAATTAGGCTCAGCCGTCGGGCTGTATTTGACATGGCGGGGGTCGATGCTGTAAGATGGGTTTCATCAATCGGCGCTGGGCTGGTTGATTCAACCGAAAGGCAAAGCAATGAAGACAGCATGGACACACGATGATTTACTAGTAAATCTAGATGCTGAAGTTAACGAAGTTAAATGGGAATTGGGTATCGATTCTTTCAAAGAAATCCCTGATTTCTTGGTACTTCAATCTCATGAAATTCATCATGCGAAAATTGGAGATATTCTCCAATTGGCTAACGGTAAAAATGCGGTAATTTTCGACATAGTCGAAACACCAACGGCGCTTGAAATCACTGCAGTGACAGAGTCACTGAGAGTAATCACCAAGCGGTTCTAGGGATAGTCAGCCCATCCTTCTAGTCCTAAAGGACTAGGGGGGTGGGTTATCCACTTTTCGAAGCTTTTTTATGCGGGGCAGGGGGCAACCCTTGCCCCTTTTTTTGTGCTCACAGCCTATGCTACCCCATGGGTTTTTAACTCCACCCCCCACCTACCCCCCCCTCTCCCCAAAAATATTTTCACCAGAAAACCAGCTCTGACCAGGACTTTTACCGAATCCAGAAAAAAACTTTCTACCAGCTATTGAGAAACGCCCATCCTCTAGCCCCCTATATAAGTGTAACGGCGGAGTTCCACGAAGCCGTAAAACGCGGGCTGAACGCCCGCTTTAAGTTTGGTTATGCTTATGTGGGGATACCTCTGTCAACCCCCTTGTAGACCCCTACAACCTATGGAGTGACATTGGAAAGAAATCTAAATCCCGAAGAAGCTCGGAAAGAATTAATCAGCTTGGTACGCCAAGGGCGCACCATCGCTGATGCCCTAAAGGTTGTTGGTAGAAGCCGAAGCTGGTACGACACTCAACGACGTGAAGCCCCTGGCTTCTCGGCGCTAATTGACAATGTTCGGTTTAGAACCCAAGACCTCGCAGAAGATGCTCGGTCTAACCTATCTGACTTTGCTGAGTTCTCTGAGAAATATCTGGGAGCCAAAGTCTGGGACCATATGCTCAACGTAGTTGACATGTTGGAAGGTAAAGAGCCCCGCTGGATTGACCCAGCGATGACATACGAAAAAGGGTCGGCGGGTCTGTCCCGCCTCTTGGTAAATGTTCCACCAAACCACGCCAAGACGATGACCATCACGATTAACTACGTGACCTACCGTATCGTCAAGAATCCGAATATCTCGGTTATCGTTATTTCTAAAACCCAAGAGCAAGCCAAGAAGTTTCTCTACGCTATCAAGCAAAGACTGACCCATCCTCGGTATGCTGACATGCAGGTTGCTTTTGGACCAGCAGATGGTTACAAAGCTACCGCTGACCAGTGGTCGGCTAATAAGATTTATCTCGGTGGAGACATCCGCGACAACGATGCTAAAGACCCTACGGTCGAAGCTATCGGTATGGGCGGTCAGGTTTACGGCGCACGTGCTGACCTAATCGTTCTCGATGACGTTGTCACTCTCTCTAATGCGGGAGAGTGGGCTAAGCAACAAGAATGGATTCGCCAGGAAGTTGCCTCTCGTCTACCACCAGGTGGCGGACAGCTACTCGTTGTTGGTACACGAGTATCTGCAGTCGACCTCTATAAAGAACTGCGTAATCCGCAGCATTACACCGATGGCGTATTGCCTTGGTCATACTTGTCCATGCCTGCCGTACTTCAGTACGCAGACGACCCAAAGGATTGGGAAACCCTTTGGGCTAAGTCAGAACAACCTCTCGCTGATGACGATGTCCCAGATGAGAATGGTAACTATGACCGATGGACTGGACCGCGTTTAACGGCGGTCCGCAATGAGGCTGGTCCATCAAAGTGGTCTTTGGTATACCAGAACCTCGATATCGCGGAGAATGCAATCTTCGACCCGATGTGCGTTAGAGGCGCAGTAAACGGAATGAGAAAATCGGGTGCGTTAGTTGCAGGCGCAGCAGGACATCCTGATAACAGTTCAAACTTTTATCGGGTTATAGGTATTGACCCAGCAATGACTGGTGATACTGCAGCTGTTGCTTATGCGGTTGACCGCAGGACACACAAGCGCTATGTCATGGACGTTCACGTCATGAGCAGCCCCACACCTGCAGCAATCCGTTCGTTGATTAGAGAATGGACTGATGCGTATAAACCGCATACTGTCATAGTTGAGTCAAACGCTTTTCAGCTTTTCTTGACTCAAGATGAGGAAATTAGAAACTTCCTCTCCACTCGTGGAATTAATTACCGACCACATTACACTGGTAATAATAAGCAAGACCCAGAGTTCGGCGTAGCCTCTCTGGCTCCGTTATTTGGAACCGTCATTAAGCGAGATGGCAACAATAACAACTTGAAACATGCAGGCGATAACATGATTGAACTGCCTGACTCTTCAAGAAATGAACATATTAAAAAGCTAGTAGAACAACTTGTAACCTGGCAACCAGGAGTACAGGGTAAGCGATTGAAGATGGATGCCGTGATGGCACTCTGGTTCTGTGAAATCGTAGCTCGTGACGTTCTACTTACTTCAGCAAATGTACCGAACTTCCTCAAGAATGAATTCACACCTCAGTCTGATATCGAATCAAGGTACATCGTCAACTTAGATGACTTAGCTGCAGCGCAGCGAATAGCGAGATTGTGAATCGATGAAAGAACTTGTACAAGCATTCGAGCAATTAAAAACTCGAAACTCCGAGCGCGATAAGCGCATGCGCGAGGTTGCCTTGGTTCGTGCTGGTCAAGCAGACCAGGTATTCAAAGGCTTGTTCCCAGAGGGAACATGGTCACGACCAATCATTGCTAACCTCATTGACGTTGTAGCTCGTGATGTATCTGAGCAAGCTGGTGTTCTACCTACCATTACTGCTGCTGGCGATTCATCATTAGATGATAACCAGCGTACCAAGGCTGATAAGAGAACTAAGATTGCTAACTATTACGTAGCATCCTCACGTCTAGGTACGGAACTACTGCGTGGCGCAGACCAGTTAGGCACATACGGATTCTGTGTATTCCGTGTTGAACCTAACTTCAAAGAAAAAAGACCACACATCCATGTTGAAAACTCTATGGGTGCGTATTATGACGTTGATAGATTCGGTGAAGTCCAAGTTTATGCACGTTCTTATTATCGTAAAGCTGGAGATTTAGCAGCACATTTCCCAGAACACGCAGATGCTATCTTGCAAACAGGTGCATTCTCACGTGGCGATACTAACCAACTACTAGAAGTAGTACGTTGGACTGACAAAAAGCAAACAGTTATGTTTATCCCAGAACGCGGGGGAACCGTTCTTGCACAGACACCAAACAAAATCGGTCGTGTACCAGTTGCGATTGCTCAACGTCCTTCGCTCGACGGAGAAATTCGCGGTTCATTCGACGATGTTCTGCCAGTGTATGCAGCAAAGGCACGTCTTGCGTTGCTTACTATGGAGGCTGTTCAAAAATCTGTTGAAGCTCCTCTGGCTCTTCCCACCGATGTTACTCAACTATCTGTTGGTCCTGATAGTGTCATCCGTTCGAACAGTCCTGAGAAGATTCGTCGCATTAATCTCGACGTTCCTCAGTTTGCTTTTGCGGAGAACAATGTTTTAGCAGATGAAATGAAGCTAGGCACTCGCTTTCCTCAAGCTCGTGCTGGGCAAGCCGAAGGTTCTATCGTTACAGGTCAAGGTGTTAAGGCACTTATGGCAGGTTTCGACTCACAGATTAAAGTTATTCAGTCTGTACTTGGAGAAGCTATTGGTCAGGCTCTCTCAATTGCTTTCGCAACTGACCAAGCATATTTTAATGATGTCACTCGTGAGGTATCTGCCACAGCAAATGGCGTACCTTACAAACTAAAGTACAAGCCAGCGGTAGATATCAACGGTAACTATGGAGTTACAGTTGAATATGGACTAATGGCAGGGCTTGACCCTAACCGAGCACTGGTATGGGGACTACAGGCTCGTGGTGACAAGCTTATTTCACGTGGCATGCTACGTAGAAACCTACCGATTTCGCTCAATGCTGGAGAAGAAGAGCGAGCAATCGACATTGAAGAGATGCGTGACTCACTTAAGGGTTCAATTGCATCACTTGCCCAAGCAATTCCTCAAATGGTAATGCAAGGTCAAGACCCAATGCAGATTGTTGAAAAAATGGCTGCAGTTATTGATGAACGTAAGAAAGGCACACCGCTAGAAGATGCGGTTGCTAAAGCGTTCAAGCCAGAACCAGCACCAAAGCAACCTGAAATGCAACCAGGAATGCCAGCAGAACCAGCACCAGAAGAAATGGGTGGAGGAATGGGTGGCGAATTGCCACAAGCCCCACAAGGTAGACCAGCAATGCAAGAACTTCTTGCAGGTCTTACAGGTTCAGGCAGTCCAGTTCTATCAGGTCGCGTAACTCGTCAAATACCAGCATAACTAAGGAGAAATAAATGTTTGGAAAGCAAGGAAAAGCTGCAAAGGCTCCAACTTCAGGCGCAATCATGGGCAAGAAGCCAGCAGGTAAGGGTGTCGGTTTGGGAATGGTTAAGCAAGGCTTAACACCAAAGGGCATCAAGGGCAACAAGAACAAGCTTAAGTAAACCAAGATAAGGATAAATTAAGATGCCAGCAAAGCGACCAACAGGGGAACTTCCAAAGAGAAATTCCAGTTTAGCAAAATTTATTGCAGGAAATACTGCAGTTAATAAATTAAACCCAGCACAATCACGTGTTGCTGCTGGAAATTACCGCGACAACGTCAAAAAGACTGGTGCTAAGACCATGGACCAGACAGGCATTCAACTAGGTAAGGCAATTAAGCAGGCACAAAAGCCTGCAAAGGCAACAGCACGTCCTAAAGACGACAAGCTAGTTCAAGCTATTACAAACCAATACCGCGTAACCGCAAAAGAAGCTGCAAAGATTGTTGAAACTGTTAAGCAAATGAAGCCACAGTTGGGCAATGTAAATCCAGCTAAGGAAGCAGCTAAGTTTGTTGGCGGAGCAGTAAAGGCAAACGTACAACTTCCAGGCAAAGTTGCAAAAATTGCAAAGCGCAATGCTGCAGGAGTTGTTAAGAACTTCAAGCAGGGTTACAACAAGTAAGCCATGGCAAGAATACAAAAGCCAGGATTAAAAAAAATAGCCAAGGTGCGTAAACCAACGCTAGGTACTGGTCCTGATGATATCAACATTCAAGCCGAAAAGGCAGTCCGTAAACCACGTACAGATGTAGTTGATGCTGCAGGTAATCCAATACGTGAGCTTACAAGAGCTGAAAAGAACGCGCAGTATAAAAAAATTAAAGCAAAATGGGAAGCAGCACGTGCTGCTTCTATTGCTGCTGCAAGTTCTAAGGTTGTCAAAAGCAGACCAACCAAAAATAATTATATTAAGTAAAGGATAAACATGGCAGCCAAAAAAGGCAAGACCAATAGAAAGTATCGGCAGGCAAAGCAGGCTGCCAAACCTGCTGCTAAGGCAGCATTCTCTGGCAAGAAGCAAGCTTCTCGCAAAGACCCAAAGATTAAAATCAGTGCTGAAGATAAAATGGCACTGAAGGACATGAAGGATACTGCTAAAGCAGACCTTGGTAAAAATGCTTATCTCAGCAAGGCTGAGTATGAAGCAAATCAGGCTAAGGCTCGTGAAGCATTCCGTGAAAAGATGCGTACCGAATTTGGTGAGTACGGCGGAAAGAAAGCTTCAGCAGCAGAAGCAGCGATGAAGGATACTAAAGCAGGCGGTAAGACAACAAAGCCAAAAGCAAAAACCACGTTTTCGGCTAAGGGTCCATCTCTCGTAGAAGATGGCAAGGTTGTATCTGAAGCACGTGCTAGAGAAATCATGTCAGGAGAAAAGAAATCTGCACCAAAGAAGAAGGCAGCAACCAAGAAGGCTGCTGTAAAGAAAGCAGCACCATCGAAGCCATCTGCTCCTGCGACTTCGAAAGCTGCCACTGTAGCAGAACCGAAACAAAAACTTGCTGTTAAGAAGCCAGCGCCTAAGAAGAAGGCTGCAACAAAAAAGGTTTCTACGCCAAAGGTGACACGTCCAACTGATGCATCTCTTACCAAAATGGAAGATGATTACTTAAAGAAGACACAAGAAAAGTTAATTAAAGAGGGAAAGCTTTCAGGGTCTAAGGAATTAGCAATCCGTCCAAAGGGTACTGTTGCTAGTACACGTACAGGCACAGTTGCAACAACTACATCACGAGTAACACCAGTTCCTGGTAGCGGTGGAGTTGTAAAGAAGAAGGGCTTGCTACGCAAAATCGGTGGCAAGTTTGTACCACTTGTAGTTGCTGGTGAAGTTGTTTCAATAGCAAAAGGTTCTACAAATAAAGATTTGAATGAAATTCAAAGATTAAAGCAGAAACTTGATGGAAAAAACATCGGCGCTAAGGAAGGCGCAGCAACTCAAATAAGCAACCTCGCTAACCTTTTGACAATGGGTGCAGTTGGTCAAACACGTCGTGAACGTATGGACGAACTTAACGCAAAGATTAAAAAGAAAGAAGCGCTGCAAGCTAAGACCAATAAGGGATTACGTTATGGTCCAATGGGAGAAAGCCTAGTTCCAGGAACTGCTGCATATAAAGCAGGTTCTAAGACTCGCCCAGTAATTAAGGGCGGTAAAATCGTTGGTGGAACTGCAGGAGGAGCAACTGGCGGTAAGTCAGGTGCAGCTTCAGGAGCGACTTCAGGTGCAGGTGGTTCAACAATTAAAGCAACACCAGGTAGCACATACACAGTTAAATCAGGTGACACACTTAGCGCAATTGCTAAAGCATCTGGTGTATCTCTTTCAGAGATTCGTAAAGCAAATAAGAAGTTTGCGACCAATCCTAAGTACAAGCAAGGAAACATGATTTGGTCAGGAACTAAGGTAAACATTCCAAAGAAGTAGGGTAAATAATGTCAATGATGCAGCCTTCGGGTCCAGGTCCGTTCTCAAAAAGAACTGACCGTCAGGGCGCAAAGCAACTTCCAAACGCTGCCTATGGTGAGCAAAAGCAATTCCAGGCAGAACAAGCAGGCGCACCAATGGCTAAAGCACCTAACCCAATGGCAGATGTTGTTCCATTAACTGCGCCAACACGTAGACCAGATGAACCTGTTACCGCAGGTGTCGATGCTGGTCCAGGTCCAGGTAGTGAAATCTTAGGTCTTAAGACACCAACAGATGTCACATTAGAAGACCTTAACAAGTTATCTAAATATATGCCGTTGATGATGCAGTATGCAGATTCACCACAGTCAAGTGGAACAATGAAAGCGTTTGTAAAGTATTTGAGGAGTCAATCAGGATGAAGATTCTCAAGAAGTTCGAAGAGAACCTTGAGTACCTTGGATTTGATTTAGCTCCCGTTGCTTGGGATATAGCAAAGATAAAGTTTGATTCTGACGATGACCGCTTAGCTTTGCTAGAGGAATTAACAACAACGAAGGAGGCTGAGCCAGTTGTCAATGACGGAATGGTGGAATGACCCACGTTATACTGACCAGCCTACTTCTACTCCTCCATCAAAGGTAGATGGGTTTAAGAAGAATCAATCCGACGGAACCAAGGTTGGAAAGATTGAAGAAGCGGTTGTTCCTAAAGTAGCAGGAGCAATTGAATCAGCACAGAAAAGCAAGTTTGGGTTTATAGTTAATCCAGCAATGCGTGTGTTGGAAACATTTGGCGAAAGAGTCGTACAACCACTTACTCAAGGTGTATCAACTGGTCTACTTACAGCAGAAGCTGCACGTCAAAAGCAAGGCAGCAACATTGTAGAAAATTTTAGGTTTGCTAAGAAGCAGTCTAAAAAGATTTCTATGGGTCAAGCTTTGGCTACAACAGTTGGACAAACAGTTTCACCTGTGTTGGGTCCACTTACTAACCCAACCTTTCTTGATAAAGACTTCAACGTGTTCGATGACAAGCAACGCGACAAAGCCTTCCGCGACGAATGGTTTGGTGTGTTTGCATCTGGCGGTACTGACTTAGCTCTTGCAGCGCTTGGCACTAAAGGTGCAGGCACTGCTATTCGTGCGGGTTCAAAGAAAGTAGTTGGACCGAAGAAGATTGTAACTGGTGAAGATATGAACCAGTTCCGCAACAAACTTACAGACATCGTCAACGAAGTTGAAGCAGGTATGGTTGCGGGAGAACGTACACGTACAGGTCTTAGTGTTCTTGTAGATGATGCAGTAGAAACACGCGACGTGTCCAAGCTTGCTGCCAACCCACTTATTAGCGAAACATCTAACCCATACCGTACAGCAACAATCGTTTCACGATTAGATAACCACCGCGATGTAGCAGATTACTTGCTAGCAGAACGCGGAGATGTTGCTGCATTCAATCGATTCTTTGCCAAGAATCCACTTGATGCAGACCACATTGATGACTATGGTCTTGACAAGACAACACCTATTACAGATTTTTCTGACATTGGTAAAGACATGTTGTCGCCAAAGTTAGAGACTCGCTTTCAGCGTATCTTAGATGCAAAGAAAGCATCAGACCCACAATTTGCTAGAGCTCTTGAAGAGTTCGCAAGCAACGTCCCACGTGGCGTTGGCGTTGAATCATGGCAGCCAGGACGATTTGCTGCGCTTGAATCCGTTGGGTTAGCCAAGAAGAAGCTTGCCATCCAAGCACAGTTTGGTGACCTTAAGTTATTTGGTGATGATGGTTCCAGCAATTGGAAGACAGAAGTTTACCAAAGCAAGCCTTACGACAGAGTAATTCGTACGATTGCATGGGTTGGCTCAGGTCGCCCACAGGGTCATATTAATATTTCTAACCCACGTAAGTTCGAAGCATCAAGCGATTTGTTATCAGACCTTAACCGTCTTCAATTCCTTAGCGGAGCCGAAGGCGCTAAGTTTAAGCGACGTATGGTTGAGCAGTTCCTTAACGCACAAGATGATACCCAACGTGCTATCGCACTTGGTCGCATCGAAGAGCAGGTAATGGTTCGTCTCGCTAAAGCATACGGCATTACAGATATGCAAGATATCCGTTCAGCATCAGATGCTGTAAAGGAAATCACTCGCTGGCGTTCAAAGACTGCAGAGAATCGTGCAAGCATCAAGCAGTACGCTGCTAAGAATGGTTGGATTCCTGGCGAAGATGGTTCAATCAACGTACAAAACTTTATCTCTATAGCAAACGAAGCGCAGACAATTCCTATGCTGGACTTCCGTAAGCTTGAAGTTGAAGTAATCTTTAATGCTCGTCGTATGGCTGGCAAGGGAACTAAGGTTACCGATGCACAGTATTACGGAGCACGTGTATCAAAGGCGTTCATGAACACAGGTCAATTACTTGACCTTGCTAACATGGTATTCAGCAACTTGAACCTAATTCGTCTTGCTTACATTCCTAAGAACTCTATGGTAGACCCAATGGCTCGTGCCAGCATGGCACTAGAGTCAATGGAGTTAATCCGCAATGGAGCTCCTGCATTAGACAACATTGTCTATAACTCAAGCTTAAGCAGAGAATCACTTAAAAGATTTATTCCAGGAACACCAGCAGCAGCAGCTCGTAAGCGAGCCAAGGATGCTAGATTCCAAATTGAACGTTATCAATCTGAGATTGAACCAAAGGTTGCTGCTTGGGAAAAGGCACAGGCTGCAGAGGATGCAGCACGTAAAGCAATTACTAAAGCTGCCAAGCAACGCGAAGCTGCACTTAAAGTAGCAGCACGTAAGCCAGGTGATGCAGATGCACAAGCTGCAGTACATGCAGCAGATGATGCACTATATGAAGCACGTACTGCCTTAATGAATGCAGATGCAGAACTACGTCGCTCAGCTGATTTACTTAACGGATACGCCAAACTTATTCAGAAGCAACGCCAAGATTGGGTTGAATTTGAATCTGGCAAGCAGGCTCGTAAAGCAGGCAAGAAGCGCCTTGGTACAGACAAAGAAGTTATTGTAAGTGCTAGCGGTAAGAAGTACACCATCGATGGTCTTGCAGACCCTAACGTACGTGGTGTTGGTGCTTACATGTCAGAGGTTGACTCAGCACAGAACTTCTACTCAACTGCTATGCAGTCA
>Ga0164292_10002215_pt1 | contig 15847 bp, 12 predicted proteins | sample GEODES117metaG_FD_111486 | JGI IMG/M metagenome (GOLD analysis project Ga0164292, IMG submission 111486) | Eutrophic lake water microbial communities from Lake Mendota, Wisconsin, USA - GEODES117 metaG | ecosystem: Environmental > Aquatic > Freshwater > Lake | place: USA: Lake Mendota...
ACAATGCCAGTTTCAGTGGCTTTAGTCCGATTGCCCTGTGACGTTAAATCCACCGACGGTATCAAAGCCGCTCCTATTTGTTGTAGGTATGCATCAGCTTCTTCCAGGCGCGCAATCGCAGTATTAATATCTAGATTTTTCTTTAATGCTTTATCCATTAACTCATCAAGCGCTGGGTCTTGATAAAGTTTCCACCACATATTTAAATCTGTCACCACATTATCTTTATTAATTTCCTGGCGATAAGCCTTGGGCAAATTAATTTCTGGGCGTTTGTAGTCAGGCCCAACCAAGGTGCAACTTGTAATCAAAATCAGCAATATGAAAAATATGATTTTCATATTTTATTTTTTAAACTCTTCAGCAATTTTGATATAAGTGCCAATACGATCTTTTTGATGTTTACTTAACCATACAAAAAATAGCGGAATAAAAATAGTTGCAATAAAGGTTGCTAATATCATGCCACCAAAAACACCAGTCCCCATAGATTGACGTGCCGCAGCACCGGCGCCTGTTGCAAAAACAAGAGGCACAATACCAAAAACGAAAGCCATTGATGTCATCACAATAGGCCTAAATCGGAGACGCGCAGCTTCAACTGCAGCCTCCATGAGGGGCATACCTTCTTCCATTTTTTGACTGGCAAATTCCACAATAAAAATTGCATTTTTAGCAGCGAGGCCAATCAAGGTGATTAAGCCAATCTGAAAATAAATATCGTTTGGCATACCGCGCACTAGAATAGCAATGAGCGCGCCAGTCATTGCAAATGGCACAGCCATAATTACTGCGAGAGGAAGTGCCCATGTTTCAAACTGTGCGGCTAAAATCAGAAATACCATAATAATGGCAAAGCCAAATGCGAAGAGCGCCGCAGAACCTGTGCGCTTTTCTTGATAGGCTTGTCCTGTCCAAGCCATTTGATAACCCTCAGGTAAACTTTCCTTCGCAATTTTTTCAACAAGCTTAATGGTGTCGCCCGAACTAACACCAGGGGCTCCTCCTGCTAAGACTTTTGCCGAGAGAAGTCCGTTAAAACGTTCGAGTTGTTCAGCACCTACAATACTATTGACTATGCTAATCGCTGAGAGGGGAATCATAGCGCCTGCATTTGATCGCACATACACTTTACCGAGATCATCTGGACTCATTCGATAAGGCGCTTCCGCTTGAAGCTGAACACGATAAGTTCTACCCGATTTATTAAAGTCATTAACATACAGTGAGCCCATAGTGCTTTGCAGAGTGTCATAAATACTCGAAATAGGGATGCCTAAGCTCATCGCTTTAGCTTCATCTACTTCAATAAAAAGTTGCGGTACAGTAGGCCTAAAAAAGGAATTAATGCCTATAAGACGTGGTTCTTTTTTAAGTGCTTCAATGAACAAATTCACTGCAGCAAATAAACGTAATGGGTCAGTGTCGCTTCTACTTTGGACATAAGTTTCCATACTACCTGAGCTGCCTAATCCACGAATTGAAGGAGGGTTAAATGCAATAGCAAGGCCATCGGGTTGCATCATACCAATACCAAAAAGTTTTTTTACAATATCACCTGCGGAGCTTTTTCGTTCCGCCCAATCTTTTAATCTTACAAACATCGTAGCTGCATTTGATTTGTTGCCGCCTCCGATCAAATCATATCCATTTACAGCAAACTGAAAAGTAGTTGCAGGATCCTTGGCAATTGCAGAACGAACATCTTCCGTTGTTTTAGAGGTGCGACTAATTGTAGCGCCATCCGGCAACATCACAGCTGTAATAACGTATCCTTGATCTTCGGAAGGTATAAAGCTCGTAGGCGTAAATTTAAAAAGGAATATAGAGGCAATCACAATCCCAACAAAAACAATGCCCCCAATAAAGCGGTGATGCAATGTGCTATTAACGACCTTAATATAAAAGTTGGTTAAGCGAGTAAATCCTCCATTAAAGCGATCAAAAAATTTTGAACGAATAGAGTTCGGATTTAAGATAATGGCACAGAGTGCCGGCGTCAGCGTGAGGGCCACAACACCAGATATCACAACAGCAATAGCAACTGTCACAGCAAATTGGCGATAGAGTTCTCCTGCGATACCACCCATAAATGCCACAGGCACAAATACAGCGCATAACACTAATACAATGGCAACGACTGCAGCAGAGACTTGTTCCATGGATTTAATAGCAGCTTTAATCGGAGAAAGTTTTTCTTCCGCCATTAAGCGTTCAATATTTTCTAAAACGACAATGGCATCATCGACCACAATACCTATAGACAAGACCATCGCGAAGAGTGTCAGCGTATTGATTGAGAAACCAAAAAGATATAGCCCTGCAAAAGTACCTATTAAAGATATAGGTACAGCGATAATAGGAATTAAAGTTGCACGCCAGTTTTGTAAAAATAGAAACACGACAATCACTACAAGAAGCATTGCTTCACCAAGCGTTTTAAAGACTTCTTTCATGGAAGCTTTTACAAAATTACTTGTGTCATAAGGAATTTCGAAATCCATTCCTTTAGGAAAGCGTCCTTTAAGTTCAGCCATTTTTTCTTTAATGCCCTTTGCTGTATCAAGAGCATTAGCGCCTGTCTGAAGGAAAATAGGAATACCTACGCCTGGTTTACCATTTAATGTTGTATTGATGTCGTAGGTTTGTGAACCCAATTCGACCCTTGCAATATCTTTAAGATAAAGAATACCGTTTGGCCCACCAGCTCTAACGATAATATTTCCAAATTCATTAGGATCAAGCAAGCGGCCTTTTGCATTGACTGTATATACTAGTTGTTGCTCATTTACAGAAGGTTCCTGACCAATTTTACCTGCCGCATATTGTGCATTTTGGCTTTGAATTGCAGCTGCGATGTCAGAAGTGGTGACATGTAGTTGCGCCATACGATCTGGTTTTAGCCAGATCCGCATAGAGTAATCGCGGGCACCAAAAATATTAGCATCACCAACACCTTTGACGCGTTTGATTTCATCTAATACATTTAGCGTTGCATAGTTACTTAAATAAAGCGGATCAAATTGTTTGTCTTTTGATGTGAGCATCACCACCAAAAGAATGTCATTTGATTTTTTTTGCACAATCACACCTGTGCGCCTTACCATTTCTGGTAATCGAGGAGAGGCGATGTTGACACGATTACTTACATTAAATGTAGCCTGATCAATGTTAGTGCCAATTTCAAAAGTAGCAGTAATGTTAAGTGTGCCGCTAGAGTCCGTGCTTGAATTAAAATAAAGAAGACCTTCAACGCCACTTAGCTGCTCTTCAATGGGGCCTGCAACTGTTTTCGAGAGTGTTTCGGCACTTGCACCTGGATAGTTCGCAGTGATAATGACTGTAGGTGGTGCAATTTGTGGATATTGTGCAATGGATAATTTAAGTGCAGCTGCAATACCAGCTAGAACAATAATGATTGAGATTACCGCAGCAAAAATTGGCCGCGTAATAAAAAATTTACTCATTATTTTTTGAAGCTAGGCATGTTAGTCACAGGCATGCCAGGACGTACTTTGATAAGATTGTCGATAATGACTTTATCGCCCGCTTGAAGACCGTTTAGAATAACCCAATCTCTACCTTTCCATTGGCCAGTAACAACAGGACGGGGTGTCGCTTGACTTTTTTCATTGACCACAAATACAAACTTACCTTGATCAGAATTAAGAACCGCTAACTGAGGCAGTAAAAATACACCATCTTTTTTGCCTATATTTACACGGACGCGCACAAATTGACCAGGTAAAATTTGACGCTCGTTATTTTCAAATGTTGCTCGGAGCTCTTGAGTGCCAAGCGATGGATTAATTTCGCTTGCGGCAAAGTTTATTTTGCCTTTTTTCGGGTATTCATTTCCATCAGAAAGGATCATTGAAACTTCCTGAATATTTTTTTCATTTAATGCACCACCCAATTGTTTAAGTTCATTATCCGAAAAACTAAAACGTACCCAAATTGGATTTACTTGCGCTAATGTCGTAAGCAGACTTGTATTCGCAGAAATGAGGGCGCCTTCAGAAAATTGAAAGCGACCAGAAATACCATCGACAGGCGCGGTGACATTAGTATAAGAAAGATTGAGTTCCGCCTGTCTTAAATTTGCTCGGCTTTGAGCGAGAGCAGCGATACTAATCGATTCGTCTGATGTTGCATTATCAAATTCACGCTGACTAATCGACCGAGATTCAATCAAACCCTCTAAACGTTTTTTCTCTCTCTTAGCTTGTTCGGCTCGTTCAAGGCTCTGATTATATTGAGCACGCGCTTGATTTAAGGCTATTTTATATGGCTCGGGATCAATATTGAATAAAGTTTGACCCGCTTTAACCGCAGAGCCTTCATTGTATTTACGTTTTAATAAAATACCGCCAACACGAGGTCTAATTTCAACTTCTTTAGCGCCCTCTGTTTGGCCCACAGCTTCGGCTGAAATAGGGACGCTCGAAGGTGCCATTTCTAGCATCGTTACAGGCAATACAAAATTAGGTGGCATACCACTTTGCTCAGGGGGCTTCTGGCAGCCAACCAAGATAAGCAGTATAAGAAGGGGAGGTAAAATAGATCTTAATGGCGCGAGATGGCTTAACAACTGAAACCCCAACTTTAAAAATATGGATAAAGGAAATGTATCTTAAATCTGACTATATTTTACTCTGAAACGTGGGCGCAGGGGATTAAGCCAAAGTTTTTTTAAAGCTTTAAATATTAAATCTAGTTCTTAAATTTTGTAGATAAATAAATGAGGTAAGAGCCAATGATGATATCAAGTAAAATCCATACTATTATTGGAAAGTGAAATGGAAGGAAAGGATTGTCTATAATTAACACGCTAATTAAAAAAGCGATATGGGGTGTATTAAGCTTTACCCATTTGTTAAGCAGAATAAATCCGACGCCAATAAAAACTATAACTCTAAAATAATCATAAAAACTTTCAGGCAATGGAAAGGCTGCAACAAAATAGAGTAAGGCAATAGCCCTTTCCATAAATATTATTTTTTTTACATTACTTAACATAATCAATAGCAGCTTCTAATGTATCAAAACTTGGGATAATTTTATCTAACCCAGAAATAGTAATAACCATATTCACATCAGACTGAGTTCCAAATAATGCAAACTTACCTTTGCGGGCGTTAATTGCTTTAACGTTAGATATTAAGAGCCTTATACCGATTGAAGATATATAAGGTACCTTTGACATATCCGCGATAATGGACTCTCTTGGAGATGCTGTCATACCAGAAAATTTCGTTTCTATTTGCCCAACACCTTCAATATCAAGTCGTCCCGATAATGTTATTTTTGTAATCGAGCCATTGATTTGTTCTTCACTAATTTCCATATAATCACCTTTTAAGTTGTAAAGTTTTGTTATGTATTAATTTTAAAAGTCATAATTTTCAATGCATTAAATTAGGCTAATAGCCTAATAAATCAAAGATAGCTTAAACAAGAAAATAACACAATTTATCTGTAAATTCGATGTTATATTTGCATCATTAACTAAAGAATAATAAGAAAAATAAGTTTTATTGTCATAAATTTATAATACTTTCTAAATTAGTATGAGCTTAATATGAAAGCACTAAAGATTAATTTAACTAAGAATATTTCCGACCTCACTATGTTAGTTACTAAGCTCGAGAAATTTTTTGAAGAAAATAATATTTCTAGTATTTCAATGCCAATGACTTTAATTTTAGAAGAGCTTTATACAAATACTATTACACACGGAGCTTCCGATGGGCGTGATATTTTCATAGAAGTCAATTTAGGTATTGATAAAAATGAATTAGTTATGACTTATAAAGATAATGGAATACCATTTAATGTGCTTGAGCTTCCAGGCCCAGATTTGACTGCATCAATAGAAAACAGAGAGGTTGGGGGTCTTGGCGTTCATTATGTAAAAACTCTTACGGATTCTGTTGAATATGAGTACTTAGAAAAGCAAAATGTATTAAAAATGAAGAAAAAATTAAGTAACTAGTCTTGTGGCATGAATTCTTCGAATAAGCCAAATAATTCTCTCAAAAATACTCGTAGAAACAAAGAGCATCTGTCTTTCTTCTAAGTTTATTGATTGATCGTTTAGTAAAGAGTCTCTAATTTTTTCCATAAGATCACTGCGGTCTGAAGTTAAACTGACTAATAATTCATCATCATTATCCTTCGTAATCAGAGAGTCATTAAGTAAAGTTAAGATGAGATGAAGGCTTTCTACCATTGAGCTCGCAAGCCCTTTTTGAAAATTATGTGTGGCCTCAATATTTTGTTCAAAACTATAGAGCCCATTAACAAGAGAAATCATATCCTCGTTTCTGCTTTGAATTGAAAATAAGCTCTCAGTATTATTATCATTCTTATTTAAAGAGGTAGTCTCTGAGATAAATAATTTTGTTTTATTTAATAAGTCTAAAGTTAACTCATGCCTTGTATTTAATTGAATAGTAACAACTCTCTCATGCTCAACTCTAACTGGCTCAAGATAATCGACTAGGCTCTCAATAAGTCTATTTTGTTCTTTCGAGACCAATATTAAAGCTGTTTCAGTATTGTCAGAAGATTCAGGATAAATAAAATGTAGCTTAAATAAATTCTCTTCCTCGGATTCGGGGCTAAGGTAATTAAGTAACAAAATAATCTTATTTTGAAATAAAGCTACAACAAGTCCGCCGGATAATTGTAAAGCTAGGTAGACGAGAGACAACATGAAAGATGCGTTGATTGTTAAATGGATAGTATTAAAAAATCCAAAGAGTTTCGAGGGCTCTAACCAGGTCAGAGGATATAGGACTAAGCTACCTAAAAGTTTTGAAAGAAAGCAATAAATAGCGATTTGTTTTTTTTTGCCCTCCAGGTGAGAAGCAAAAAATAAGACACTTAACCCAGAACCAATATTAGCGCCGAAAACTAAAATCATAGCTTCATTAAAATGTATGATGCCTGCCATATTTAATGCAACTGCAAGAATGGCAACACTTGAAGATGATTGCACTATCAATGCAGAAAAAATTCCAATCAGTAAACCTATCAAGCTTGACTCAGCGGAAAATATAAAAAACTCTCTGGCCCAGGTCGATGTGTTTAAAACATGTCCTGTTTCTTTAATGAGCCCTAGCCCAAATAAAAGTAAGCCAAACGCAAGAAATACAGCTGCAATTTGTTTAGCTTTAATATCTTTAGTGAGATTAAGTAGATGCATCAATCCAACTATCCCAAGCGAAAAGAAACTAGCAGTTTTTATATCGATAGATACTAAAAAGACTAGCAATGCTGTTCCTGACCCTGACCAGGCAACCATTGCTAAAGCTCGATTGATAGTTAAAGCTCCAGAATTCAAAAGCCCTAAACATAAAAAAGTTGCTGCGCTAGTGCTCTGAGTGATGACACCTAAAAAAGATCCAGTCAAAGCACTTGAGAATGGCCCGCGAGTAAAATTGATTAATATCGAACGCAACTTACCAGAAAAAATAGGTTGCATACTGGCAGAAAGGTAATGTAACCCAGTAAAAAAAAATCCAAGTCCAGCCAAGAATGAAATAATTTGCATCATACTAAACGTTATTCAGAAGAAACTCTAAGGGCTTTAAATAAGTTGATAAATGATAAAAATAAAGCAAATAAGATAACTAAGATTAGAAATTGTCTTAATTGATGATAGCGAATTTCGAAATCATTTTTGACTTTTAATTGCAATGCGAAATATGTCTCATTAATTTCTTGATTGATAATAAATAATTTATTTTCAATATTTTTAGTGAGACCCATAGTTTTTTTATCTAATAAAATTCCTTCTGTTAATGAAAGAGAGCTATATTCACTCAAGAGATCTCTATATTGATTGATTATAATTAAGGAGTCTATTTTTAGATTAGTGATGTTCTTTAGAGCCAAGATCGCGGTTTTATCGTTTTCTATGTTTTCTAAATTTTCTTGAAATGCTGAAACTTTTTTCTCAAACAAACTCTTATATTTAATTTTTGTTTCTTTGTCACGGGCACGAGTAATAATATTTTTCCATTCCTGATCTGCAGATTTTAAATTAAGCTGTGCAAGTGATAGTTGCTCAGAAATATTTTTTAGTGCCTCTACTTTTAATAAATTTTGATTGTATTCTCGTTCCATCTTCCATATAGCAAAAAGTGAAGCGATGCCCATCACGGCTATTAAAAATACAATTGTGATGGTAGATGAAATTAGTTTTTGTCTAAATAGCGATTTATTATTTAATTGACCCAATTCAAGCACCTTAATTGTATGTTTAGTTTATCGATTAAAAAACCAAGCCCTTAGAGACTTATAGTAATATTAAATTAATGTGACAATATTGATTGTTACATTTATATGACATAAATTTAGAGAAAATTATGGCGAGTATCGAACAAGCACAAAAACTTATCTTAGAGCTTTTAAAGGATTTTGAAGAAGACACTTTAGAAATTTTAAGACATAGCCCCGTCGCCGTGAGGATCATGAGGGTATCTGATCGCCATATCACTTTTGCCAACCCTCGATATATGGAAATGTTTAAAGTCAAAGAAAAGGATCTTCAAACTTTAACACCTCTTCAGGTATATCAACATAAAGATGATTTTGAGGCGCTCAGTATCCGTATAAACGCCCAAGAAAATATTGTAGATGAGGTGTTAGCAATGAAAACCCTGACTGGGGATTTATTGCAAGTTATGGGGTCATTTCATCATATGAAATATCTTGATCAAGAGGTTGTTGTTGCATGGTTTTACGATGTGACAGCGGCCCATCAGGCAAAACAACTTGCCGAAGATGCGGCAAAAATGAAAAGTGAATTTTTAGCCAACATGAGCCATGAAATTAGAACTCCTATGAACGGAGTTATAGGAATGGCTCATTTAGCCCTAAAGACAGACTTAAATCCAAGGCAACGAGATTATGTGCTTAAGATTCAGCAGGCAGGCAAACATCTTTTAGGCATTATTAATGATATTTTAGATTTTTCTAAGATTGAAGCAGGCAAGTTAACTATAGAAGAAGTAAGTTTTGATATTGATGAAATGATGTCAAATATATCGAGCATGATTAGCCAAAAATGCTCAGAAAAAAATTTAGAACTTATTTTTAAATTGCCTGGTGATCTTCCTCACAAACTCATTGGCGACCCTTTAAGGCTTTCCCAAATTCTTATTAACTATGGAAATAATGCAATTAAATTCACAGAAAAAGGTGAAGTAATAATTTCGGCAGACATTCTTGAACAAGATGACGAAACTATTTTTCTAAAATTTAATGTTTCTGATACAGGCATTGGATTAACGCCAGAACAAAAAGGGAAATTATTTCAGTCATTTCAGCAAGCTGATACTTCGACCTCGCGTAAATTTGGTGGCACCGGTTTAGGGCTTGCCATATCAAAACAGTTAGCCAATCTGATGGGGGGTGACGTAGGTGTTGATAGTGAATTTGGCAGAGGTAGTACATTTTGGTTTACGGCTAAATTTAAACTCGATAAAACCATAACAAAGAGAGTTTTATTTAAAGAGGATTTAAGTAGTAAATCTGTTTTAGTGATTGACGATAATGAGTCTGCAAGATTAATCATTGAAGATATGTTAATTGCAATGTCACTTAAGGTGGTTGCATCAGAATCAGCAGAAAAAGGCTTGCAAGCAATTATTGACGCGGATAAACAAGGGTCACCTTTTGATATGATTTTTGTTGACTGGCATATGCCAGCAGGAATGAACGGTATCGAATTTGTGAAAGCATTAAAAAAATTGATTATTAGCAAAAAACCACCGTGTGTTCTTGTAACGGGTTATGCAAAAGATGACGTAATAAATGATGCAACAATTGAAGGCATAGAGCATGTGATCGCCAAACCAATTAATGCTTCTTTACTATTTGAAACTATCTTAAGTATTTTCAATTTAGAAGCCCCAGAACATAACGCACAAAAAACTCATAGCAACCATACAAAAATAGATCTCAATAGCCTTAAGGGCGCAAGAATACTCCTTGCAGAAGATAATTTACTCAATCAACAGATTGCAACTGAGATATTAGAAGATGAAGGATTTGTTGTAGAAATAGCAAACAATGGGCAAGAGGCTGTCAATATGGCAAATAAATCTCAATACGATATTGTGTTAATGGATATGCAAATGCCTATTATGGACGGACTTGAAGCAACGAAAACAATCCGCCAAAAATTTTCTAATAATGCTTTACCTATTTTAGCAATGACAGCTAACGCATCTGATGCAGACAGATATAAGTGTTTAGAAGCGGGGATGAATGCTCATATTACAAAGCCTATTGATCCAAATTTATTGTTTGCTGGACTAGCTAAATGGATTAAGGGAAAAAATTCAAATCTAATAAATGATGAAAAGACCGTAATCAGCGCAAAAGAAGAAATACAGGTTCCAGAAATTAATGGGGTAGATTCTCGTTTAGGACTTCAGGTTGCGGCAGGGAAAGTTTCTCTCTATATAAAAATGTTAAAAACATTTTCTGCTGATCAAATAAATGCAGTGAGTGATATTAAAAGGGCTCTAGATATAAGTGATTATTTAACAGCTCAAAGAGTAGCTCATACTCTCAAAGGAACATGTGGCAGCATAGGCGCAACTGAAATACAAAAAATAGCAGGTGAAGTTGAAGGTCAATGTCTGGACAAAATACCACTTGAGAAAATTATTAAAAATCTTGACCTAATTCAGCCTAAATTAATAAGCATTATTGATAGCATTAAAAAAACTTTGCCCGAGGATAAAAAATTAACTTCAACAACAATCTTTGACGATAGCCAAATTAAACTATTAATTAATAAATTATCAGAATTATTAGCAAACGACGATACTGAGGCAAATGATTTGCTTGAAAAGTCACAAGACGTTTTTATCCAATATTTTGGCAAAGAAATGTTTAGTAAAATTTCTGATGCATTACGAAATTTTGATTTCGAATCAGCATTAAATTTAGCAAATGAAAAGTTAGTTAAATAATGATTACAAAATCAACTATATTGGTGGTAGATGATACACCGGCTAATCTTCAATTAATGAGTGGGCTCCTCCAGGATGACTACAAAGTAAAAGCAGCAACAAGCGGCGAAAAAGCTTTAAAAATTGCTTTTACAGATCCGCAGCCAGATCTTATTTTATTGGATATCATGATGCCAGAAATGGATGGTTATGAAGTTTGTAAGCGGCTTAAGGCAGATGAAAAAACTAATCAAATACCTATTATATTTCTAACCGCTAAGGCGGAAACACAGGATGAAGCATTAGGTCTTTCATTAGGGGCTGTCGATTACATTACAAAACCTGTAAGCCCTCCAATTGCTATAGCTAGAATAAAAACGCATATTGAACTTTATCGCCAAAAAAGAGAATTAATTGAAAGTCAGCGATTACTTGCAGAAGAAATTAATGAGGCAGCTATCTATATTAGGAGTTTATTGCCATTACCATTAGAAGGAAAAGTGAAAACTTCTTGGCAACATATCCCGTGTTCATCTCTTGGAGGTGATGCTCTTGGATATCACTGGATTGATGAAGAGCACTTAGGTATATACTTAGTGGATGTTTGTGGTCATGGCGTAGGAGCCGCAATCTTATGCATATCCGCTATCAATGCGATTCGTTCACAATCTCTCACAGATACAAATTTTAAGAGCCCAGCTTCTGTTTTAAAGGGCTTAAATGAAGCCTTTCCCATGGAAGATCAGAATAATAAATATTTTACTATCTGGTATGGCGTCTATCATAAGAAAAATCATGAATTAATTTTTTCAAGTGCTGGTCATCCTCATGCAATTTTATTTACGGGAAGTGATTTAAATAATAAAACACTTAAAACTTTAACTTCTGGAGGATTGGCAATTGGTATGATGGGAGATATCATTTTTAATGAAACTATTGTGCCATTAAATAATTTCAATAAGCTTTATGTGTTTAGTGATGGAGTTTACGAAATTACACAAAAAGATGGCAAAGAAATGAACTTAGATGACTATACCCAGCTTATGAAAGAGTATTTTAGTGATTTGGAATTGCTTGAATCAGAAAAAGTTTTAGAAAAAATTAAAAGCTTAAAAAATGAAATCGGACCATTTGATGATGATTTCTCCCTTGTTGAATTAATTATTAACGCTACTTAAAATATGATAAAAATATTTTTACTTATTTTTTATCTCCTTCTTTCTTTACAAGCTAACGCGAATGAAGAAATGCAGCCTATTGCTAATCTCGAAGATCTTAAAAATAAAAAAATTGGAGTCATGCTGGGATCAACGCATGATGCATTTGCTCACAAACAATATCCTGAAGCTGATATTCTGCAGTACAAAAGTCCTGCTGATGTTCTGCTAGGAGTGAAATCAGGAAAAGTTGATGTGGGTATATACAATAGTGTTTCACTCACAGAAATATTAAAACTAAATCCTGACTTAGGTGTAATAGATAAGCCTTTTGAATTTAGCCCTGTAGGTTTTGGTTTTAATAAAAAAAATGTCGAGTTACATGCGCAATTTAATACTTTCTTTCAAACTATAAAAGATAGCGGTGTCTATGCAGACATGATTGAAAGGTGGACTAAAAAAGGCATTACTGATATGCCTAAAATAGATACTCCAAATAAAAATGGTTTATTGGTGGCAGGCCATATAAGTGACGGTGGACTCCCATTTGTTACCTTACGCAATAATGAAAATATTGGTTTGAACATTGAGCTTGCCAAAAGATTTGCTGCATACCTAGGTAAAGATATTCGATTTGACGATATGGAGTTTGGCGGGCTTATTCCTTCTCTCAATACAGGTAAAATTGATTTTATTGCTGTTACTTTGATGTTTACAGAGGAGCGAAAACAAAAAATTAATTTTGGAGAACCTTATTATGAAATTGGAATGAGTGCTTTTGCGCTCAAAAAAAATATAGCTGCCTTTAAGCAGGAAAAAAAGAATGATTCAAACGCGCCAACATTTCTAGAGGGGCTAGCAAATAACTTTCAAAGTAATTTAATTCAAGAAAAGCGTTATTTACTTCTTTGGGATGGATTAAAAACCACAATCATTATTTCAATTTTAGCAACAATTTTTGGTACTTTTTTGGGAGGTATAGTTTGCTTCTTAAGGATGTCAAAAAATAAATTCCTCAATATTCCTGCGAAGATATATATCAGTATTTTAAGAGGCACCCCAGTTCTTGTAATATTGATGATTATCTTTTATGTGGTGTTTGCATCAGTAAATATTAATCCTATTATTGTTGCAACCATTGCATTTGGAATGAATTGTGGTGCTTATGCTGCTGAAATCTTTAGAAGTGGTATTGAAGGAATAGAAAAAGGCCAAACGGAAGCAGGCATTGCTATGGGGTTTAATAAAATAAAAACCTTCATTTATATTATCCTTCCCCAAACCATTAGAAGAATTCTTCCAATTTATAAAGGTGAAATTATCACATTAGTCAAAATGACTTCAATTGTTGGTTATATTGCGGTCCAAGACTTAACTAAAGCGAGTGATATTATAAGAAGTCGAACATTTGATGCATTTTTCCCATTAATTTTGATTGCAATTTTGTATTTCCTAATCTCATTAATTCTCATCCAATCTTTAGATTATCTTGAAAAAATTACAGATCCAAAATATAAACGTAAAGTTAAAACGAAATCATGATTAAAGTTGAAAATCTTTCTAAAAAATACGGCGATCTAGTTGTATTAAAAAATATTTCTACAGAAATAAAAAAAGGCGAGGTTGTCTCAATTATTGGACCATCTGGCACCGGCAAAAGTACCTTTCTTAGGTGTCTTAACCTTCTTGATGAACCGAGTGGAGGAAGTATTTTTATTGATGGCGAAAATATTCTAGATAAAAAGGTTGATGTATCCAAAATACGTCAAAAAATGAATATGGTATTTCAGTCATTTAACTTATTTTCTCATCTGTCTGTTATAGAAAATCTTACTTTAGGACCCATTAAGCTTAAGGGGATATCTAAAGAAGCAGCAGAAAATAAATCAATGGATCTATTAAGACTCGTTGGACTCGCTGAAAAAGCAGAAAACTATCCAGACGAGCTTTCCGGGGGACAAAAGCAGCGTGTTGCCATTGCTCGATGTCTTGCAATGGAGCCAGAAATTATTTTATTTGATGAGCCAACTTCAGCCCTTGATCCAACAATGGTAAGCGAAGTGCTATCAGTAATTCGTCGTTTAGCTAAAGAGGGTATGACAATGGCTATTGTCACACATGAGATGGCATTCGCGAGGGATGTTTCTAATCGAGTTTTTTATATGGATCAGGGCCTAATATACGAAGAAGGTTCACCAAAGCAAATTTTCGATGCGCCAAAAAAAGAAAGAACCAAAGTATTTATTAATCGTATTAGAAACCTTGTATCTAAAATAAAAACACAAGATTTTGATTTTTATGCGCTTAACGGAGAAATCGAAGGTTTTTGTGAAAAGCAATTAATTTCAAAATTAATGCGAACTAATTTACTTCGAGTAGTTGAAGAACTGCTTATTCTATACAAACCTTACTTAAGCAAAATTGAATTAGAACTGGAAATTGCTCATTCTGAGAAAACCAATCAACTTTCATTAATTTGCCAAACCAAAGGTAAGAAATTTAATCCATTAGACAATAAAGATTTAGAAGATGATATTGGAATAAAAATTATTCGCAAATTTACTGAGGTTGTTAAGTTTAAATGGGCAGACAATCAAAATAGACTAGAGCTATTATTTATAAACTAAAGCAATAGATCGATTATTGATTAATAGAAAGTAAATCATGAGCAAGCATTTTAAGTTGTTAATTTTTTTTATGTTTGCATTATTTTTATCCTTGATAGTAGCAGGGTGCAGCGATAAAGAAAAAGTTGTTATTACCAATATTAAGCAATTAAATGATAAAGAATTTGGAATTCCCACAGGCACAGTCGCTGATAAGCTTGTGCTGTCAGTATTTCCAAATGCAAAATTTCAATATTATAATTCGGTCCTTGATGCAGCTATTGCTGTAAAACAAGGAAAAGTTGATGCTGCAGCCTATGATGAACCAATATTAAGAAATATAGCAGCAAAAAATCCTGGTTTAATTGTACTTTCCGAAATGATCACCAAGGATGATTACGGATTTGCAGTTCGTTTAGAAGATAGCGATTTAAAAAATACGATTGATGGAGTTATTAAAGATCTAAAAATAAATGGTGATTATGAGCAGATGCTTAAGCGCTGGTTGCCAAAAGAAGGGCAGCCCAAAGCAATGCCCCAAATAGAAACAGGCAATAATGGTACATTGAGGTTTGGCACTTCATCAGTTACCGAACCTTTTTCATTTGTTGATGAATCTCAGAAAGTGGTAGGCATTGATATAGAAATTGCATCACTGGTAGCTAAAAAACTTAATAAAAAATTAGAAATAGTTAATATGGAATTTGGCTCATTGATTCCAGCATTAGCCTCAAAGAAAGTAGATATGATTGGCGCATGCATTACTATTACTGAAGAACGATCTAAAAAAGTGTTATTTTCCAGCCCATATTACACGGGTGGAATTGCTGCAATTGTAAATAAATAATTATTTATTTAAGATAATAGATGAGCTAAGCCAAAAGCCGCCGAAGAAGCAATGCCACCAATCAAAAGGGTTTGCATCGCTGAGCGCCCTTGATTCACCCCTGTAAACCTACCTTTAATCCAACCAAAAAGTACCAGTGCAATACTCGTTGCAATAACTGACATTTTTAGTGCGGACACGATGTCAGATATAAAGAAATAAGGCATCAAGGGAATGAGCCCACCTACAATATAAGAGGCTGCAATAGTGGACGCACTGATCATG
>Ga0164292_10002216_pt1 | contig 15847 bp, 17 predicted proteins | sample GEODES117metaG_FD_111486 | JGI IMG/M metagenome (GOLD analysis project Ga0164292, IMG submission 111486) | Eutrophic lake water microbial communities from Lake Mendota, Wisconsin, USA - GEODES117 metaG | ecosystem: Environmental > Aquatic > Freshwater > Lake | place: USA: Lake Mendota...
CGATGGCGGTGCGTTGGAAGCCAACATCGAGCGCTGGGCGAACCAGTTCGGCGGCGCCGGCAGCGTGAAGGCGCGCGTGGATCGCGTCGTCGGCGAGATTCGCGTGACGCGCGTGGACTTCGCGGGGGATTTCAAGGGCATGGGCATGGCGCAGCCGCGCACGGGCATGCTGCAGCTGGGGGCGATCGTGCAGGCGCCGAGGCAGTCGGTGTTCATCCGGTTGCTCGGACCGGCCAGCGCGGTGGAGGCCGCGCGCGCGGACTTCGAGGCGCTCGTCGCCGGCGTGCGCGCGCAGCCCTGATCTGCGTCCGCGTAACAGGGTCGGAGGTTGTTATTGACCCCCACCGGCCGAAGGCACTTCGTGATGCAGGAACCCATGACGACGCGCGGGTACTCTCCTCGCCATGCCCCAGAGCGCTCGCCGGCGTCGCATGACGCCCTCCTCGGCCTTCCTGTGCTGGATTTCAATCGGATTGCTCGCTGCCGCGTGCGGCGCCCCTCCGCGGCCGCTGGAGTCGGCGGAGCAGCGGCAGCATCGGTTCGTCGCGGAGCAGCAAGTGTGCCGCAGTTTCTACCGCGTGCTCTCGGAGCGGGTCAGCGAGCGCATCAGCAGCGGATTCGAGGATGGCAGCATGCTCGATGTGCTCGTGCTCTCGGGCGGCGGTGACTTCGGCGCGTTCGGCGCGGGATTCCTGCAGGGGTGGGGGCAGACATCCGATCCGCAAGGTCGGCGGCCGGACTTCGATGCGGTGTTTGGCACGAGCACCGGCGCGCTTCTGGCCCCGCTGGCGTATGTCGGCACCGAGGCGTCGCTGAAGGTGGGCGCGGATCTGTACTCCGATCCCCCGGCGGATCTGGTGGAGCAGAACGGACTGGTGCCGATCGTTCCCTGGAACGAGTCGCTCATGAAGCCCACGGGCCTGCGGCGCACGCTCGAGCAGCAGCTCACCCCGGAGATGCTCGGCGCATTGAGGGCTGGATTGAAGAAGAACCGCGCGCTGGCGTGCGCGTCGACGAACGTGGACTTCGGCACCTTCCGGCCCCTCGACCTTCTGGAGTCGGCCGGGCAGGATGATGCGACGTTCCGTCAGGCGATCGTGGAGCGACTGCTCGCTTCCGCGGCCATTCCTGGTGTCTTTCCGCCGATCGAGCTCGATGGCTCGTTGTACGTGGATGGCGGCGTGACCGCGAACATCTGGGCGGTGCGCGACCAGTCACAGACGGACAGCGTGCTCCAGACGTGGATTCGCGCGAACCCGGGCAAGACGCCGCCGAAGATCCGCATCTGGGTGATCGTGAACAACCAGCTCTTTCCCAAGAATGGCGACGCCAAGCGCGAGTGGATCGATCTGGCGGGGCGCGGCGTGTCGATCATGCTTCGATCCACGATGCTCAAGGACATGAAGCTCACCGCGTACGCGGCGCTGAAGGTTGACAAGGAACTCCCGGGCGAGGTCGAGTTCCGGTTCGTCGCGATCCCCGACGCGTGGGAGCCGCCAGTCAAGGGCACCTTCCAGAAGCAGACGATGCAGGCGCTGGTTGAACTCGGGCGGAAGATGGGCGCCGATCCTGCGAGTTGGCGGACGGTGATCCCCAACACCGACGATGTCGGCGGTTTTGACGTTGGCAAGGAGTTGGCTCCCGCCGGTCGCGGCGATGGGAAGGGCGTCTAGACGGGCCCAGTCCCCATTGCTGGACTTCAAGAGGTCAGGAGGTGACCGGGTGCGGTCGCGCGAGAGTGGGCGTAGTGCATCAGCGCGCGTCTGGCGCGCAAGTGGGCAATAACAACCTCCGACCCTGGTTATTGGAATCGCTTGCTGACCTCGTTCCAGTTCACCACGTCCCACCAGCTCTTCAGGTAGTCCGCGCGGCGGTTCTGGTACTTCAGGTAGTACGCGTGCTCCCACACGTCGCAGCCGAGCAGCGGCGTGCCCGTGGCGTCCACGAGGCCGGTCATGAGCGGGTTGTCCTGGTTCGGCGTGCTCGTGATCGCCAGCGATCCGTCCGCCTTCTTGATCAGCCACGACCAGCCGCTGCCGAAGCGCTTCATGCCGGCGTCGGCGAACTTGGCCTTGAACTCGTCCATGTTGCCGAATGCCTTGTCGATCGCCGCCGCGAGCGCCGGACTCGGCGCGCCGCCCTGGCCCTTGGGCGCCATCAGCACCCAGAACAGCGAGTGGTTGTAATGACCGCCGCCGTTGTTGCGCACCGCGGCCTTGATCGCGTCCGGCAGCGTGCTCACGCCCGCACAGATCTGCTCGATCGACTTCGACTGCAGGTCCGCGTGGCCCTCCAGCGCCTTGTTCAGGTTGTCCACGTAGGCCTGATGGTGCTTCGTGCGGTGGATGTTCATCGTCTGCGCGTCGATCGAGGGCTCGAGGGCGTTCTCGGGGTACGGCAGCGCGGGCAGGGTGAAGGGCATGGATCGCTCCTGTGGGTTCGTGCTTGAGGTGCTGGAGGAAGTCGACGCGGTCGCCGCGCACGCCTGCACGCCGCCAAGCGCCGCGACGGCGCCAAGCGAGGCAAGCGAGCCTCTGAGGAAGTCCCTGCGCGGGTTCCGCGGTCCGGTCATGGGAGGCAACGATAGGGGGCGGGGCACGGGACCGCCACCGCCGTCCAAACCTGCGTCGCCGCGTAGGCTTGCGAACATGAGCGACGCCGATCGCGCCATCGACGCCTCCGCGAACCGCGCCTCAGAGGGGCTGCGAACCCTCGAGGACGCCGTCCGCTTCGCGCTGGACCGCGCCGATCTGGTGGATCGCTGCAAGGGACTGCGCCATCGATTGCGCACCGCAATGGAGCGACTGCCCGCGGGTCGTGCGCTCGCGCACCGGGACGCCGCGGGCGACGCGGGCCGCGAGGTGCGCGGCGAGCGCGAGGGTGACCGCGAGGGCGTGCAGGGCGTGGCGGCGGCCGCGATCCGTCGCGCGGCCGAGGCGCTGCGCTCCCTGGAGGAGTTCGGCAAGCTGAGCGATGTCGCGTTCAGCGCCGACTGCGCCGCGATTCGCTACGCCGCCTACGACCTGGAACGCGACGCGCTGCTTGCCTTCGGAAGTCCGCGCCGGTTCCAGCCCACGCTCTGCCTGCTGCTCACCGAATCGCTGTGCTCGCGGCCCTGGCGTGACACGCTCCGGACCGCCATCGCGGGTGGCGTCGACATGGTGCAGGTCCGCGAGAAGGAGATGCCGGCGCGCGCGCTGCTCTCGCGCGTGCGCGAGGTGATCTCGCTGGCGAGACCTCTCGGCGTGCCGGTGGTCGTGAATGATCGCGCCGACATCGCTGTGGCGGCGGGTGCCGATGGCGTGCACCTTGGCACCGACGATCTTCCGCTCATGGAGGCGCGGCGGCTGGCCGGCACGGGCCTGCTGCTCGGAGCCAGCACCCACGACCTGGGCGAGGCGAGCGCGGCGGTGGAGGCGGGCGCGGATCTCTGCGGCGTGGGCGCCATGTTCGCCACGGCACTCAAGCCCGAGCGCGTGCCCGGCGGAACCGCCTATCTGGGCGCCTTCGTGCAGCGATTCCCTCGCACGCCGCACCTTGCCATCGGCGGCATCACGCCTGCAAACGTGGGCGAACTCGCCGCGGCGGGGGCGCGTGGCGTGGCCGTGAGCGCGGCGATCTGTGGTGCGCGGGATCCGGGCGCGGTGGCCGCCGCGCTGCGTGATCCGCTGCGTGCGGCGGCGGCGCGATGAGCCGGGCGCCCGCGAGACTCACGCTGCTCGGCACCGGCACCAGCAGCGGCGTGCCGGTGATCGGCTGCGACTGCGGGACGTGCCGCAGCGGCGACCCGCGCGATCGCCGGCTGCGCTGCGGCGCGCTGCTGGAATTCACGTGCGACAGCGGCGAAAGGCGCGCGGTGCTGCTCGACGTGCCACCGGACCACCGCGAGCAGAGCCTTCGGATCGGGCTCGCCCGCTGCGACGGCATCCTGCTCACGCACGCCCATGTGGATCATGTCTTCGGCCTGGACGAGGTGCGTCGCTACAACGCGATCATGCGCCGTCCTATTCCCGTGTTCGGCGATGCGTCCACCTGGGAGCAGCTCGAGCGCGTCTACAGCCACATCCTGTTCCGCGACCGGAACGTGAACGCCAGCTTCGTGGCCGATCTGGTGCCGCACCGAGTCGGTCACGGCGAGCAGGTCGATCTGCACGGCCTGCGCGCGACGGCCTTCACCCTGTGGCATGGCAGGCTCGCGATTCTCGGCTGGCGCATCGAGGGCCCCGCGGACGATCCGCTGTTCCCGCTGGCCTACTGCACCGACGTGAATCGCATTCCGGAGGAGAGCCGCCCCCACCTGCAGGGGGTGCGCACGCTGGTGCTGGACATGCTGCGGCCGCATCCGCACGAGACGCACTTCACCTGCGAGCAGGCCATCGCGGCCGCTCGGGAGATCGGTGCCGACCGCACCGTGTTCGTGCACATGACCCACGACATCCGGCACGCGGAGTTCGACCCCACGCTGCCGGCCGGCATGCGGCTTGGCTTCGACGGCCTGACACTTCCATGACGCCCCGATTCCGGTCGATTCGAGGTGGTTCCCAGAGGGCGGGGCGGCATGGAGCGGCCGGCCCGCTTCGGCTACCATCTCCGCCCCATGGCACAGATCCGCGAGATCAAGAAGCGCATCGTGGCGGTCCGGACCATCCGGCGCATCACGAAGACGATGCAGATGATCGCCACCGCCAAGTTCACCGCGAGCCTTTCGCGGGCCAAGGCGAGCCGGCCCTACATGGAGCGGATCCGTCAGCTCGTGGCCGAGGTCGCCGCGCGCGCCGGTGACGCCGCGCACGCGCTGTGCCTGCCCCCCGCGAAGGCGGCGAAGAAGGAACTCATCCTGGTGGTGACCAGCGACCGCGGTCTGTGCGGCGCCTACAACGGCCACGTGCTGCGCACCGCGATGAAGGCGATCAAGGCCTGCCGTGAGGCGGGCCGCGAGCCGGTGATCGAGGTGGTGGGCAAGAAGGCCGTGGCCTTCTTCAAGTTCCAGAAGATCGCGATCGTGCAGCGTCACGCGTTCGGCGATCGGCCGAAGTTCGAGCAGGTCGAGGCGCTCGCGGATCGCCTGATGCACGAGTATCTGGCAGGCCAGTACGACGCCTGCCGCGTGGTCTTCATGAAGTTCGTCAGCAACAGCAAGCAGCTGCCCGAGAGCCTGCAGTTGCTGCCGATGAGCCTGCCGACGGCCGCGAAGGCCGAGGCGAAGGGTTCCGAGAGCCTCTACGAGTTCACCCCTGCGGCCGACCAGCTGCTGGGAGAACTGCTGCCGCGCACCGTGAAGGTGAGCCTGTTCCAGGCCATCATCGACGCGATCGTGAGCGAGAACGTGATGCGCATGGTGGCCATGAAGAGCGCCACCGACAACGCCGCCGGACTGGGTCGCACGCTGAACCGCAGCTACAACCGCGCCCGCCAGGCCCGCATCACCACCGAGCTCACCGAGATCGTGTCGGGCGCCGCCGCGCTCGAGTGATCCGTGTCGCTCAGGGCTTCTTCGCGGCGGGCGCGCCCTTCGCGGGCGCCTCGGCCGGCTTGGCCGTTGGATCGGTGACCACTTCCATGCCGTCGGCCTTCCACTTCTCCAGGCCGCCCTTGAGCGTGTAGACGTGGTCGAATCCGAGCTCCATGAGGCGCTTGCTGGCGGCCTTGGCGATGGTGTCGTCGTGGCTTGTTCCGTACACGAAGAACATGTCGTAGCCGCGCAGCACCACGGGCGCCTCGGCGCTCATGCGCGGGAAGGGCAGGCTGATCGCGCCGGCGATGTGGCACTCCGCGTAGTGCTCCGGTGTGCGCGGGTCCACCCACACCGGCCGCCGCTCGCCGCCGAACAGGCCCGGCGACTCGTGCGACTTGGCGAGCGCCTGATCGGGCTCCAGAAACACCACGTCGCGATCGCTGGTCTTGCGGGTGCAGCCCGCGGCGAGGGCGACGAGGGTGACGACGACGAGCGCGAGGCGAGATGGCATGCCGCGATTGTCGCGGCGCGTCCGCGCGGCCGCAACCGGGGGTCAGGCCGGCTGCAAGGGCTCGCGCGTGACGGGTGGTGCGGCGGGCTGGCTGCGTCGTGCAGGCCGGGTGCGCACCACGCGGCCCCATTCCTCGTCGGAGAAGAGGTGGAGCCCCGCGTCGCGGCCGATCATGCCGAGTCGTTCGCGACCGCGCACCCCGAGCGTCTCATTGAGGAACCGGATGTGCCACTCGACGGCGCGCTTGGTGCGGAAGATCGACCGCGCGATGTCGTCGTTGCTCATGCCCAGGCTCACGCGCCGCAGCGTGTCGAGCTGGCAGCGGGTCAGGTCCTCCAGCGGACCCCACTCGTGCTCCATCATCGTCAGGTGCACGAACGCGCTGCGCGAGCCGTCGGCCGTCGTGCCTCGCGTGGGCGACGGATGCGCCGACGGGAACAGCCCGACGACCGCCATGGGTGCGCCAGAGCCCGCGCGCGCGGTGGGATGGGGGATGGAGACCAGGTCGTGGCCCACGCCATCCAGGATCGCCAGCGCAGAGTGGCAGCAGCCGTTGCCGGCGGTGCTCCGGATGATCCGCAGCCATTCCTGCAGCACGCGGGGCGAAAGCACGGAACGCAGCGATCCGGCGGTGGAAAGGTCCTCCGGCAGCCGGCCCGTGCGGCTGGGGCGGCGTTCGTGCACGGTGCCGTCCCCGTCGACCAGGGCCAGGAATGGATCGACGCGCTCCATGGCGTGCGCGACGGCGGTGGGGGGCAGGGTCTCGAGAAGCATGCGTTGTCTCCGATCGAAGGTGGTGGTTGAGCGTCTCGTGGTCAGTGACGGAAATCGGACGGTGCGCGGGACGATCGCCTCTCTTTCGGCGACACGCAAGGGTTTCGGCGCGCGCATGCGTTGCATTGCGCCTGTTCTCGTGCAGCGCGCGATCGCGGTCCTCGAGATGCGCTGGAGTGCGCTCGTGCATGCACGTGCGCACTCCAGCGTTCGGTGGAATCACTTCGTGGGTGCCGTCGCATGGAGCGACTCCGAGAGCCTTCGCAGCCGGCCCTCGGCTCGGCGTTCCTCGGCCATGGTCAGCGCGAGCTGGCCCGCGGTCTGCTTCAAGCCCAGCAGTCCTGCCCAGGTGCACACGCTCTCGTAGCTGGCGATCTCGTCGTGCTCCAGATGCTGCGCCACGGCGATCAGCGCGGCGTCTCGGATGTCGGGCGCGGCGCCCATCCCCGAGGCGAGCGCCACGCAGTCCTCGAGCAGGCCGCGCTTGCCTCGCGTGCGCATGGGTTGCGGGCGCATGCCGAGGTCGTCCAGGATCGCCCGCAGTCGCGCGATGTGCTCGCGGGTCTCGGCGGCGTGCAGGCGGAACAGGTAGGCCAGACGCGGACTCGACGAGGCGCGCGCCAGTTCCACGAGCACCTGCACCGCATCCTTCTCGGCGGCGTAGAGCTCGGAAAGCTGCTGTGACAGCAGGGTGCGAAGATCGGTGGGGACGCCGCCGCCGGCCCTTGCGGTTGTTGGCGCAGGGGGGGCGACGACGGCGTCCATGGAGGTCAGGGTGGGGTTGTCCACGGTTCAGCCCACCAGCGCGCCAGTGCGGCGGCCGTTGGAGGCTCGGATCGGCACATGTCGGGCCTTCACGCCGGAGCGCTTGCCGATGCGAACCGTGACCACGCCCGCCTCGGTGTCGGCCGAGACCTTGTCCGGATCGATCGACTCCGGCAGTTCCACCATGCGGCGGAACGCGCCGAAGCGCCGCTCGCACTGGTAGAAGTCCTCGCCGCTCTTCTCCTTCTGCTCCTTCTTGCTGCCGGTGATGACCAGGCTGTTGCCGCTGATGGAGACGTCCAGGTCGGAGGGCTCGATTCCGGGCACTTCGGCGCGCACCAGCACCTCGCCGTCGGTCTCGCTCACGTCGACCAGCGGGGCCCAGCCCTCGAGGCGCGTGACCTTGGGCTCGATGAAGGAAGCGCCCATCAGTCGGTCGATGGTGCGATCCATCTCCTCGCGCAGACGGGTGAGTTCGCCGTTGAACGGGTTGCGGTGCTTCCAGATCGCCAGGTTCATGAGCAGGTCCTTTCGTGATGCCGCTGCGGGCAGGGGGTTGGCGTCGAGGGGCGGGCTTCTAGGCCCAGGGCCGATTCGACGTGCGAGCGACCCTACGACGCACGAGCGCGTGCGCCAGCGTTGAGGCGCGCATTCGCGTCTCTCCTCGCATGCGCGGAAGTGTTCGCGCACCCACAGGTTCACGGGACTTGCGGTGGCGGACAGGATTGGACGAATCCATCGGCCCATGCCTGTCGCCGCGCGACCTCGCGTGCAACGGTGTGCGCATGTCACGCCTCCATCGCAACACGTTTCATCCACCGCACCCCGATGCCGATCCCGTGAAGGCACCGTCGGAGCCGAAGCCGCACGGCAAGCATTCGGGCCATTCACCGCCCCCGTGGAACGCCGACCCGCACGGTCATGAGGCGCGCGATGCCGCCGCGCGGCGCGAGGCCCGCGCGCGAAAGCGGCGCCGGAGTTCCTAGCATGCGCTCCATGCCGACGACGCTCCGCGCGCTGGTCCTTGCGTGTCTTGCCATGGTCGCGATCGGTGCGGGCGACGCCGCCGCACCGCAGCCCGTTCGCGTGAAGGATGTCTCTTGGTGCCGACTGGACGACGGGCGACCCGCGATGCTGGTCCGATTCGTCGTGGACCGTGAATGGCACATGTACTGGATGAACCCCGGCGACAGCGGCGCACCGCCGACCGCGAAGGCCGCGCTGCCCGATGGATGGCGGCTTGGAGCACCGATCTGGCCACGCCCGCGCGTGCAGCGCACCGATGGCGAGACGCTCTATGTGCACGAGGGCGAGTGGGGATGGTTGCTGCCCGTCGAGGGCCCCGAGCCCCGTGCGGTCCCCGACGCGCCGATCGAGCTGTCGCTCTCGTGGATGGTGTGCAAGACCAGCTGCACGGTCGGCAAGGCTTCCGTGCGCGTCCCGCCGCCGGCGGGAACGCTGATGGCGCCGCCCGAGTCCGTTGGAGGTTCGCCGTTCCCGCTCGCGCTGGGCCCCGACGACTCGTGCACGGTCTCGCGTGAGCGCCTGCGCATCCGATGCCGCGCTCGGGGGCGGATGAGCGCCAGTTTCATCCAGGCCTCGGATCCGGGCGTGGGCACCGAGGCCGAGGGCGCGCCCGTGGCCGTGCCGGTGCAGGATGGCTTCGCCAACCTCGACCTGGGGCTCTCCGTTCGGCCGCAAGATGCGCAGGGCAAGGAACTTGGCGTGAGCGGCCTGCTGCTGCTGGGCGATCGACCGAACGATCCGTGCGTGTGGATCCGGCGAAACATCCCGGAATCCGGCTCCGCCGGCATGCAACAGCCCTAGCCTTGGCTCGTTCCGGACCACCCATTTCAAGGAGACCTCACATGCAGAAGAATCGATTCCTGTCACTGCTTGCCGCCTCGGCTGTCGCGCTGGGCGCCGTTTCGCTCGCCATGGCCGACAAGGAGAAGGGCGAGAAGAAGGAGCAGAAGGCCGGTGCCGTCGAGATCGGCTCCGCCGCGCCCGACTTCAAGCTTCCCACCGCCGACGGGAAGACCGTGTCCCTGGCCGACTTCAAGGGCAAGACCGTGGTGATCGAGTGGTTCAGCCCGTACTGCCCCTACAGCGGCCAGTCGAGTGATGACAGCTACTGGAGCACGGGTCGCGCCAAGCAGGTGATCGACGCCGTGAAGGCCGCCGATGCAACCGCGGTGTACCTGTGCATCAACAGCACGCACGATGGTTACAGCGGCAAGGACGCCGCCACCAACATGAAGGACAGCATGAGCGCGGTCGCGTCGAGCCCGGTGCCGGTGCTGATGGACGCGTCGGGTTCCGTGGGCCACGCCTACGGCGCCAAGACCACGCCGCACGTCTTCATCGTGGATGGCGCGGGCAACATCGCCTACATCGGCGCGCCCGCAAGCAAGGACGGCAAGGATCTCTACGCGGCCAACGCCGTGAAGGCGATCAAGGAAGGCAAGAAGCCCGAGCCGTCCCGCACCAAGAACTCCGGCTGCGGCGTGAAGTACGCCAAGAAGGCCTGAGTCGGGCGCCTGCAAACGACCGGAGCCCGGCCTCGCGGCCGGGCTCCGTTGTTTTTCGCTCGCGTGGCGCGCTCAGCCCTGGCCGGTCGGCATCACCACGTAGGTGAATTCCTGACCCACCCGGAAGACGCCCGGCTTGTTCGACGCCTTCAATTCCAGCGTGATCTCCGGGCTGTCGACCAGGCGCAGCGCCTCGGTCACGTAGCCGGGATTGAAGATGATCTCGATCGGCTGGCCCTGGAAGCCAGTGAGGGGCATGCTGATCTCGGCCTCGCCCACGTCGGGTGAGCTGCCGCTGATCTTCAGCTCGGTCGCGCTGAATCCCATCTTCACGCCCTTGGACTGCTCGGTGGTCAGGATGCCCGCTCGGCGCACGCTGGCCAGCAGCTGCTGCACGTCGCAGGTCACCTTGCGGTCATGCTCCTTGGGGATCACGTCCTCGAATGGGGGGAAGGTGCCCTCGATCAGGTTCGTGACCAGCTTCGCCGCCTCGGGGCCCTCGCCCACGGTGAAGGACAGGCGGCCATCGAGCTTGGCGACCTGCACCGCGTCGTCGGGCTGCGACGCCAGGCGGTTCAGGAGGTTCATGGCCTTGGTGGGCACGATGGCAACGGTGTCGCCGTCGGTGGCCGAGCTGCAGTCCCCGCGCGTGACCACGAGACGGCGGCCGTCGGTGGCCACAAGGCGGAGGCGCTTGGCCTTGCGCTCCATGTACACGCCACCCATCGCGAAGCGCGTGTTCTCGGTGGCCGCCGCGAACACGCTGCGCACGATCAGTCGGCGCAGCGTCTCCGCGGGCACGGTGAATTCGGTCTTGGAGGCCGGATCCTTGGAACTCGGGAACTCCTTCGGGTCGAAGCCCAGGATGCTGAACTTCATGCGCTCCGCCTTGATGGTGAGCGTGTGCTTGACCACCTCGAAGCTGACCGTCGCGCCCTCGCATTCGCCCACGACCTCGGCGAGCTTCTTCGCGGGCACCAGGGCCTCGCCGGCCTCCTTCACCTCGACGGCCGCCACGGGCACCTCGACCGCGATGTCCTTGTCGGCGGCCTGCAGGGTCAGTCGGCCGTCCTTGGCGGTCAGCTTGATGCAGGAGAGGGCGGGAACGGCCGCGCGCGTGGCCACCGCCTGCTGGGCGAGTTGAACGGCCGTCGCGAGCACGGCCCGGTCACAGAGGATCTTCATTCGGAAAGCCTGCCTGCCATGGGTAGGGGTGCGCGGCGACGCTCGCCGCAATCCCGAGTGTAACGGAGCCCTGGAAAGCGCGGGGAAGTGCGGCCTTTGGGCACGACGCGAGGGCACGGCCCGTCTACGCTGCGGACATGCTTCCGCTGCGGATCCTGCGCTTCGTGAACCGTGCCTACCCGTTCGTGGCCTTCGGCGCCTACGGGTTCGCGTTCGTGGTTGCGTTCATCTGCATGTTCACGTTCCCGCTCGGGGCCCTCACGCTGGTGGTGGCGGGGGTGCTCAGCCTCGCGTTCGTGGCGCTGGGATCCGATGCGCTGAAGGGGCTCGAGCGCGCGCTGTCGCGTCGCGCGCTTCGTCGCGGTCGCTGCCCGGCATGCCGCATGGGTCCGGCGCAGTCGGTCGCGGATGGGTGGTCCTGCCGAGGTTGCGCCGCGAACTTCGAGCCCGACGGGACGCAGCGTGTTGCGGAAGTCGCGGACGAGCCCGAGCAGGCCTCCGAGGACGCCGCCGCCGTGTCGGTGGCCTGACTCGAATCAATCGACCTTGGCGTGCGCGAGGAGTTCCTCGCACTGCTTCGCCAGGTTGCGGTGGCCCGCGAACACGATCATCTCGCCGCGCGGCATGATCTCGATGACCAGCGGTGCGCCGTCACTGCAGAGCGTGAGGCCGTGGTCGGAGTCGCGCGCCCCGGTCAGCAGCGCCCGGATCAGGTCGCGCAGCGTGTGCGCGTTCGCGGGGCCGAATTCCAGAGGATCGCGACGGTTCAGCTCGATGCTGGCGCTGGTGTCGACCTCGCGCCACGCGGCGTTCGCCTTCATGCCCTCGCTGACCGCATCGAAGATCTCGCGCCAGCGCCCCACGGGAATCGCGAAGGTGCGCTGCAGGTGCATCTTGTGCACCACCGCCTCCACGAAGTTCGCCACCGCGCCTCGCGGAACACGCTTGATGCCCTCGCCCAGTTCCGCCACGTCGGGGTGGTCGTCGGTGGCGATGTCCATCACCACCACGCTGTCGCTGTCGGCGAGCTCCAGGCGAAGTTCCTTCGGCGAATCGACGGCCTTCACCACGCCTTGTCGGCGAAGCGGGGCCCACGCTTCTTCTGGATCGACGAATTCCACGATTCGACTCGCTTCGTGTCCGGGTTCAGGACCCGCGCAATGTAGCCGCCCGCGCGTGGGGAGGGGAATGCGGTCTGGCCGCTACCATCGCCGCATGCGAACCGTGCTCTTTCTCTGCACCGGAAACACCTGTCGGAGCCCCATGGCCGAGGCCATCGCGCGGCACGCCCTGGAGCAGGGGCAGGTGCCGGGCGTGAACGACAAGGTGTTCGTGGCCAGCGCCGGGCTGGCGGCCGGCGACGGCATGCCGGTCAGCGAGGAGACCCTGGAGGCGCTGGAGCGAATCGGCATCTCGCACGAGGGCGCCAGCAAGGGGGCGACCGCCGAGATGCTGCGCAAGGCGGATCGCGTACTCGTGATGACGGAAGGCCACCGGAACGCGGCTCGGCGCCTGCTGGGCGATGACGAGCGGGCCAAGGCCCGCGTGGAGCTGCTGGACCCGGAAGGGGATGTCGACGATCCGATCGGTCACGGCGTGGCCGCATACCATGCGCTCGCGAAGCGATTCCAGCGGCTGGTGCCTCGCAGATTGGCCGAGGCGCTGGCGGGGGCCGCGACGACCTGAAGGAAAACGCCATGAAGATTGCGCTTGGATCCGATCACCGTGGAAGCCAGATGGCCCAGGCCCTGCTGCAGCAGCTGCGAGCCGAGGGTCACGAGGTGTCCATGATGGGTGAGTGCAGTGGCACCATGTGCGACTATCCCGACGTGGCCTGGGTGGTGGCCAACGCCGTCGCGCAGGGCCAGGCCGAGCGCGGCATCCTGATCTGCGGCACGGGCATCGGCATGTGCATCGCTGCGAACAAGCTCAAGGGCATTCGTGCCGCGCTGGCGCAGGACGAGCTGAGCGCGCAGCTCAGCCGCACCCACAATGACGCCAACGTGCTCTGCCTCAGCGCCGACCTGATCGGCCAGACGCTGGTGAAGCGCATCGTGGACCTCTGGTTCCGCACGGGCTTCGATGGCGGCCGGCACGAGCGGCGCCTGCAGAAGATCGTGAAGATCGAGAACGGGCACGACCCGTCCGCGACCTGACCCGGTTCAGGTGCCCGACCAGCGGCGCACCAGCTCGACCAGCGTTCGCACGCCCCAGCCGGTGGGACCCTTCACGAAGAGGTCGTTGGCGCTCTCCACATTGGCCACACCCGCGATGTCGATGTGGCACCACGGCACCTGCTTCTCCACGAAGAAGCTCAGGAAGGCCGCGCCCTGAATCGGATGCGCCATGCGCGCGGGATTCGAGTTCAGGATGTCGGCGTGCGGGCTGCGCATGTACTCGCGGTGATCGTTCCACAGCGGCAGGCGCCAGACGCGCTCGCCGGTCGACTCGCTCGCCTCTTCCACGCGCTTTCGAAGGCCGTCGTTCTCGCAGAACATGCCCGCGCTGAAGTGGCCGAGCGCCACCACCACGCCGCCCGTCAGGGTGGCCATGTCGATGATCGCGGTGGGTTCGAGCTTCTCGCAGGCGTAGCTGAGCGCGTCGGCGAGGACCAGGCGGCCCTCGGCGTCGGTGTTGGTCACCTCGACGGTCATGCCGTTGTGCATCGTGATGATGTCGTCGGGGCGGTAGCTGTCGCTCGCCACCATGTTCTCGGCGGCGGGCAGCAACGCGGTCACCTTCATCGGCAGCTTCATGCGGGCGATGGCCAGCATGGTTCCAAGCACGTTCGTGCCGCCGCTCTTGTCGTACTTCATGCCGACCATGCCGTTGTTCACCTTGAGCGAGTAGCCGCCGGTGTCGTAGGTGATGGTCTTGCCGACCAGCACCAGGTGCTCGTTGCGGCAGGCGCGCGCGAGCGTGCGCGGGCGGTACTCCACGATGATCAGGCAGGGCTTCGAGGCGCTGCCCTGGCCCACGTTCACCAGGCCGCCCATGCCCATCGCCTTCGCCTGCGCGAAGTCGATCGTGCGCACCCGCAGGCCGGCCACGCGGCCCAGGGCCTTCGCCTCGCGTGCCATCCACTGCGGGTTGCAGACGTTCGGTGGCGTGGCGCCCAGGCGACGCGCGGCGTTGACGCCCTCGGCGATCGCGAGGCCGTCCGCCATGCCCTCCGCGAAGGCGCGGTCCGCGCTGCTGATCGCGAGCTTCGCGATCGCGGCGGGGCGGATGCTGCCGGTTCCATCGAAGAAGTCCACGCGCCAGGCGGCGATCGCGAGCGCCTCGGCGAAGGCCTGGCCGAGCGTGCGCGCGTCGAAGGTGCGGCGGTCCAGGCCCTGGGGCGCGTGCACGGCGATGGACGAAACCTCGCGGCGATGCAGCGTCTTCACCAGCTTCGCGGCCGCCGTGCGCAGTCGCGCCAGCGAGAAGTCCTTGCGCTCACCCAGGCCGACCACCAGGTCGCGTGCGCCGGCGGGGGCGCACTCGCCGGCCTCACCCTTGAAACCGGGGGTCGTCAGCGCCACGGACATCGCCTCGGCGCCTCGCGCACCCTTGGGCGGCTTCTCGCCCTGGAAGGCGAAGTGGACCTGCAGAGGCTTGCTGGCAGACGCGATCTGGATGCTCTTGAACATGGGGCCGCGAGTGTAGGAAAGGGCCGTTTCCACGGCGAGGGCCGCATGGCTAGGCTGCGGGAATGCAGCCGCGTTGCAGGGTCCTGGTGGTCGGAGGCGGACACGCCGGCGTGGAAGCCGCGGCCGCGGCGGCGCGCGCGCTTGGTGGCGGCGAGAACGTCTGGCTGGTCAGCATGGATCCCTCGCGCATCGGCGCGATGAGCTGCAATCCCGCCATCGGCGGCCTGGCAAAGGGTCAGATGGTGCGCGAGATCGACGCGCTCGGCGGCATCATGGGTCTCGCGGCCGACCATGCGGGCATCCAGTTCAAGGTGCTGAACTCCAGCAAGGGCCCCGCGGTGCGGGGTCCGCGCGCGCAGTGCGACAAGGAGGCGTACCTCGCCGAGGTGCAGCGGCTGCTTGCGGCGCATGGCGTGCGCGTGCTGCAGGGACTCGTGGAGCGCATCGTGGTGGAGGACGGGCGATGCGTCGGCGTGCGGCTTGCGCAGTGCGCGCCGGAGTGGTGCGCGTCGGAGGCCGCGGTCGAGTGGAATCGCGGTGGCGAGCGTCGCGCACGGCCGGTGTACGAGCCCGCGGCTCGCGCGCCGATCGATGCGGAGATCCGCGCCGATGCCGTGGTGCTGACCACCGGCACCTTCATGCGGGCGCTCATGCACACGGGCGAGAGCCGCACGGCAGGCGGTCGTGTCGGCGAGGGCGTGGCTGCCGGCATCAGCACGGCGCTGCGTGAACTTGGATTCGAGCTGGGCCGGCTGAAGACGGGAACGCCGCCGCGCCTTCGCCGTGGCACCATCGACTGGGATTCGCTGCCGCCCCAGCACGGCGACGACCCGCCGCAGCCCTTCAGCTTCCTGCCGGCCTCGCACATGGAGTCCGGGCGCTTCCCGAAATTGCGGCAGGTGGAGTGCCGCCAGACGCAGACCACCGCGGCCATGCACGAGCTCATACGCGCCAACCTGCACCGCGCGCCCATGTACGCGGGCGCGATGGAGAC
>Ga0164292_10002218_pt1 | contig 15846 bp, 16 predicted proteins | sample GEODES117metaG_FD_111486 | JGI IMG/M metagenome (GOLD analysis project Ga0164292, IMG submission 111486) | Eutrophic lake water microbial communities from Lake Mendota, Wisconsin, USA - GEODES117 metaG | ecosystem: Environmental > Aquatic > Freshwater > Lake | place: USA: Lake Mendota...
ACTTCTGGATCAGATATTATCTCAACTACTGTGACCTCTTTTACTTCTTCTTTTACATCCGTTTTTTCTTCTTTTTTAACACTTTCTGCTTTGCTTATAGTCGCTTCGCTTTCTGCTTCGCTTATAGGCTTCTTCATTTTATTATAAGCATCAATCGCTCGTTGTTTTTGCAACTGCACAAGGTCCGGCAGGGACAGCCTTTGCATGTATCGCATCAATCTGTTAGTCTCTTGCTCTTGTTGCTGCTGTTGTTTTTGATAATCGCCAACGCGCCGCCACATTCCTCTGCCAAAATTTTGCATTATAATCTTTAACAATATTTATAATTTCTAAATATAAACACATATAACATATTATAGTATGTCATATGTATATCTTTTGTTAGCTACTCCTCGTCGAGATGCAACTTATGTCGGCGCCACTGTTGATCTAGAACGACGGTTACGGCAGCACAATAAGGAAATAAAAGGAGGTGCTACTGCGACTGGGATAAAGGTTGCAAAAGGAGACACATGGATAAGAGCCGCATATGTCCAAGGATTCCCAGATTGGCAAGCGGCACTCCAATTTGAATGGCGTTGGAAACAACTTTCACGCAAGTTACCAGCTAAAATGGATCCTCTGCTTAGGCGAATGACCGCATTAAAGAATCTTTTAGCATTAGAAAGATCAACGTCAAAAGCCAAAGCATATTCAGAGTGGGATTTGAAACCAGAGGTCATGTTTGGAGATGATAAAGCCAAAGAAATCTTTGAAAAACTAACAAAGCAGCCTTGTGCAAACGCAGTAGAGACAGAGCCAAAGCCAGACCCAGAAACAACAATTTAGTTTATTTTTTTTCTTTACAATCACAATCTGAAAATAATCCAGGTATAAATTTTCCATTTTTTATGAGACAAATATGATCTTTATGAATCGGTTTTTTTACTGTTTTAGTTTTTCTACCTTTGCGATATTTAGTAACACTTTTATAACCCTTTCCATTTTTAATAGAAACCTTACGCACTACTTTTCTACCCCCTGTCATTGTTTTAACTTCAATATTTTGATAATTAAATTTATTCATTATATAATATTATATAGTATTTAAAGAAAATAATATGCAATTAGATTAAATGGAAATTGAAACATATGTTCATTTATTTCATATTTTATTTGTCGGATCTCTTTTTTTATATGTGGGAATAAGTAGAACACTTATACCTACACAAATGTATCCTATATTACTAGCTTTAGGTTTAATAATCATTTTTTATCATAGTTTTAAAGTTTATAATTATATTAAACAAGGTAAAGGATATTGGGTAAATTTGATTCATATATTTATTGTTGGACCGTTGTTAGTTTATATTGGCTATAACAAAGAAAAAACGGCAAGACTGTATTTTGAGTTACTATTAATGTTAGGTTTTGCTTCAATTGGTTATCATGGTTACTATTTATTTCAATAAATATACCATTAATATATCTAATTTGTAATGTAATAATTTGAACAAGATGGGGAAGTTACCACACCATAAATACATGCACAAGATAAATTTACATGTAACAAAATAATATGCACATAAGTTGAATATTTATATGATAATTCTCGTTGTAAAGTATTAGGCCAAGTGTATTTCAGTGAAAAATATTGATATGGTTCATCTGCTGCAAAATATCTAGTTCCTTTTGGAAATTGCTGATATCCTTCAATATATTTGTTAGTTAAATAAGAGATGATACTAACAAATGCAGAAAGAAACCATAATTTTCTATTTATAGGGCAAAAATAAGCGCTATCATTAAAAGTAATATAATTTATAGTAATAATACAAGTAGTAACATCCAATGTTTTTACTAGTCCTGTTGATTTAATTTTTTGCCAATGCAATAATGACATAATATATAATGTTAGTCCAATAATAGTTAAGACATTGTAATCATAAATGTAATTACAGATTGCAGTTAAAAGAAATAATTGTGTTGTATAAAGTCCCAAACGAGATATATGCTGAGGAACACAAACAACCGGATCAGTATGTTGCAAATAAATCATGAAATAAATATATTTATATATAAAATAATGTTTAATACAATATTAAATAAACAATATTAAAAAAAAGACAAAATATAATATAATAGATGATATACCGAGAAATCAATCGAGAAAAAGGTATTTACAAATTTACATTTACTGGTAGACATGTATATTGTTATATTCATGCAATTTCTGAAACTAGTGTTTATCTTGATATAATAAATAAAATAATCATTAATTATACTAACAAAGAATTGGTTGAAGAATATAAAGAGCAACTAACAAATCATGAAAAATTAGAGGAAATCTTTGTGGCGATCAATAATATGTTAACAGGAAAGCCGCTAATTTATATGGAACAAATTCTACCGGAAAAGCCATATGGCTCAGGAAAACTTAAATGGTTCAATAATTTATATTTGGATCAAGGATCGTCAAACATAATGCCGCCAATTTTTGTCCCTGATGTTATAAATGATAGTTTACAATCATATTGTGGCAACTAATTGTTTCATATATTTAATTTCCGCCTCTTGTGTCGACTTAATATTTTCAGCCAATTTTCTAACACGTTCAGACTGTGTTTTTTGCAAAATTTGGTCACTTGTTAGTAAAGCCATAGAATGATGCTCTATCATTTCATCTAAATATTCCTTGTCATTTATATACATTTGATTGCGATACAAATATACAAATACAGCCAGGGCAAACCCTAATGATAAATAATATGGTAAACTAACAAATAAATTGTTAGAATATGAAAACATATAATAATCATGCATTCCAACTTCTAATAATCCCATAAGTAGAGCCATGATGCAAGACATGTAGAATTTACCGACGCTAAATGTGATGTTTTCTGTAGAGTTGGTCATAATAAATCCCATAAAAAAGAATTGTATGATAAAGCTACCAATCAACATAGCCCAAAGAGAATAGTATAGATCCATTAATATATATTATATATTTATATAGTGTCTATTTTTATAAAAAATATATTTAAAGAAATTTTTAAATATATTATAAGATAAAATAAAATAAGATGCAAAAGACACAAACAAAACTTGTAAGTGATACTCATTACTTAATCATTGATTGTAAACCAGGACAACTAAGACCAGATGCTGTCCTGAAAATGGTTTTGTTAAACGAGGATCCTGATTTTGAAGAAGATGATGCACTTTTATTCGATGATTCCATATCAGATACTGATTTCTCATTAGTTTATTCTAGCTTTGGAGAATGGAAATACGCGATTTATAAAGAAAAAGAGCAATTATTCGAACTCAATTTACCTAAAATAATAGATCATCTAACAAGTTTATATAGATCTAGTATAATTCGTTACGCGGAATGGAGTCCTAAATAAAATAATAAATAATAAATAATAAATAAAAATAATATAATATTTCAACAAAGCTTATATTTTTTGCTCTGCATATGATAATATCCAATATCAATTAGTTCTTTTCCATGATCAAAATTCAGCATAGTGTAACCATCTAAATATTCGGTTGGCACATAAAACTGATTTAGCTCTCCTATCGGGGTCTTACAGTTCTGATACATGCTAGTTAAAGGGTCATTGTAATTTGCCAATAAAATAGATGCAGTGCGTTTCAACATTGTCTCTAAGCTATCAATCGGATCATCATTGTAGCTGTATCCGTCATGCGGTGTAATATAAGTGATATTCAAATATTGTCCGGAAGCAGGGCGCTCTATTTGCAGCAATTCATTGCTTAACGTTCCACCATCTGCATATACCCAATCTTTAAACTCGATGGGTGGAAACAGTCCGGGAATGGCAGATGAGGACATCATAAGCAATACTTTATCTGTATCCGATTGGTCTTCAAATGTGTAGACATCTAGGTTACCACTATACATATTTGTTGCACCAATTAACGTATGAATTGCAGGTTTCTTTGGCATCTTACTTATAACGGATGTTAGCGTATCTTTAAGAGGCTGAGTATTAAATACAGAAACCCCAGTAAAAGGCAGCAAAGCATATATCATGTGATTTCTGAGCCCTGAATATATTTTTTCAGCATTAGTAACGCCTTTTTGCGGATCTTTAAAGTAGGATAAGAATCCAGAATTTAACGCACCAGCAGAGATACCGGTGTATAAATCATAGGTTTTATAGTTAGGTTCTATCTCTAAGATGCGTTTAAAAATGCCGATTTCAACTGCGCCAAGAGCACCGCCGCCGCTAAAAGATACTTGATTAAAGGTATCTGGACTAAAAGATGGCGTATTAAAAGCTGAACTAACAAAAGAAGTTAACAAGATAAATTGAAAGAACATTCTTATATAAATATAATAAAGGTATATTTTTATATATTTTTATTATAATCTTAGTTTAATGCCTATACTTTTTAGTTTTGTTGGAACCACTTTTGTTAGTGCGCTTGTAACTTTTTTTATAGCTGGTTGCTGTCTTTCCGAGTGACTTTTTAATGAAACTATCAATTTCTGATTTCTTGGCTAAAATCAGCTCTACCACATTCTGATAAAAAGAGCGAAATTCTTTTTTTTGCTTCATTTTTATAATATCATTCACAGATAACCATCTAATCTGTTGTTTTTCAAATATCTTTGTGTCCCTTATGATCTTTGGATCGAGCCTCTTTTGCAAAAATAGTTGATTATTGTTATAATAGTGAGGCAACATGGGATCATATTCCATTGGAAATATATGAACGCGGTAAATACCGTAGCCGTCACTCTTATAATCGACATCAAAAGTGCCATACTTGGTAAGCAAATGTTTTACATCGGCATCCGAACCGAGAAACCCGGTTAGTTCTTCACCTCCTTCTCTAATAGCTGTCTGCATATAGCTCTCTTTGTCATCTGTTCCGCCGCCAAAATCAGACCAACCAGGATTTTCATCATTTGGTCGCTCTTTGCCGAATAGGAAATACAATTTGCCTTTGTATATCGTGACTGGTAATATGGATGCACCCATTATTATATTAATGCAAGATTATTATCTTAATATAATAAGCTTTTTCTTTCACTTCGAAGAAGTAGGTTTCAAAATACTTTAAATTTAATAAAATAGTATTTTATACGTATATTATAATATGCATAACAGAACTAAATCAAATAAATCGAATAGAACAAATAAAACGAATAAAACGAGAAAACAAAGTAGAGGTAGAGGTCTATTTCTAAAAACAACAACTCCTGATGATATTGTTAGTTTAAGTCAGCAAATAAATACAGATCTAAATAGTATAAATAAAGACTCATATAGCCCATCTATCAATAACCAATTAGTAACACTTAAATCTATTAGTAGACAATCACTTATAGACTGCAATACTAACAAAGCATTTTCATTAAAAAGTAATCAAATTCTAGAAATAAATATAGATGATAAATGCTATCCATATTTTTCAAGTGTAGCCAAAAAATTCCTACTGAAAAATCTGTCTGCCAACAAACACATAAATCCAAAAAATATAATAACACCAATTCAAGCTTTAGGTAATTGCTGGTTTAATACTATGTTTGTCACCCTATTTGTTAGTGACAAAGGCCGCAAATTCTTCCATTTCTTCAGGCAACTTATGATCGAAGGTAAAACCTCTGATAATAATAAACCTATACCTAAAAATCTGAAAAATAGTCTCGCCCTGCTTAACTATGCTATCGATGCATGTCTCACAGGCAACGAATTTGCTTATAAAATGGATACAAATACAATTATTAAAGATATTTATAATAATATTCCATCCAAGTATAAAGATGTGCTACCTTATATAACTAACATAAAGGAGGCAGGCAATCCGATCCGATATTATGGCAGTTTAATATACTATTTAGACGACAAATCAATACAAATGGCATTCATTTCGTCTTGTAATAAAACATGGAAAACTCAATTGCTAAATAAATTAAAAGAATACGGATCACAGGATCCAAAGGATAATTATAATCCACACTTAATTATTCTAGAATTTTTTGATGATGAATCTAAAGTTGTAACTAACAAGGCAACCAAGTTTGCATTACCGACTGGCGCCCAATACAAACTAGATAGTTGCATCATAAGAAATACTAAGGGTCATCATTTTAGCTCTCTTTTGACCTGTGAAAAGAAAGAATATGGTTACGATGGTATGAGTTTCCATCGTCTAGTGCCTTTATCATGGAAAAAGAATTTAAACAAAGATTTTGTGTGGAAATTTGAAGGATCTACTGATAATGATGACAAACTTTTAGAATGGAATTTCAGAAGTGGATATCAGATGTTAGTTTATTACAGAATCCAATAGCTTACAAAACTGAAACCATTTTAGAAACCAATTTTTTCCCTCCATTAAAAGATGGCTCAACTCCATAGATGAAATCCTCGTTTAAAGTCAACAAATCGTCTGTTGTTAACACGTTATAACCTAATGTAGATGCATTATTTTGTAACAGTTGATTCCATTGATCAATAGCTGGTTTATAAGACGTATGATGGCCTCCAGCTGGCATATATAAATTTAACACATATAAATTAGCATTTGGAGCACGCACCTTAATGGATTTAATTAATTCACTGTATTCAGCGAACAATTTTGTTACATTTAAGTTTTGACCGCGACTGTTCAAGATATTATTTCCACCACATGAAACAAAAATGATATTATTAGAATCTATAGGAATTTTATCTATTTGTGCATAACAATCACTGATTGTAGCTCCATCTTTAGCGAAATTATACACAGTGTTTCCTACTAATTTATTGCTTAAAAGATCAGGAACCGACTCTCCTTGAGAAACATAATTAGAATTATTTAACATACTGTCTCCAATCAAGACAACATTTCGACCTTTATTGTTAGTAAATGCATTTACATCTGCATTAATATTTTTGAAATTAAATAATAATAATAGTATCATGATTGCAAATAAAATGACAATTATATACATCATATAAATAAACTAGAATTTAATATAATATAGTTAATATACGAATAACAGTAAATAACTATTTCACTATATTATATATGAATAGACAACAACAACAACAACAAAAACAAAAAAATGAATTATATACTAGGATCACCCGTATAAGAGATCAAATAAAAATAAAACAGTCTAATGTAAGTAAGCTAAAACAATTAGGAATTCAAACTCCTCTATTAACATCATTAGAAAAACAAATTCAAGAATACAAAATACAACTGCGACAGTTAATACCACAGCTTAAAGCTCTTATTCAGCCACCTACTCAATCTGCTACATTAAAAGGTCCTGCTCAACCTTTAAAATTATCGCCTTCTACTGCTAGTGATATGCCAACTGAAGAAGAATTAAATGCCTTATTAATTGACGAATTTGATACACCTGCTGCTGCAGATTCAGACTTATTTGCTTCAGCTTCTGCATTTCCACTACAAAAAGCGGCAACTGAAAGCATAGGGTGCAATGTTCCTTCTCATGTAGGCATCACTTCTTCACGAAATCCTAATAACTGTTACATAAATGTGCTATTTCAATTGCTTTTTCAAATGTGTGAATTTAAAAATAGGTTTATATCTCCATTTCAATCAGAATTTGAAAATCTTGCAATAGAAGAAGTAAGACAAATTCTTTTAAAATATCAAACACTTTATAAAAGACAAGGATATCAAAATCTAATTTTGCAAGATAATGAGTTAACAGCAATAAAAAGACAAGTATATAATCTTTCAGAAGATTCATCTAAAGCAGATGATCCGTATACTTTTTTTTCAGAATCAAATCGAGGTGCTTTAGAATCTACAGATGGTATTGCAGTTGATACAATTTTTAATAATGCAAGTTCTCTAGATCGGTTTATATTTACACTAACATATAATACAAATACACCAACAAGTATTCAACAATTAATTAGTTTAGATAATAATCAAATAATTTTTGATTCTCCACCAAAACTTACACAAAAATATTTACTTTTTTATATACCAAGATTACTAGATAAACCTGATGTAGAACCAACCCCAATAATAAATATTAATGGACTAGTATTTAAACTAAAAGGCATTATAGTTTATTTAGATTCTGGATCAGCCAGTAGAGAAGGACATTATATTTATATAACCTATGATGATGCTGGAAATGTATCTTTTATATATAACAATCAAATTGTAATACAACATAGGCTAAATATTGGATCTAATCCTAATGCAGTTCATGTGGAAGGAATTGCCGAAATACCTGACGATAGTATAGAAATATATACTAAGTTATTACAACATAAAAATAATAGTCCTGACAATGTTTTAGAACCGGATTATAAAGAAACTATAAAAAAAGGTGGATATATATTTTTATATGAAGTAGAGACAATCCCACCTACTTTTGCTTTACCTATATCTGCAGCAACAAAAGCAGAAATAGATGATCGATCATTACACTCATCTGTATTTTCATTACTATCTTTTATAGACAATCCTGAATCTGATAATGAATCATTTAAAGAATTAGGATCGAATGTATCAGATGCAAGTTCAGAATCATTTTTAAGACCTAGATCTAGATTATCGGCAGAATCATTAAGACTAGGATCAGATTCAGGATCATCTGGTGCAATATCATCTGATTCAGGATCATCCGATTCAGGAATATTACCAGGATCATTTAGGTCAAGATCATCTGATTCAGGATCATCTGATTCAGGATCATCCGATTCAGGAATATTACCAGGATCATCCGATTCAGGATCATCCGATTCAGGAATATTACCAGGATCATTTAGGTCAAGATCATCCGATTCAGGAATATTACCAGGATCATCTGATTCAGGATCATCCGATTCAGGAATATTACCAAGATCATCTGATTCAGGATCATCCGATTCAGGAATATTACCAGGATCATCTAATTCAGGATCATCCGATTCAGGACAAGGCCAATTACCAATAACAGAGCAACAATTTGAATTTGCTATAAAAATAATAAGAAAGTTATTTGACATAAAGCAAAATGAAGAGATAAAAGAAAAAACAGTAAAAACAAATTACGAAAATTTAAAGAAAAAAATAAAAAATTACACAACCAATGATCCAGATAAACTTTTAAATATAATATTTTATGCTCAGTTTTTTTTTAATCTGATACCAAAAGGCCTTTTTGGAAAAATAAAAAAATACAAAGATTTAGATGATAATGTTAAAAAAATATTAAAAGAATATTACGATCGTTTTGCTGAAGACTATAAATTTTTAAGCTTTATAAATTCAAATATAATTTTAAAACCATCGATAAATGGAACAAGAAGACGAACTGCGGATTTATTATGTAATCAAACTAGTGAATTAATGGGTTCTATTCATGCAAATAAAACAATTCCTAGCCAAATACCGAATCTAACAAAAAGAAATGTAACAAAACGAGCAGTAAAAGTAGAAAAAGCGAAAGCTATAACAGATAAAGCAAAAGCAGCAACTGAAAAAGTAAAAGCAAAACAAACAAAAGAACAAATAGAAACAGCTGAGAAAGATATAAAAGAATTAAAAATGCAACAATTATTAGCACGAATAGGAGAGTTATCTCAAGAAATAACTGATTTAAAAGCGGCCATAGCAATACCTCCAGCTCCACTTCCAGGTGCAGGAGTTGCAATACCTTCAACAACGCAAAATATAAGAACTCTTACTGGAAAACAAGAAGAGTTAATTAAACTGAAAAAACAATTAGAAAAAGAAAAAGAAAAAGAACCAGATAAAAAAGGAGGAAAAAATACTAGAAAAATAATACAACTAACAAACAAAACAAAACAAAATAAAAATAAAAATAAAAAAAATAAAAAGACACGAAGATCCAATAAATAAATCTATTTTTGATTCCTTTTAAGTTCAGCCACATCTGCTTTCAAACGCTGGATTTCCTTAGTCAAAATACCAATTAATCCTATATAATTAAGCGTTTGCAGTTCTTCTCCATCTTTTTTACCGGTTACAAGACATGGAAAGCTTTCTTGCACTTCATGTGCGATGAATCCAATATCTTCCCTTCCAGATTTCTTATTGAAATACTTTACAGGTTTCAAATTATCAACTGAATACAACCCAGAATCCAAAGGTTCAATGATATCTTTGATACGGTAGTCACTAAGAGAAGGAAAATTATTAGCTGTTATATCACCAGTAGCAGTTATATTACCATCAACATATAAATTAGGCGAAATTAATATTGTATCAGTAGATAAGTAAGTTATAAAACAATTAGTATTAGCCCAATTAATAGATTGTTTATAATTAAAATTATTAATTGGATTATTATTAAAAACAATATTGCCTGTAATAGCATTATTTGTGCTAGTATCTAATGTATTATTGAGTTGTATTGGTCCATTAACAAATAAACCGTCAATATTAGTATTTTCAATAACTTGAGAATTAGTAGAATTTATTTTCCAAAACCCAGGAGCACTATCAAGAGTATAATTTACAATATTAGATCCATAAGTGTCATTAAATACTTGCACAGGATATATGCTACCACCACCAGGTGCAGTATTAGGCACATAAAATTCGATCTGTTGAGAGCTGATAAAAATCATGGTAGGTGTAAATGTTCCAAACTTGATAGTTGAATAGAGCTTAAAATTGCTGCCAAAAATAGCAACCAATGTGGTTGCACCAGCAGGGCTATAAGTTCCAGATAGATAAGAAATAACTGGAACAGAATAATTAGTGCCAGGAGGCACCCATCCTTGACATAATCCAGCAGTAAAAGGTAATCCAGACATAACTGTTAGTATTATAATATATTTATAAAAATAAATATGTTATTTAACCTAATCACTTTTATTTTATTTTTTTGTTCCAAATAAGTTTTTATATGCGGCTGTATGGGATCCACTATTACTTTCGCCATATGTGCCGGTAATAGAGTTCCACAAAAAGAAAGTTCCAATTATATAGAAATAAAAAGCAGAAATTAATTCCAAATTAGAATTAGATATATTTTTGGTAAAATAGGCTCCAAAATAGGCTGCAAAAAAGTAACTAATCATTAGCGTCATTGAAGTAACAACCTTTACTTGACCTCTTTTATAATATTCGATAATAGCTAATAATGATAAAGGTGGTAAAATAGTTAATAAAACTGTTCCTGCAGCTGTTTTAAAATCAGTAACAATTCCCATGATAAGTAGCCCAGGTAACATAGTTTCAGCTCCAGATTGTCCTAATGCACCTCCAAGGACTCCGGCACCTAAACCTAACATGATTGTTTTTAAAGTAGCAGGATCTAAATTCATTTATATATTATTAATTTATTTTATTTCTTTTTGTTATCCTTCTCATCTATTCTTTCTTTTTTCCTTTTTCATTCTATTTAGGTGCAAAATCATCTAACTTTGGTGTGAGATTTCCTTTTAACCACTTATTTCCAACATAATAAGATAAATATCCAAAGATAAGTCCAACACAAAATCCAATTATAAGCTGCAAAATAGTGTGATTAAAATATTTATGGCGTTGATACATAGAAATAGATGTTATCACTAGATACAATCCAGTAATAAATGAATTGTTTAAAACTAAGGTAACAAATGCCAGATTATATGCACAAGTTTGGGCATGACCTGAAGGCATACCATATACATCATACCCAAATCGTTTGCCATTTGCAATAGCCATTTCTAAAATTCGTGAATCTATAGATGGTCGAGGTTCTTTTATTGCGTATTTTAGAACAGCATTTAGAATATTATTTAAAATGAGACCAATAATGTATATTTGTAAATATTTAGTTTTATTTTGCAATACAAAAATAGAAATAAAAATTAAAATTATTGGGGCGTAAAGGCCAATATAATCAATAAATAAAATATTTATATCATCAGACATTGTTATAATATACCAATAAAAAAAAGGGATTACCTTACCGCTCTTATAAGCTATAGTAAGATTTTACGATCGTTATTCGCAACCCTATATACTTTTTAAAAAAGTATAGCAAAATTATTATCTAATCTATCTACTATCTATCTAATCTATCTAATCTATCTAATCTATCTAATCTATCTAATCTATAACTACTTATACTTCTTCTTCGCTTGAACTACTACTTGCTGTTGCTGCAGCCGATGGCTTCTTTCCATATTTACCGAGAATTTCTCTTGTTTCATCTACATCATGCAATTGAGCATGTTTGACATAGATCGTGTATTCACTTGAGTCTTCCAGCGAGTCATATCCCACAAAGATACGGGCATAATTAAATCTGTCTGGTAGTAACTGAAAAGTGCTCCACCAACTCTGGGTCGCCATGCGCTTAATCGTAGCATTCATTTGGATGCCTACGCTTCCGGTAGTTGAGCAGTGATAGAATAGCGAAACTTCATCAGTCTTAGGATCTTTTTGTTTTGGCCTGGATCTTGTAGGGATGTCATGCCCCATTTTCTCATTGTAAAACGCTTCTACTTTAGCCCATTGCTCATCATCATTGCCATCGTAAACTTTGAATTTCTTCCACAAATCCGAAGCATTGTGTAAGCTGATCGATGCGAGCGCATTTTTTCTCTGCTCTAAAGCGCTTGGCTCCTCAGGTTCTAAGCCTTGAATTTCTCGTAAAGAGCACGTTTTGCCAGCGAATTCTGAGCTCATGTATTCTACTTCTTCTTCATATTTGACGCATGTATCAATGACATGCTTGGTCAAAGAATACAACTTGGTCTTCTTGATTTTGCCCTTATTTTCTTCGGACCAGTTAGTATAGTTGAAGAGGAATCGACACAACTGATACAGTTTATCCGCACTGAATTGCTGATGCGCCATCACCACATTATCGAAATTACCAATATATTGATTGATAAGAGTGACACTCATTCCGACACAAGTCTGCCCTGTGACGAATGTAGGCAATCCAGAAAATTGTTCGATTAATTTCTGAACCATGTAGGCGGGCTCTAGCAGCAACTTTTGTTCTTCCAAAGAAGCGGATTCTCTGATTTTCTTGTCATTAATAACGCGCTTGCTGATGAATCTGCCTGGGTGAAGACGACTTTGACCTAAGCGGAACAAGGTCATACCATTTCCATTCATAACAATCACATTTGCCTTAGGATACTTGCTGTGAATGATTTCAACTGTTTGGTAGTGAGTTGCTTTTCTGGTATAAGCGGGAACAAAATTGTAGCTGAAGCTCTCTTGTGGAATTTCCATGCGCCCAAGGGTGTAATCTAAGAAGCTCAGGAAGAGCATTTCGTTTCCGAGATCAAAGTGGAACTTTTCGCCATACCATGTAGGACGATTTTTCTCGGTCATATCGGCTTCAATCCAGGCAAAGTTGGGAATATCAGGTTGAATGTTTGCGTCTTCCATCATTTTAGAAATGTCAAAACCATCTTCGGCTTCAACAATGATATGCTCGCAAGAATTCACACCGAAATACTCAGGAGAGCGTATGATATCGAACTCCCCTTCGACATCAAGGATGTGAATTTTATGAAAGAGTGGGTCTTCATGACGAGCGGACCAAATTTTGATGGGCGAACCGCTGTAGCCGATGATGCTTTTAACAACAGGCGAATAATTGAAATCTCTTACATGCTCTTCATTTTCCGGAACATACTTGTGGGCTTCATCGATGTGGACAGTGAACTTGCGATTTGCGAATGTGGTAGCAGTCATATCTGAGGCCAATGCGAACAATTCTGGAATGCTTTCTCTGATGCGTTTTTCGTGGGCGCAGCAAACGATGACCTTGATATCTGGATATCGGCGAAGCAGAGTGAAAATGGAGGACACATCTTTGGCGTGATGGCATCGATTGGTCTCGTTAATGGTGGCGGTCTTCTTTTTGCTATTGAAAACAATGATGCGGTTGGATCCGATAGTCTCTTCCATACGTCCGAAGAATTGCATATTGGATCCGAGTGTGTTCATGGTGATCACAATGTGGATGTCCTTGGTCCTGTCAGTAGTAATGTTAGTGATACAAATATAGGTCTTACCTTCTTGAACTTTTCTAATAACAAGACTAAGCTTGCTTTCACATTCTTCCTCTAGAAGATTATTAACTTGTTTGAAAGACATGTTGTCAGACATTTTTCGGTTGGTTTAAGTAGCTTTTAAAAGATTGTAGACTTTGCAAATATACTACTCATATATAAGTAAAAAAGCATTTCAATTTTTTTAATTTTACATACAAAAAAAAGTGTCACTAAAAATTTGTATACCTTAATATTGATACAAGTTCTCACTTATAAGGGTAATGCACCAGTCCTGGCCATGCAAATTTACTGTATATCCCCTGTCATCTAGCAAACGAATATGCATTCGATCAATATCCACGGGTCCAAAATAGATGCGTTTATTATCCTGTATAGAACCACTGAAATCAACATACATATCCCCTATGTTTAATCCACCCCTTTTAATAGGTATAAGTGCAAAGGTGTCTGAACTAGTAGGCGCTTTGCCTCTATAAGAGGTATTTTTCTCTCTATTTTTCATTATTTCATTAATCGTGTAAATCTGTGCTTGTGTTAGCGTTCTAGGCGCAGAAGGCAATACAGTCTGTATTTTTCCATAACTAAAGTCTAATTTATCTTGAAGTGCATTGAAATTTTGATTAGTCGAATTACCGATACTATTAATTGACAATAAAGGGCTAATATTAGGTGCACTTGAAGTGCAAATATACGGCTGTGATGTATTATAATAGCTAGGAACAGCTAATTTAGTAGATAATTCAGTGATAGTAATGAGACCATTGTTAATGTGATTCTGATTATAATCGTCAAGAACAAGAATAAAATATTTGGGACCATAAAGATCTAATACAGCAATTGCGGTGTTTCCACCTGAATAAACTGGAACAATTGGCAGCCGGTAGCCCATTAACCATCCAAGTGTGCCATTAAATGTGATATTTTGAACAGCACATGCAAGATCACTCAGACAGTTTAGTTTTCCAGTAAAATCGAAAAAGGTGAAATATGCATCAGTTGTGCCATCAAATATATCAACATTTTGAGTAATATCTTGAATCATATTATTTGCTGGATCAGTCCAACCTGATAAATTTATTGTAATTTTACCATTATTTGGATTATAGGTAGCAATAGCAGGTGTTCCTGCTTTCTGAAATGCATGGGCATAAGGTGGATCTACATATGGTAGCGCAAAATTAGCGTCAGTTGTAAATGCTAGATTTAAAGCAGTGCAAAATGAAATGGGTGTATAATTACCTGGCTCAATAAATATCTTGAATGTATTGTCCATGTTAGTTACCCAGAAACAAGTGTTGCCATATTGTTCATCAATCACATACCATGTAAAAGGAATTTGAATGGAATAAAGACGTAATGAAATGACATTTGTTAGTGGATCTGATAAATCGAGTGTATAATCAGTTGCAATAGTATCTACACCTCCGGCGGCTTGACGAAATTGGCTGTCTAAATTAATGAACCGGCTTGTAACATTTTCTAGATTCGGATTGAGTGTATCTTGTGCAACAGGGACAGAAACAGTGTTAGTAACACCGAGTTGCTCTCGATTCATAGGCACATGATTGTTATCATAAACATCAATTTTCTGTTTACGCTCAGTATTTTTGTCTTTTTGAACAGGATTATCGTCTTGAGGTAGAGCTTGATTTTTAAACCAGCGATCCGTTTGTTCTGCATTTGGTTCATATTCTGCATCTTTACCGGTCGTTTCAAGTTGATTCATGTATTGGAGCAATTTTGTTTGTATATCCTGAAAAAAAGATACTAAATTGGTAGACCCTTCCTTTTGAAAGCGATCAATCAATTTGTTAGTTGTATCGACAATTTGTTCTTCATTAGGATCATCTAATCCGACTATAGCTAACAATTC
>Ga0164292_10002221_pt1 | contig 15835 bp, 21 predicted proteins | sample GEODES117metaG_FD_111486 | JGI IMG/M metagenome (GOLD analysis project Ga0164292, IMG submission 111486) | Eutrophic lake water microbial communities from Lake Mendota, Wisconsin, USA - GEODES117 metaG | ecosystem: Environmental > Aquatic > Freshwater > Lake | place: USA: Lake Mendota...
AGAAGCATTATTATCTTCGTCATCTGCTGAAAAAGATGAACTTCGTAAAATGATTATTGAGATGACTGCTAAGGTAGCCGAATTAAGTGTTAAAGTAGAATACCTAACTGCGGAGAATCAAAAGTTATCTAAGCCTGCTAGTAAAAAAATATTAAACGGTTAAAAATAATCGATAAAATATTTGGTAATGTGAAAAATAATTCGTATGTTTGTATATAAAAGATATAACAATGCCAATAGCTAGAAACTTATTTAAAGAAAGTAAAAAATTACGTGTGTTTGACCTGGATGATACTTTGATAACAACAGACTCATTTATTTATATTACACATTCAAATGGAACAAAATCTAAACTAACACCGGGTCAATACGCAACTTACAACGCAAGAACGGGTGATGTATATGACTTCTCTGATTTTGAGAAAGTTAAAAATCCAAAGATTATTAAGGGAGTGTTTGAGCTCCTAAGAAGAATGGCCGATAAGGATAAAGGTGATAGAGGTGTTTACATCTTAACTGCCAGAAGTGCTTACAAACCGGTTTATGATTTCATTCGTCAAAGTGGTATCAAAGGTGTTCACGTAATTGCAGTTGGTGATAATAATCCTGAAAAGAAAGCAGATTGGATAGAACAACAAATTAGAGATGAGGGATACGATGATGTGTTCTTTATCGATGATTCACTCAAAAACATTCATGCAGTACGAAACCGATTAAAGAAGTATCCGAACGTAAAACAAAAGATTCAGCACATAAAGCACGACTAGTAGTTAAATTAAAAAGTTTATATTTATATTATATAACCAAAGATATGATAAAATTAACTCAAATATTAACTGAAGCAACCGATTTCAAAGTATATCACAAATCTTATACGGAAGCAATTCAAACTGCTAAAGAATACGCTTTGAAAAAAGGATATTTGGTAGATGAAGATGATTCATTTACAAAGATTGGAATGGGACCTCGCAAACCATCGGAAGGAAAAACAAACAAAGTATCGGTTGAATTAACCAAAGGTGGAAAACCATCAAACAAACAACTACACATTCAGGTATACGGAATGAAAAACGGATACGAACTTAATTGCTACATTGGATAATGATTAAGTTAATTGATTTGATGGAGGGTGTAAAATCCATATCAGATTTGGATGATGTGTTGGAGCAATATAGAAGTGATACTAATTGGACGGATTGGTATATGAGTGGGGGATGTTATACATTTGCCGATGCACTGAATAAGTATTTGGGAAATAGGGGTAAGTATGTAGCTATAATAGAACCTGAAACGGAAGCTATGGTTCACGTTTGTATTTTGTACAATGGGAAGTATTGTGATTACAACGGATGTAGAAATAAAAACGATATAGTATCCGATATTAATGTAAATGGAACTCCTATATGGAAAAATATAAGTAGGTCACAAATATCATCGGAACATAATTTTGATAATAGTGAAGTAAATTCTATATTAAAGGATTTAAATAAAATAAGATAGTGATAAAGTTAAAATCCATATTGAGTGAAGACCTATTTGGTACATCTCTAAAAATGAAACCACACGAATCCTTAATGGTTAAATCGGTGGTTTCTTTTATGATGGATAAGTACAATTTTACTGCAAAGATAATAGTAAAGAAAAAAGATAAAGCGGGAATGATTGGTGATATATCCTTAAATTCAAATTCGGTGGATGGGAATAAATTTTATTTACATTTCAATCCCAATCAATCATATAAGAGAATTATTCAATCTATGATACACGAATTAACTCATGTTAAGCAGGTATCTAAAAATGAATTATTACCAAACCGGGATTATACTGCTATTCTATGGAAAGGTAAGGAGTATATCACAGCAAAGGATTATGGTAAGTTGATGAAATCCGATATCCAAACATATATGAAACTACCTTGGGAAGTGGAAGCAAACGGAAATATGAATAGTTTATATTCTACTTTCATTGGTTCTAAACATTGGAAAGAATTAAAAGGTAAAGATGATACTATGGATTATATAATTGATAATATTTAATAGTATGATAAAGTTAAAAGATTTACTTTTTGAGAGAGATATTAATATTCCAACAAACAAATGGACACCGATAATGCGTTCAGAGTTGCCGGATTTCAAACAACAAATATATGATTTGATTTCAACTGCTTATGCTCCAATTGGTGGACACTCTAATGTGAAAGATAAAGATGATTTACCTTCGGAGGGTGATTTCTTTGATGTAATAGATGTGGATGGTGATGATGAGATAGATGCGGCAACAGTAGCAAAACATAAACCCGCTGGTAAGAAGTTTGTAGCATTAGGACATGATGGTTCTTCAGCAGGAAAATCGGCAGCAGTAAATCACCAAGTGGATAAATTAAAAGGTAGTGGATACTTTGTAGAGGTATCTGGTAAGATGAAAGATATCCTAATGGCTAAGGGATTACAACCTGTAATGGATGAGAAAGCAGTTCGTAAAGCCCTACCTAACAAAGAAATTAAGTGGAATGGTGATGGTACATACGATAGAAAGATTGGTGGTACTATACACACTAAAATGATGTTTGGAAAACCAAAATAATTCTCAAACCTTTTTGTTAAAATTCTTATATTTATATAGTGAAGAACTATACATAAGAATTTTATATAATGGCGAATAAAAAAATAACCGAATTACCTTTAATCCAACGAGTATCTGGTTCGGTGGGATATGGGATAAATGATTTAAAATCCGTAATACCAATTGTTGTTGCTGGAACTACTACTCAAATGATAGTTGAGGATTTTAGTAAGTTTGTAAATGCATACAACGCACATACTGGTTCAGCTGGTAATACATTCAAAGGACCTCAAACAATCCAATCAACTTTATCGGTAACTGGAAACGCAAGTGTTGGTGGTAATTTAGTTGTAGCTGGTAGAATTACGGCAGAGGAGTTTCATACTGAAATTACAACTGCATCTGTAATTTACGCATCTGGTTCAACTAAATTTGGTGATGATACTGGTGATAAGCACGAATTTACAGGTTCAATTAATGTATCTGGTTCTTTAATTTATAATGGTGTAACTTTACTAAATCTTGATGCAAATACAATAAATAGATTACAACAAGCTACTGCATCTTTACAAGCATTTACCGCTTCACAAGATAGTAGAAATTTTGTTTTAGGTATTGTAACTGGTTCAATAAATCAAGCAACACAATCACTACAAACATTTACAGCATCACAAGCTGATAGAAATTTTGTATTATCGATTGTAACTGGTTCAATAAATCAAGCAACTGCATCTTTACAACAGGCAACTGCTTCAATACAATTACAAACTGCATCTTTATTAGCATTTACTGCTTCGCAAGATAGTAGAAACTTCACATTATCTCAAGTAACTGGTTCATTTAGAGGAGAAATTGGAGGATTGGAAGAGTATTCGGCATCCCTAAAAGCAGCAGCAATAGTTAGTTCTTCAACTCAAATACAAAACTATGATGTATTCGCATTAAATTCAGTATTGTATATTGCAACGGGTTCAATAAAAGGTGAGATAGCTGGTATTGAGGGATACACCGCATCTTTAAAAGCAGCAGCAATAGTAAGTTCTTCAACACAAATTCAGAACTACGATTTATTTGCTCTTAATTCCAATTTATACATTTCAACCGGTTCTCTTATAGGAATCACAAATGGTTTGATGGCATTCACTGCGGCATTGGATAGTACATATGCAACCGATGAACAATTATATCAATTATATCAGGCAACTCGTTCATTAGAATTACATAGTGGTTCTATTATAGGAATCACAAATGAGTTAATGGCTTTAACTGCTTCAATAAAGAATAGTACAATAGTATCATCATCGAACCAATTGGGTGAGATAGCAGGATTACAACAATACACCGCATCTTTAAAAGGACAAGCAATAGTAAGTTCTTCAACACAAATACAAAACTATGATGTATTTGCACTAAACTCCGATTTATACAATGGAACTGGTTCAATAAAAGGTGAAATAGCTGGTATAGAAGCATATACAGCATCACTAAAAGCACAGGCAATAGTTAGTTCTTCAACGCAAGTACAAAACTATGATTTATTTGCTCTTAATTCTAACTTATACACATCTACTGGTTCAATCAAAGGTGAGATAGCAGGTATAGAAGCATATACGGCATCGTTGAAAGCAGCAATAAATGTAAGTGGTACTAATGTTCAGATAATTGGTGACCTTAATGTTAATAAGTTAAATGTACAATACATATCATCTTCAGTATTAGTAACATCAGGTTCTAACATATTTGGTGACCAATCTACGGATACACATGAATTTACTGGTTCAGTATATTTACAAAACTCTTTGATATTAGGTACTGAAGTATTGGGTAATGCTGGATTAAACGCAATTTCAGCATCAACTAGAATTGAATTAAATAGTATTGAAGAATATACTGCATCATTAAAAACTGCAGCAATTGTATCTTCATCAACGCAAGTTCAAAACTATGATGTATTTGCATTGAACTCCAACCTATATAATGGTACGGGTTCTATAAAAGGTGAGATAGCTGGTATTGAAGCATATACTGCATCACTAAAATCGGCAACAATCGTTTCTTCATCAAATCAATTAGGTGAGATAGCTGGATTGCAAGCATATACCGCATCATTAAAATCGGTAGAAATTGTATCATCTTCACAACAAATACAAAACTATAATCTATTTGCGGTAACATCATCTGCAAATACTTTCTATGGTAATCAAACTATAAGTGGTTCATTATTAGCAAGTGGTTCATCTCACACAATACAAAATGGTTATGTAATACTTCAGCAAGTTTCACAAAGTTTGAACTTTGTAGATGATACGGCAGCAGCAGCTGGTGGTGTACCATTGGGTGGATTGTATAGAAACGGAAACTTTATAGTAATTAGAATAGTATAAAAACAATAAAATAATACGAATATGCCTTTAATATTATCAGGTTCAGTAGACATAAGTGGTTCAATGACCGCAACAACAATAGTAGTATCCTCACCGGGTGCAGCAGGGATGGTATCATCTTCGGCACAAATAACGGAATTAGTACCATTGATGCAAGCAACCGCATCGTTAAATTCATCTACCAGTTCGTTAATTGCAATCACAAACGGATTAATGGCCGTAACTGCATCAATGAAAGCAGCATCAATTGAAAGTTCTTCACAACAAATACAAAACTACAATACATTTGCATTAGCAAGTTCGTTGGGTTCATATGTACCATTAACAGGCGCTGAACTAAGTGGTCCAATAACTGTAGTAGCAACATCAAATACCACCAATGCATCTATAAGAGTTGTAGGTGCTGGAGTATCAACAATATTACTTGGACAAAATTCAAGAGGAGGAGTTATTAGAGGACAGGGTGGGAATGATGAACTTTCAATCTTTACTGGAGGTGATGGAAACCACGAACCATCTGCTGGAACTGAAAGAATGCGTGTAAGTGGTAATGGTAGTATTGGTGCCGGTGGTTCAACTACTAACATATACAATGCATCTGATATACGATTAAAGAAAAACATTACACCAATTACTTTAGGATTAAATGCAGTATCAGCATTAAATCCTGTTAAATTCAATTGGGCAGATGGGTTTGATTTAGTTGAAACTGATAAAACATTGTTAGGATTTGTTGCACAAGAAGTACAAGAGGTAATACCGGAAGCTGTGGAATCTTTTAGTGGGGAAACTAAATTAAATGATACAATAATAACAGATGCACTTCGTGTTAATGAAAAATTCTTAATACCTGTATTAACAAAAGCAATTCAGGAACAACAAGCTATCATAGATGGTTTAATTGCAAGAATTGAAGCATTGGAAAACAACTAATTAACCAATGAAAGAATATAATGTTGCATTAAAAGCCGGAGTTGATTACGATGGATTTTGGGAAGATATGGAGACCGAAAATGATGGACTTCTATACATTCCAAATCGTAAGGTAGAGTTTACAAATGAAAGACCTTCTTCTCTTCGTCAATGTTGGTATCTACTGACAGATGAAGAAGCAGAATTGGTAAGACAAGACCCAAGAGTATTTTGTGTAGAGATACCACCCGAACATAGGGATGATATCGTAATGGGGTTTAGTGCAACTCAAATTGCAGACTTTACAAAAACTACATCAGATAGTGGAGCATTTACAAATTGGGGTTTAATTCGTTCATCAAATACAACAAACGTTTATGGTACTGGTACAACTACCGCATTAAACTACGATTACACATTAGATGGAACTGGTGTGGATGTGGTTATTCAGGATAGCGGATTGCAAGTTGACCATCCTGAATTTACGGATGTCAATAATAACACAAGGGTTCAACAATTAGATTGGGGTGCATATAGTGGTGGTGCTTTCATACAAAACGCAAATCATTATAGAGATTTTGATGGACATGGTACACACTGCGCTGGTATAGCTTGTGGTAAAACATATGGTTGGGCAAAAAACGCAAGAGTATATTCACAAAAACTTAATGGATTAGAGGGAAGTGGTGATAGTGGTACTGGAATCGGTATTACTTACGCATTTGATGCTATTAAAACTTGGCATACTTCTAAAGCAGGTAGTAGACCAACTGTAGTTAATATGAGTTGGGGATATCGTGCATTTTATGGTACAGTAACATCTTTAACTTATAGAGGAGTATCATATACTGATGCAAATACAACTGGAAACGCATCATATAGATATTCTACATATGGATTAAATTCAACATCAGGAGCACCAATTCTAACGTATTCATGTAATGTAAGAGTTGGTTCGGTAGATACTGATGTTGAAGAAATGATTGATGCTGGTATTATAGTTTGTATAGCAGCCGGTAATAGAGCAACAAAAATAGATGTATCTGATGGGATTGATTATAATAATTTTGTAGTTACTAATAATGGTACAATTTATTATCATAGAGGTTCATCTCCATATAGTGATAGAGCACTTATAGTGGGTTCTATGGATAGTACTACATTCGATGGAACGTATGACCAACGAGCAACTTATTCCGAAACTGGACCAGGCGTTAATATTTGGGCACCTGGAACTGATATTATGAGTGCATGTTCAAATACCAATTCGTTTAGTGGACAGGCATATCATTTAAACGCATCCTTTAAACAAGTTAATATTAGTGGTACATCAATGGCATCACCTCAAGTAGCCGGAGTGGCTGCCTTATATTTACAAAAATACCCAACATCAACACCTGAATATACTAAATTACAATTACAACTATTCGCATCAGCTGATATGTACACTACGGAATTAACTAATGATTATTCAAATACCAGAAGTTTATTAGGTTCATTTCAATATATATTATATAGTGCATTTCAGATACAATCATCAACTTCTCCAATATACACCGTAGCTCCAAATTTAGTAGTTGGTGGTAGTAACATATCATTTGGTGGTTCTGGTTTGAGTTTTACATAGAATAATTTAAAAATAGAATACTTATAATTGTTATAAATAAAAGATGAGTTATGATATATTGGTTTACGGGACAGTCCGGCGCAGGTAAAACTGTATTAGCTACTAAATTAAAAGAATTTCTTCAAACGGAAAAACGAAATTGGAGAAAGGATGTATTTCAAATCGATGGTGATATTGTAAGAGAACTCACCGATAATCAAGACCAATCCGAAGTAGGACAAATAGAAAACATAAAGGATACACAACTAATCGCAGAATATATACATAGTTCGGGTTCAGATGTAGTTGTATCAATGGTAACTCCATATAAAGAATTAAGAGAAGGATTTAAAGCACAAATTGGTGAAAAAATAGTAGAGATATATGTGTACACTACAAAAAAGAAGTTAGTACCCGCAATATCAGATTACGAAACGCCGGAGGAAAACTTCTTTGAAATCAATACAACATCAGATAATCCAACTCAATCATTTTCCAAGCTAATAAATTATCTAAAAGATATAGATAAATTGTAAGAAAAAATAAAAATGATATACTTATATAAAAGAATAAATTAGTATATCAATTTAGTTATGGAAGAAGAATTGGAGGATGACGGGTTTTCGAACTACAATCCAAAGAAAAAAAATCATTATTTTATACCAACCAATCGTAAGAGGGGTGTTGGTGCAAAACCACTATTAGAATCCGAAATCAAAGAGGTTCAAAAGAGAGCACGTTCCGCAATGGAAGCTGCTCGTTTTTTAGGTGTATCTTATAACACCTACAAAAAATACGCAAGAATGTATGGGATATTTGATGTACTGAAGAATCCGTCTGGGTATGGTATTCGTAAGGGAGTTGGTATGCCTGGTCATAACAATTTAGATGATATCCTATCTGGTAAACATCCAAACTATCCTATATGGAAATTAAAACGTAGAATCCTATCGCATGGTTATATGTTGGAGAAGTGTAACAATTGTGGATTTGAAGAAAGAAGAGTAACAGACCACAAAGTTCCGCTTGTGTTGGACTTTTTAGATGGAAATAGAAAGAACTTCGAATATGATAATTTGCGTATGTTATGCTTCAATTGTTCGTTCCTAATCAATGGAAATCTTACAGGTCCACGAAAAGATTATGAGTACTAATTTGGAAATCTAAAATATTATTCGTATATTTGTAACATTATAAACTAAAATAAATCAATATGAGCAAATTTTTTGAAGTAACAGTAGAAGTTGTAGTTGCCATGCAAAAGAATGGCAAAGAAAAGAAAAACAAAGAAATCTATTTAGTAGATGCACAATCCGTTACTGAAGCAGAAGCAAGAGTTGTTGAAGACTTTACTGAAGCGGGTGTACAAATTGAGTACAAAGTAAGTGGAGCAAAAGAAAGTAGAATCATTAGAGTTATTGAATAATGGCGGTTGAAACTAAAATAGAAGAAACCAAAGAAGTAGTATTAAAGCGTGTACCGCCGGGGGATAGATGGTCTCCCGTTGGTTCACCATCTATTACTTTGGAATCCCTAACGGATGCATTAGAATATCATTTCCAAAACAATGGAGAAACGCAATTCTTTTTGGATGCGAGAAAAGGGACAGTTGAGATTATTAGAACGCAAGAAGTTAGGGTTGAAAAACCAGTAACAAAGTACTCCCTATATGGTGAGGAATAGTGTAAAAACAAAAACAATTATATTTATATTTAACAAAACAAAAAACAATTATGACAGGATTAATTATCGTAGTTGGGATTATATTAGTAGCAGCATTGGTTACATATTTCCTAACTAAATCAGGCAAAATCAAAGATGTAGATGGAAATGGAATTCCAGATGTAATCGAAGAAAAAGTAGAGGAAGTTAAGGAAGTAGTAAAAGAAACAAAAGCAAGAGCTAAAAGAGTTAAAGAAGAAGTTGCAGATGTAGTTACCGCAGCAAAAGAAGTTGTGAAGCAAGTAAAGGATGTAACTGATGCAGCTAAAGGAAAATCTCCGGTACGCAAAGGTAGAAAGCCATCTACTAAACAATAATAGAATGTTCGATAAACTTATTTTATTCGTCAAAATGTTACTAAATAGCAATCCTACAATTAAGGAAGCTAAAAAAACAATAGTAGTAAAGAAGAAGAAAAAGAAATAATGAAGAAAAGTTTGAATGAGGAGATTTTACAGTTAGATAAAGAACTGAAAGAAATCAAAAAACAACTTTACATTGATATGATTACCGAAGGTGTTGATGACCCTGGTATTCTTAAATGTGTATTTATGGCAGGTGGGCCGGGTAGTGGTAAATCTTATATAGCAAAGGAGATATTCGGTGTTGGTAAAAAAACATTAGCATCTGTATCTTCAGGTGGTTTAAAGATTGTAAATTCAGATTCGGCATTTGAAGCAGCATTAGCAAAGAATGGCATCAATCCAAAAGATTTAGGAAAAATAGACCAACAATCTGATTTATGGAACACTATTGCCGGTGAAACAAATCCAAATTCAATTCGTAATCAGGCAAAGAACATAACCAAACAACAACAAGCTTTTTATGAAGCCGGTAGATTGGGTATGATTATTGATGGAACAGGTGATGAACTTTCTAAAATCAAAAAGAAAAAAGAACACGCTGAATCTTTAGGATATGATTGCTATATGGTATTTGTAAACACATCATTACAAATAGCGTAAGAAAGAAACAAAACCAGAGATAGAACTTTACCAGAATCATTGGTATCTGAAATATGGAAAGCATGTCAAAATAATTTGGGAGGATTTCAATCTTTATTCAAAGGTAATTTTGTAATTGTAGATAATACGGAATATAAAAAATACCAAGCTAAATTTAAGAATAAAAAAGCAGGTGTTGATGAGTTTGTTGATACAAATATATCGCAAGATATTCAAAAATCAATAGATGGATTTCTAAGAAAACCACTTCAAAATTCAATTGGTAAAAAATGGGTACAAAATGCTAGAGCATTAAAAAAAGCAAATATTATTTAATAAGTTATTTCAATAGGTTACGTTGTGAATTTTATATTAAATGTAACAACAAATGGCAAAGGCTAAAAGTTCAGTTGGTAACAGCAACAAAAAAGTAACTTTCGGAAAGAGAGGAAAGGGTAAAGCAAAAAAATCGTATAGTAAGTACGAAGAGAAACCAAAGAAATACAGAGGACAAGGAAGATAATACTTTTGAGTATGAAGAATGAAAAGGCATATCTGAAAAAGATGATGTTTGATGAAATGGAGGAAGAAGAAAACCAACAACGTAAAGCATCTAAAAGTAAAATGGGTAATAAGCCCAAACCTATCTCAAAGAAACCACAAAGAAAGGATAAGTGGGATAGTTTATCGTAAAATAAGTAGTTATGAAAAAATGGTTATGGAGGGCATTAGGCCTGTTATTTGTAGGTTGCGCTTACATTGGAGCAATAGTTCCCGGTGTACCAATGACCACATTCGTTATATTGGCTGCTTGGGCATTCGCTAAGAGTTCACCTGCATTGAATGAGTGGTTACATACCCACCCAACATTCTCCCCACATTTAATCCGATGGGAAGAGAAGAGTATTTATCCAACAAAAGTAAAGTATATAATGTTGATTAGTTGTATTGTAAGTTATACAATCATACTATTCACTATTACTAAACCAGCCGCATTAATTGGTATTTGGTTATTTATGTGCTTTTGGTTAGTTTGGGCTTGGAGATTTCCCGGTTCGGAAGCAGAGTGGGAACGTAGAAAGAAAGCAGGACAAAAAATTGGTTGGTTGAAGTAAAATAAAAAAAACCTATATTTAATTGAAAATATAATGGCTAATAAAATGACTACAACAGAAAGAATCTCCGATATTATTGCAATGTTGGAAGATGGCATTTCATTCGAAGACTGGGGAGCAATTGAGGGGGCTGTGAAGGAGTTAAATTTCTTATATGAGGAAATGGACTCATCTTTCCCTTTGGATAACTACGAAAACGAATTCGAATAAAAATAAATATCACAAAAGGCTTGACATTTTGATTGGAATTACATATCTTTACTATGTAATAAAAATCAATATTGTCTTATGAATGACCAACCGGTAACTGACCAGCAAATTGAGGAAGCTGAAATCCTTAACACTTATTTACTACAATGCCAGATTTTGGGATATTAAAAATATATTTCACAAAAGGCTTGTATATATCAATTTTTTTTCGTAGTTTTACTATGTACTTAAAGATAACCCCATTATGACAAAATACACTTCTTACGGAAACTCTTCTTGGTGGTTGAAACCATTCACCACTACCTCTGAATTTGAAGATGAATTCTTATCTGAAAAAGAGATTCTTTCTAAAAACCTTTATAAGTTGGCAGCCAATCGTAGAGCGATTTCCAACTTCGTTTCTATTGTAACTGGTAAGAACATTCCAGTTCGTTTCTCCACTAAAGGTGATTCTTATACGGATGGTGAGACGGTTACTATTTCTTCTAAAATTACTGACCCTGCCGAATTTGACGTGGCAGTTGGTTTGGCATTGCACGAAGGTTCTCACATTAAGTTATCTAACTTCAAAGCCCTACAAAATTTATCGGCTGAAATCAGTAAGATTACCGATTATCGTGAGTTGGAAACATTGTCCAACCAAAAAGATGTGACCTTTCTTCGCACTATCAAAGATATCCTTAATTGGGTAGAAGATAGACGTATTGACCAATTTATTTACAATTCGGCTCCGGGTTATAGAGATTACTATCGTGCTATGTATGATAAGTACTTCAATGACCCTTTAATTGATAAAGGTATCCAATCGGAATCATTTACTGAAGAAACTATTGATTCTTATATGTTCCGTTTGATTAACTTACAATCCAAATACACAAAGTTGAACGGATTGAAAGCTCTTCCGGCAATCTCTAAGGTGGCTAACCTTAATAACATCTCTCGTTTGAAATCTACGGAAGATGCGTTGGTAGTTGCGGTTGATATCTTCAAATTGATTCTTAACGCTTTACCTGATGTAACTCCATCAAACTCACAAAGTGGTGATGATGGTGAAGGTGAGAGTGGTGAGGGACAAGAAGGAGAAGAGCAGGGTGGTTCAAATGGTGAAGGTTCTGAAGGTGAAGGTGATGAGAACGGACAAACCCAAATGAGTGGTGATATGGATGGAGATGGAGATGGTGATGGGATGGGTTCTGATATGGAAGCTGAAGGTAGTTCAAATGGTGGTTCTTATTCAGAATCAAAATCTAAAGAATCTAACTCAACTGCTTCTGGTTCTACTTCAAAATCCAAAGGTGGTACTCCTACTGAATTATCAGATAAGCAGAAGAAAATGCTTGAGAAGAAAATTCAAAAGCAAAAAGATTTTATGGATGGTAATGTTAAGAAAGCAACTGTTACTAAAACGGAGCAATCTACATTAGATACCATTGAGCAATCAGGCGCTGAAACCAAAGTGGTTGGACAAGATGTGAAAAACCATTGGGGTGTAGTTCAAAAAGGTATTGAGTGTATCTTAGTTAAGAAAATGACTAAAGCACTTATGGAAACCGATGAATTCCCACTTACAAATAGAACGTGGGATGCTGATTTACGTTCTTATAAATTACATAACTCTTACCAAACTGAAGTTGAGGAAGGGATTCGTTTGGGTACTGTTTTAGGTAAGAGATTACAAACTCGTTCTGAAAGTAGAGAAACAATCTTCAATCGCCAAAAGGTTGGTAGAATGGATAAACGAATGGTTTCTTCATTAGGATTTGGAAACGAAAACGTTTTCTTCACTAAAGAGATTGATGCTTACAAAAAAGCTAACCTACACATTTCGGTTGATGCTTCTGGCTCTATGCATGGTGATAAGTGGAGAAAAACTTTGACTAACGTAGTAGCATTGTGTAAAGCAGTGGATATGATTTCTAACCTTAATATTCAGGTTACATTCCGTACCACTTCTAGTTCAGAACTTCCTTATGTGGTTGTTGCTTACGATTCGCGTGTTGATAAGTTTATGAAAGTTAAAACCTTATTCCCAGCATTAACTGCCGGAGGTACTACTCCTGAAGGATTGTGTTTTGAGGCTCTGATGAAAGAAATGGTTGCAACCGGAACTGATTCAGATTCTTACTTCTTAAACATTTCAGATGGTGAACCATACTTCGGTGGACGTGGGATGGATTACTCTGGTATGGCAGCAGCCAACCACACTAAAAAGATGGTAGATAAGATTGCCGGAATGGGAATCAAAGTTCTTTCTTACTTTGTGGCTGAGCACAACTTAGGAGAGCAATCTGCTTCTGGTAGAGTGTTTAGAAGTTGTTACGGAAAAGCCGCCAAATACATCAACGTTACGAATGTGGTAGAAGTAACAAAGACTATGAACGGATTATTTATGGAAAAATAATTTAAAAATAAATGGGGATTAGCTTGTAATTCTCATTTATTTTACTTACCTTTAATACGTGGTGCTGGAGTTAGTACCACTTCACTAAAACCCCTTTTTTATGAGTTACATCCGATTTGATAGACACGCTAATATGAACGTAGAAACTCTACGTGAGGTAGGAAACATTTATAATGAAGTTTTTATAGATGCTAGCTTTAATCTTACTAATATGTTATGTGGTTTGTACGATGGATACCTTTACGATGAGTTACTTTTGGTAGCTCGTAAAGAGTTGGATTCTACACTTTACACCAGAGTAAAAAAGCTGGTTTCCATCGTTAAAAAATATCCAAAAATAAATCGATAAAGGCTTGACATTCTCAATAATTTTACTTATCTTTAATATATAATTAAGAAACACACATTTAACCCCAATTGTTATGAAATCTGAAAAATCCCCCCTTGTTTTCAAAGTACAAAAATTTGGTAACTCATTCAAAATGATTAATACCGCCGGTAAGAAGGTTGGTACATTAGGTGTAGGTACTGTAACTCGTAAGAAAGCTTACGAAGCTGGTAAAGCACTCCGCCAGGTTGTTGGTAAGGGAGGCAAAATCTCTTATCGTTCAGTACCAATGAGTGAATACTCTAATTTAGTTGCTCCGTTAAAAACTAACGCGGAGGTTAATGTTGAGGTGAAAAAGACTCACGAAGATATTAAGAACTTCATCCACAACAAATCGGTGGAGTTGAAGCCCGAATCAATCGTAATGACTGATTTGAAATGGAAGTACCTTATTCGTTCCGCAGTTCGTGCGAAGAACATTATGATGACCGGACCTGCTGGTTGTGGTAAAACTATGGCCGCTAAGGCATTGGTTAAGGGATTAAATCGTCCTGATTACTACTTCAACTTAGGAGCTACGCAGGATGCTAGAGCAACCTTAATTGGTAACACTCACTTTGACTCTAAGCAGGGTACATTCTTCTCTGATTCGGCATTCGTTAAAGCAATCAAAACTCCAAACGCAGTTATCTTATTAGATGAGTTGAGTAGAGCACATCCTGATGCTTGGAATATCTTAATGACAGTTTTAGACCAGGGCCAACGTTACTTACGTTTGGATGAGGCGGAAGGTTCTCCAATTGTTAATGTGGCGGAAGGTGTTACTTTCATCGCTACCGCTAACATTGGTACTGAATATACATCAACGCGTGTTATGGACCGTGCCATCTTAGACCGTTTCACAATCATCGAAATGGATGTTTTGAATCAGGAGCAGGAGTTCGGTTTGTTAAAGTATATGTATCCAGAAGTTTCCGATGAAGACTTGACAGCTGTGGCTGAAATCGCTCACCACACTCGTGAGATTTCTAAAGGTGAGACTGGTAAATTAACTAATATGATTTCCACTCGTGCTAGTGTGGAGTTTGCTGGGTTAATTTATGATGGTTTCAATTTGTTCGAATCCGCTGAGATTTCGGTTTTCCCATTCTTCTCTACGGATGGTGGTGTGGATTCTGAAAGAACTTATATTACTCAATTAGTTCAGAAGTATGTGAAGGATGATAAAGCTGATGAGGCGTTATTCTCTGAACCAACTGATGATTCTGAAAGTATTGTATGGTAATTAAACATTGTATGGGGTTGGGGGGTTAGCCCCATACTGGGTGGGGAGCAAAAAACTCTCCACCTTTCTTATAAAAATCTAATTTCCTTATATTTATATGTGTAGAGTTGCGGCTACATATTTAACGAAATTAGAAACAAAACCTTTGGTGAGTAGAGCCCGCAACCTCGAAAGCCAAAGGTTTTTTTATTATGGCATACGTTTATAAACACATTAGAAAAGATACCAATGAAATATTCTATATAGGGATTGGTAAAACAAAACGAAGAGCAACTGATAAAAATAATAGAAATGATAGGAGGACTAAAGTGGCAAACAAAGTGGGATTTATTGTTGAAATTATTGAAGATGGTTTGGGATGGGAAG
>Ga0164292_10002223_pt1 | contig 15819 bp, 18 predicted proteins | sample GEODES117metaG_FD_111486 | JGI IMG/M metagenome (GOLD analysis project Ga0164292, IMG submission 111486) | Eutrophic lake water microbial communities from Lake Mendota, Wisconsin, USA - GEODES117 metaG | ecosystem: Environmental > Aquatic > Freshwater > Lake | place: USA: Lake Mendota...
AGGTGCCTTGATGATCCAGATTTCATATATCAGCCAGGCGGCAGCGCCAATGTCCTCCGAGGACTTGCTTTCATTGCTCATGCAGTGTCGCCGCAATAACTTGGTCCGCGAAGTCACCGGCATGCTGCTTTTTGCCAATGGCACCTTCCTTCAGGTCGTCGAGGGCGATGACCGGGTTGTTGATGATCTGGTGGCTGTGATCGGCAAGGATCCCCGCCACCATTCGGTGCAGATGCTGAGTCGCCGCGCGATCGAGGCGCGGCAATATGCCGACTGGAGCATGGGTTTCGAACGCATCACCAGCGAGAGCTTCAAAGCCATCGAAGGTCTGCGCGATTTCAGCGAAAAGGACTTCAACTTTGCCACCCTGGCGTCGAGTCAGTCGATGGTCGAGGGACTGATGGAGCATTATCGGGTCAGCCACTGGGATCCGCTCGTTCGTGAAATCGATGCCAAGGACAAGGTGATCGAGCATCTTCGGGTCGCCCTGGTGCAATCGCGGGGCCGGGCCGAGGTCGCAAGTCTGGTGCTGGAAAGCGTGATCGCGGCGGCCAATGACGGCGGTGTGAAGGCAGACCACCTGCGGATGTGTGAATCGGCGCTGGCGCTGATGCGTCCGAAATCCTGATCCTTTCGAAATCCTGATCTGACCCCGATTCTGCTTAGCCGACTCCTGTCCTGTCTGTGGTTTTCGGCAGGTTTCATCCGAGCAGTCCGACGTTCAATCGGACACGCTCCAAACGGTTGATGCTTTGAACTCACGTGCGCTTGTTCTTTTTTCCGGCGGCCAGGACTCGACCACCTGTCTGGCCTGGGCTCTCGAGTGCTATCAGCATGTCGAGACGCTTGCCTTCGCCTATGGCCAGCGCCATGCGGTAGAACTCGATTGCCGACTGAAGGTGCTCGATGCGTTTCACGCGCAGTTCACGCGGTGGCGCGGCAAGCTCGGCAACGACCATCTCCTCGATCTGTCCCTGCTGGGGCAGATCAGCGACACCGCGCTCACCCAAGACAAGGCGATCGAGTTCGAAAAGAACGGGCTGCCCAATACCTTCGTGCCGGGCCGCAACCTGCTCTTTCTGACCTTTGCCGCCACGCTGGCTTATCGGCGCGGGCTCGAGGTTTTGGTGGGCGGCATGTGCGAGACCGACTTTTCGGGCTATCCCGACTGTCGCGACAACACGATCAAGGCACTGCAGGTGGCCCTGAGTCTGGGGCTGGCCAGTCCGATGGTGATCGAGACACCGCTGATGTGGATCGACAAGGCCGCGACCTGGCGCCTGGCCGATACGCTCGGTGGCAAGGCGCTGGTGGATCTGATCGTCGAGCAGACCCATACCTGCTATCTCGGTGACCGCTCGGTGCGCCATGCCTGGGGCTACGGCTGCGGCAGCTGCCCGGCCTGCGAGCTGCGCGCTCACGGCTATGCCGCGTTTCGCGCCGAGGCCGGCTCGGCATGATCGCGACCCCTGCGCTGCCGCGCCTGATGACGGTCGCGACCGATGGCTTCGAATCGGCTCGCCATGTCGATCTGCTGCCCGACGGCCACCGGTGTCGGGCCCTGCACGGCCACAGCTTCAAGGCTTCGGCGTTTGCTCACCTGGACTCCGATTGGGCGCCTTATCCGGGTGGCGAGGTGTCGACATTACGGCAACGGATGAGCGACGCGCTCAAGCCGCTCAATTACGTGCATCTGAATACCCTCATCGACCAGCCGACCGACGAGAACATCGCGCGCTGGATCAGAGCCCGACTCGACATGCCGCAGATCGACCGTATCGCGGTGCAGAGCACGGCGCATCAGGGGGTCGACCTCGACCGTGCCGGCCATGCGCATGTCTGGCGCCGCTACCGGTTTCAGGCGGCACACCAGCTGCCCAATGTGGCGCCGGGTCACAAGTGCGGTCGCATGCATGGTCATGGCTTCGAAGTCATCGTGCATGCCAACCAGGACCTCGGTGCCCGCGCCATCAGTATCGACTATGACCATCTCGATGCGATCTGGGCGCCGCTGCAGCGCGAGCTCGACTATCGCTGCCTCAATGACATCGAGGGACTTGGCAATCCGACCAGCGAACTGATCTCGTCATGGCTGTGGAACCGACTGAGTGCGGTGCTGCCCGAGCTGTCCTGGGTGACAGTGTTCGAAACCGGCTCGTGCGGTGCGAATTTCGATGGCCTTCGCTACCGCATCTGGAAGGACTTCACGCTCGACAGCGCCGTACAGATCAAACGCGCGCCGCAAGGCTCGCCCGAGCGAGGCATTCATGGCCACACCTTTACGCTGCGGCTGCACCTGAGCGCTCCGATCGATACCCTGATGGGATGGACGATCGACTTCGGCGACGTCAAGACGCTATTCGATCCGGTGTTCAAGGCGATCGACCATCGGCCGCTGCATGAACTTGAAGGTCTTGCCGATACCGATACCGCGAGCATTGCCAACTGGATTTATTGCACCACCCGTGCTGTGCTTCCCGAGCTGGTGCGAGTTGATCTCTTCGAGACCGAAGGCTGCGGCTCGATCATTGCGCAAGACCTTGAGGGGCCGGCCCTGCCGGTGTGAGTCGTGACCTATTCGGTAAAAGAAATTTTTTACACCCTGCAGGGTGAAGGTCTTCATGCCGGTCGACCTGCCGTCTTTTGCCGCTTTGCCGGCTGTAACCTCTGGACCGGGCGCGAGGCCGACCGGCCAAGCGCGGTCTGCCAGTTCTGCGATACCGACTTCGTAGGCACTGACGGAACGCTTGGCGGGAAATACCCCGATGCCGAGTCGCTGGCCGCGCAGATTGCCGCGCAGTGGCCGGTGGCCTCGACAGCGCATCGATTCGTGGTGCTGACCGGCGGTGAGCCGCTGCTGCAGGTTGACCAGGCCCTGGCGGATGCACTGCATGCGGTGGGTTTCATGATCGCGGTTGAAACCAACGGAACGCTCAAGGCGCCCGCCGGAATCGACTGGATCTGCATGAGCCCGAAGGCGGGCGCCGCGATCGTGCAGACGCAGGGCCATGAACTGAAGCTCGTCTATCCGCAGCCGGGTCTGCTGCCGGAAGCGGTCGAGCATCTGTCATTCGAGCATCGACTGCTGCAGCCGATGGATGGCCCGGATCGGCTTCGCAATACCGAAGCCGCATTGGCCTACTGCCAGGCCAATCCCCAATGGCGTCTGTCGGTGCAGATGCACAAGATCATCGGGATTCGCTAGGCGACTTTTGGTTCAGGGCTTGCCGGCCATCCCTGAAGCACGCGGTTTGAAGATCGCATAGTTGCCATTGGCCTGGGCGACCAGCATGTCGCCCAGATAGACCCGCGATTCGATATTGGCCACGGTTCGACCCCGATTAAGGACTTCACTGGTGCAGTGAAGCGGCCCGCTCGTGACCGGCTTGAAGTAGTTGATCTTGATCTCGATGGTGGCGCAGATCTCGCCCTCGGACAGCGTCGGGTAGAGGGCCATCCCCATGCCGGTGTCGGCCAGCGCATAGATCACTGCGCCATGCACCACCCGGTGCGGATTCAGGTGTTTGTCTTCGACGGTGAGCGAACAGCGGCTGTAGCCCGCGCGCTGTTCAACGGTGCTCAGGCCGATGAGGTCTGCAAAAGGATGCGAGCTCATGGATGCGAGCTCATCGGCCTGGCGTCACTCACTTTTGACTGTCGTGGGAATGAACCACTCCGGCCAGCCCGAGCGCGCGGCTGGCGACCAGAAAGCAGGCGCCGGAGTCAGCGCAGCTCTGGGTGCTGGTGGCCTTCTTCGCTGTTGCTTCTCGCCGATAGACCGTCTTGCCTTCCTTGATGGTTTCCATCACTTTGATGTCGGCAATCGTCAGGGGGTCGCCGACGAGCGGATTGCGATCGAGCACCACGAAATCGGCAAGTTTGCCGACCTCGAGCGAGCCCTTCGTCTTTTCCTCGAAGTGCTGATAGGCCGACCACAGGGTATGGGCTTTGATGGCAGTCAGCGGGCTGACACGTTGCTCGGGGCCAAGGACCTTGCCAGTGCGTGTGACGCGATTGACGGTCGACGAGATGACGCGCATCGGATCGGGCATTGCGACCGGGGCATCGTGATGCGAGGTGAAGATCATTCCCCGCTCTAGCGCCCAGCCGGTCGGCGAAATGTTGGCCGCACGTTCCGGACCCAATACCGAGTCGCGGTGCCAGTCGCCCCAGTAAAAGGTGTGCATCGGGAAGAACGACGGAATGATGCCGAGTGCCTTGAAGGCCTCGACCTGATCCAGGCGCGTGGCCTGTCCGTGAATCGCGACCGTACGCCGATCGGCCTTTCCGTACTTCTGCTCGGCGAGTTTGACCGCAGTGATGAATTGGTCGATGGCGGCGTCGCCATTGACATGCGCGAGCAGCTGCCAGCCATTCTTGAACGCGAGGTCGATATAAGCATTGGCCTGATCGTCCTTGAACTGGGCATAGCCGCGATAGTCGGCCGGCTGGCCGTCGGGCGCCTTGAAATAGGGCTTGGTCAGCCAGGCGGTCTTGCCCTGGGGTGAGCCGTCGAGCGAGATCTTGGCCCCGCCGATCCGAAAGTGACCGCTGTACTGGCGTGACAGCAGAGGTGCCTTGATGGTTTGCGGATCCGAAACGATGTCGGGGTAGGCGACCACATCAATATCGAGTCCGCCGGCCTTCGCGACCGCGCTCATGGTGGCGACCGAGCCTGCTGATGCCCGCCCTTCCTGCGCGGTGGTGTAGCCGAAACGCTTGTAGAGATCGGCGCCCGCCTTGAAGAGCGAACGGTTGGCGTCGGGGCCGATTTTGCCGATCAGCGACAGCAAGGGGCCAAAGAAGGCGGTCTCTTCGAGTACGCCATTGGGCTCCTGGCCGCCGGCTTTGCGCCGGATGAGTCCGCCTTGAGGGTCCTTGGTCGCCGCGGTGATGCCGACCATCTCGAGCGCCTTGCTGTTCATCACGCCTATATGGGCAGACTGATGAACGACGATCACCGGCAGCTCGCTGGAAACCTTGTCGAGGTCTTCGCGGGTGGGGTGGCGCTGCTCGGCAAGCTGCGCATCGTCATACCCGAAGCCGACAATCCATTTGTACTTGCTCGTCAGCGCCTGGTTCTGCTGTATCCAGGCCTTGAGCGTTGATTGCAGTGCAGGGATATCGTTGACCGCGCCGTCAGGCTTGGGCAGCAGATTGGCCGAAAGCGCCTGGATGCCGACACTGAAGACATGGCCGTGAGGATCGATGAAACCCGGCAGCAGCGTCTTGCCGCCAAGATTCACAACCCGGGTGTTTGCGCCCTTGAGCTTCATCACCTCGTCGCGATAGCCGACCGCGATGATTCGTCCGCCGCGTACCGCGATCGCCTCAGCCTGGGGCTGGAGCTCGTTGACGGTGACAATCGTGCCGCCGAGGTAGATCGCCTCGGCGTTTTGCGGCGGCGCTGCCATCGCTGCCTGCGGCAGGATGGCGGCCATGCCCGCAGCCATCACGACAGCCAGTCTGAAAGACCTGGCAAGTGAGCACTTGAGCAGCGACGGTTTCATTATTCAAGCTCCAGGATTGAGACTGTTTGAGGCCTTGGTCATCCCGTTGACGTCCGAACTCAGCAGCTTGCGGAAGTCATCGAGTGACGTGCCAGCCGATGCGGTCTTGATGACGGTGCGGCGACCGCCTGGCGGGTGATCAGGGATCATCTCGATGGCTCGATGAGGAAAAAGAAAAAGACCCGGCATCTTGCGAGGCCGGGTCTTTGTAGGTTTGGTAGGCCGTGCGGGATTCGAACCTGCGACCAACGGATTAAAAGTCCGCTGCTCTACCAGCTGAGCTAACGACCCGGAGAAACTGTTTTTGTTATTCGGAAAAGCCCTCAAGTATAGTTTTTGGCGAGGCTGTGGTCAAACGCCTGTCACGACTTTCACCCTATTCGCCATGACTGATACCGCAGGCCGGCCATGCCGCCCGCGAGAATGGCGGCCAGCGAGATCATCGATCCGAGTGCCAGGGTCGACATTCCGCTGATGCCCTGGCCGACGGTGCATCCCAGTGCGGTGATCCCGCCTGCTCCCATCAGCGCGCCGCCCACCAGGTGATTCGCAGTATCTTCAGCGCCCCGAAATCCCTCCCATCGGAAGCTTCGTGTCAGCAGGGCGTGTATGGTCGATCCGGCCAGCAAGCCCAGAACACTGGCGATGCCCAGACTCACCGATTTGCTGCGGTCGCTCCAGAACATCAGCAATTCGAGGCCGTAGGCAAAGGGTGCAACGAAACTGAGCGACTCCATCTTGCCGCTGTTGGTGGCAACGAAACGCTCTTCAAGCGTTTGCGGATCTTCGGCGACGAAGCCGACATGACCTGACAGGTACCAGACCGCGACGATCGCCGCACCCACTGTCAGCACACCCAGCAGATTACGCGGGCTTCGCGCCTCCTTGGAGGCAAGGCTGATCACCACCAGCAGCCCACCCAGTCCGATGCCGAGCGTCATGTGCAGCATGCGGCGCAGTCCGGCATCGCTGCCTGCGAGCAGCCTTGGCAGGTCCTGTCCGGTGCTCAGCTCGATCGCCACGCGGTCGACAGTGGCGACTCGCACTACGCCGATCAGGCCCTTCAGGGTCATGTAGGCAACAAGGCCCATCACGATGAAGACCACCAGCGACTTCAGATTGCCGGTGCCTGCGCGCAGAACGGTTTTTGCACCGCAGCCGGAGGCCAGCACCATGCCGAAGCCAAAGAGCAGTCCACCTACCAGATGCGACAGCCACATCAGACGGGGAGCGGTGTAGATCGATTTGCCTGGATCGATCAGCCCGCCGGCTGCCAGCAGCTGGGTGCCGATGATGGCGACGCCGATCGCGGCGAACCACATCCGAAGGCGGGTCCAGTCGCCCATGCTGAAGATGTCGGACAGCGCGCCCATCGTGCAGAAATCGCTGCGACTCATCGCAAGGCCCGCCACAACACTGATGGCAAACGTCCACCAGACGACGGTTTGGGCGAGCTGTACGGTATCGATCTCGGTCATCGCGGGCAGTAGCGTTTGCTCAGCGCTTGGGCGGTGCGCTCAGCGCAGCCAGCCGGTCGCGGGCAGTCGGGGCGGCGGAGCTGTCGGGAAACTTCTGCACGACGAGTCGGTAGGCGTCTGCCGCCGCTTTGCGATCGCCGCTGTCGGTCAGGGCATTGCCGAGCGTCAGCAGCGCATCGGGTGTGCGCGGATGTTCGGGATAGCGCTGCACGAAGGTCTGCAGGCTTGCGATGGCAGCCTTACTGTCTTTTTGCGCATATTGGCTGCTGCCGATCCAGTATTGCACCGCGGCAGAATAGGCGCTTTGCGGATAAGCGCTCTGGAACTGCTGGAACGCTGCCTGTGCGCCTTTGAAATCGCCGTTGCGCAGCTGCGCGAGTGCCGCCTCATAGGCGCGTCGTTCAGCCGGGTCGACCGTGATCTGCTTGCCGTCCAGGTTCAGTGCGGTGGGCTCCAGGCGCTTCAGACGGGTGTCCAGATCCTGGCTTGCATCGCGCTGCCGCTTGTCAGCCTGAGCAAGATCATTGGTCTGCACTTCGAGGGCACCGCGCAGGGCGGCGATTTCCTGACGCATCGATGCGAGCTGGTTTTGCAGATCGAGCTGGCCGCGGCTGCCTTGCTCCATACGCTCTAGCCGGGTCTGCAGGTCGTCGATGCGCCGGGTGAGGTCGCGCTGCATGAGATCGAGCTTGCCGCGCAGATCGAGAATGGCGCGTCTCGCCTCGTCATCGGAAAAGAGCTGCGCCTGAGCCGGCTGAGCCATCGCTGCAATCAGGGCGAGCGCCAGCCCGATTGCACCCGCAAGCCAGCGGGCAGCGCCAGCCGATGGCCGCAACCCCAGCGCTGTCGGCATGGCGATCACTGATAGACCAGATCGGCGCGACGGTTCTCGGCAAGCGCCGCGTCGTCATTGGCGCCGCTGCGGGCCTTTTCCTCGCCCAGGCTCACGGCTTCGAGCTGGGATTCGGACACGCCCAGTGCGATCAGCGCACGGCGGACCGCCTCGGCCCGCTTCTGGCCGAGCGCGAGGTTGTACTCGCGGCTGCCGCGCTCGTCGGTATTGCCCTGGATCACGGCCTTTTTGGCACGGTTACCGGTCAGGTATTTCGCATGGGCATCGAGGGTCGAGCGGTACTCATCCTTGATGGCGAAGCTGTCGAAGTCAAAATAGATGCTGCGCCTGGACAGTGGACTGTTCGGGTCCTGGAGCGGGTCCTTGGTATCGATCGTGAGCTGCGCGACCGGACGCGAGCTGCCGGCAGGATTGGTCGACGCGCTGCCTGCGCCCGCGCCTGCGCCTGCTGCGGCACTGCCGTCGGCAGGCATGCTGGAACGGTCTTCGACGGGCGCCGGATCATCGAGCTTGATCGATGAACTGCAGGCTGCGATCGACAGTGCGGCGGCGGCGGCTGCGACCCGATAAATCAAACGCTTGTTCATGTTAATGCTCCGTTGAGCGCCGGCACCTGGCCGGCTCAGTGTGCATCACTTGGCGAACGGACCCCAGGCGGGTTCCCGGATATCGCCGCGATTTGAATTCAATCTTTGCTTGATGCGGCCATCGACCGAGACGGCCATCAGGCTTTCTCGGCCGCCCGAGCGGGTGGCATACATGATCCAGCGGCCATTGGGCGCAAAGCTCGGCGACTCTTCCTGTCCGCCATCGGTCAGCACGGTCTCGTTGCCACCGGCCAGGTCCTTGAGGGCGACGAAATAGCGGCCTTCGCGCCGCGTGATGAAGGCGAGCTGACGTCCGTCGGGGCTGATTCGCGGGCTGACGTTGTAGGTGGCGCCGAAGGTCTGTCGGGTCGCTTCGCCACCGCTGGCCGGCATGCGGTAGATCTGAGGAGAGCCGCCGCGATCGGAGGTGAAATAGATGAACTTTCCATCGGCCGAAAAGGCCGGTTCGGTGTCGATGGCACTCGAACTGCTAAGGCGCCGCGGTGTGCCGGCTTCGGAGGCACTGATGAGGTAGATCTGCGACATGCCGTCGAGCGTAAGGGCCACGGCCAGCGATCGGCCGTCGGGCGACCAGGCCGGCGCACTGTTGCTGCCCTTGAAGTTGGCCACTGCCACGCGCTGCCCGGTAGCCAGTGTGTGGACATAGACCACCGGCTTCTTGGCCTCGAATGAGACATAGGCCAGTCGGGTGCCATCGGGTGACCAGGAGGGCGAGATGATCGGTTCGGGCGAGTTGAGCGGCGACTGAACATTCTCGCCGTCCCAGTCGGCAATATTGAGCCGGAATCGTCCGGCCTGACGCGTGATGAAGGCGATTCGGGTGGAAAAGACGCCGCGCTCGCCGGTCAGTTTCTGATAGATCGCATCGGCAATGCGATGGCCGGCAAGGCGCAGGTCGGCCTCGGGGGTGATCAGCGATTCACCGAGCAGGGTCGACTGCTTGCCGATGTCGTAGAGCCGGTAACGGACGTCGTAGCGACCGTCGCTCAGTTTGGTCACCGAGCCGCCGACGAAGGCTTCCGCGCCGCTGCTGCGCAGGCCGGGGTAATCGGGAGGTACCGATTCGCTGACCGTCTTTTGCGGATCGATCACCCGGAATGCACCACTACTGGCGAGGTCGCTGCGGATCACGCTCGCGACTTCCTGCGCGACGCGACTGTCGGTGGCGAAATCGGCAATCGAGATCGGCAGCTGGGTGGCGCCGACTCCGGAGACATCGATGCGCATCTGCGCGGCGCACGGGCCGCTCAGCAGCATCAGGATCAGGATCGGCAGCGTCGCGAGTGCGGTGATGAGGGCTTTCATGGCGGTCGGATTATATCGGGCGTACGGCGACAGCTCGTGGGAGGTGATCGCGAATCAGCGTTCATCGCGTGGCCCGCGGGTGATTTCGATCTCGGGTTGGCAGGCGCCGGCGCTCGGCCGTGGGAAGGGATCGGTACGTTCGATGCCGCGTTCGGCGGCCTGATCCCAGGCGGGCAGGCCGCTCGACTTGCGCAGTTTCACCGAGATCAGGCTGCAGTCGGGGCGCAATTGCACCAGAAAGATCGCGCGGGGGTTGCCCTCGACGTCGCTCGATATCTGGAAGGTAGTGTTGCTGCGAATCGCGGTGGCCACTTTGCCGGCGTAGCCTGCATCGAGCCGTCCGCCTGCTGCGCCTTTGGCCGCAGTGTCACTGGGTATACCCGCATTGCCAGCCTGGCTTTGAAGCCGACGGATGTCTTCGGCCCGGCGCGCCTCGCTGGCCTGTGCGTCGCGTCTCGCCTGCTCTTCCTGGCGCCGGCGTTCTTCGGCGCGCTTTTCATCGGCGTCGCGTCGGGCCTGCTCTTCCTGGCGCTTCTTTGCCTGGGCTGTCTGTGCCGCCTCCTTGCGGGCAACTTCCTTTCGTTCGGCTTCTTTGCGCTCAGTTTCCTTGCGGGCGGCTTCCTTTCGCTCGGTTTCTTTGCGTGCCGCGTCCTTGCGTGCCGCCTCTTTACGTTCGAGCGCAGCGCGCTCGGCCTCCTTGCGCTCGGCCTCCTTGCGCTTAATCTGTTCGGTGTTGATCTCGGCAGGCTTGGTGGGCACCGGTATGGGTGCAGGAGTGGGCACAGGCTTTGGCGCGACGACCGGTGGCTCGGGAGTCGGCTCGGGCTGCGGTTCGGGCTTCGGTTCAGGCTTCGGTTCGGGCTCAGGAGGCGGAGGCACCGCCACCGGTTTGGGCCCGGCCGACGAGGGTGGCACCCACAGCTCGGCCTGGACCGGCTCGTCGTGGCGAGTCTGCCATTTCAGTCCGACAAAAAGCAGGGCAAAGAGCAGCAGATGAACGGCCAGCGCAAAGGCGATCGCGCGGCCCAGACCCCGTCCGCCCGCAGGCGGTCTGGCTCGCCCGCCGGCGGCCAGCATGGGTTTCACTTGCCCTGACCCTTGACCATCAGCCCCACCCGACCGGTTCCGGCCGCCTTGACATCGTTCATCACTTCGACCACCTCGCCATAGGGCACCTTGGTGTCAGCCGCGATCAGCACGGCCAGGGTCGAGGGTTCGCCCAGACTGCGCAAGGTTGGTGCGATATCGCGCCGGCCGATCGGACGGTCGAACTGCGTGGGCATATTGCGGGTGGTCAGCCGGATCTCGCCTCCGGGCGCAAGGCGGATTTCGACCAGCGCATCGGGCGGCGCCGAGCTCTGTCCGGCCGTCGGCAGCTCGATCTGGCCGGGCGGCGCGAGCGGTGCGGTCACCATGAAGATCACCAGCAGCACCATCATCACGTCGATGTAGGGAACGACGTTGATATCGGCAACCAGTCGGCGTTTGCCGCTGCGACGCATTGAGGAAACGGTGGACATCGTGTGACCCCGGCGCGGTTTCAGCGCGCCTGGCGCTGAAGGATGTTCGAGAATTCTTCCACGAAGGTATCGAAGCGGTTCGACATCCGCTCGATGTCATAGGCAAAGCGGTTGTAGGCCACCACCGCCGGAATCGCGGCAAAAAGGCCGATTGCAGTGGCGACCAGCGCTTCGGCAATGCCGGGCGCCACCGCAGCGAGCGTCGCCTGCTTGACGTTGGCCAGTCCGCGAAACGAATTCATGATGCCCCAGACCGTACCGAACAGGCCGATGTAGGGGCTGACCGAGCCGACCGATGCGAGAAACGCCAGATGCGATTCGAGTGCGTCCATTTCGCGCTGGTAGGCCGCGCGCATCGCACGTCGCGAGCCTTCGAGCATCGCGCCGGTATCGACCGGTTTTTGCTGGCGATTTTTAAGGTATTCACGCATGCCGGCCTCGAAGATGCGGGCAAGTGGTCCATGGTCGCCGGCTTGTTCGGCCGCTTTGGCATAGAGCGCATTAAGGTCGCCGCCGCGCCAGAATTCGGCCTCGAAGCGGTCGGTGGCGGCACGGGCTGCGCGGATCTGGAAGTACTTGCGAAAGATCACCGTCCAGGAGGCGATAGAGATCGTCAGCAGACCCGCCATGACCGCCTGCACCAGCAAGCTGGCGTTGGCGACCAGCGAAAGAATCGACATGTCGTTATTCATGGTGAGACTGCCTGCCGTCTGAAATGTCGTGTCGATGGTGGCGAATCAGGCGCCCGCGCGCGGCAGCATTGTCCATGCTGCACCCACAATAATGGCGGTGCAGCCGATGGCTGCCGCAACGCGCCACAGCGCCTGGTGGCGATATTCATCGCCGTCGAATTTTTCGGCGAGGATCATGCCCATCGCGAAGCCGCCGACAAGGCCCCCGATATGCGCCGAGTTGTCGATGAAGCTCGCGACAAATCCCATGAAGAGCGAGTAACCCACGAAGGTGAGCATCGATGAGCGCATCGAGGTCACCAGCCCGGTGGGCAGCTTGTGGGCCTTGGTGAAAACCGCGGCCAGCAGACTGCCCACTACGCCGAAGATTGCCCCCGATGCGCCCACCGAGACCGAATGGCTGGCCGCAAAAAACAGGCTGGTCATCGAGCCCGAAAGACCCGAGACGAAGAAGATCAGCAGCAGTTGGAAGTTGCCGTAAAAGCGCTCGGCGAGTCGTCCGGTATCCCAGAGCGCCCACATGTTGAAGGCCAGATGGATGATGCCGCCGTGCAGAAAGACCGACGACAGCAGCCGCCATGGCTGCTGGACGGTGGCGGGCAGGAAGTTGCCGCCCCACATCAGCAGATCGATCGGACGCGGTGACATCGGCGACATGCCGCTGGCGATGTTGAGCACCCACACCAGCACGCACAGCCCGACCAGGGTCGGTGTTACCCAGACAGTCGGGGTGGCCGCATGCAGGCGTTCGACGAATTCGTTGTGATCGACGGGTGAGTTCATGATGTCGCGCTATCGTCGAAAAGATCGGGGGATGCCAGCCGATCGGGTGATGTGAGTCCGAAATGCCGCCAGGCGGCCGGCGTGGCGATACGACCGCGCGGCGTGCGCTGCAGGAAACCCTGTTGAATCAGGTAGGGCTCCAGCACATCTTCGATGGTGTCGCGCTCCTCACCGATGGCGGCAGCGATGTTGTCCAGACCGACCGGCCCGCCTGAGAATTTTTCGATGACCGCCTGCAGCAACCGGCGGTCCATGGTGTCGAGTCCGATCGCATCGACATCAAGCATCGTGAGCGCGGCATCGGCAACTGGTGCGGTGATGACGCCTTTCGCCTTGACTTCGGCATAGTCGCGAACTCGCCGCAGCAGCCGGTTGGCAATGCGCGGCGTGCCGCGCGAGCGCCGGGCGATCTCGCGCGCACCCTGTTCATCGATCGGTGCCTTGAGCAGCGAGGCCGAGCGCGTGACGATCAGCGTGAGATCGGCCTCGTTGTAGAACTCGAGCCGCGCCACGATCCCGAAGCGGTCGCGCAGCGGATTGGTCAGCATGCCGGCGCGTGTGGTGGCACCGACCAGCGTGAAGGGCTGCAGGTCGAGTTTGATTGAGCGGGCCGCAGGGCCCTCGCCGATCATGATGTCGATCTGGAAGTCTTCGAGCGCCGGGTAGAGGATTTCTTCGACGACCGGACTGAGCCGGTGAATCTCGTCGATAAAGAGCACGTCGTTTTTCTCCAGATTGGTGAGCAGTGCGGCCAGGTCGCCCGGCCGCTCGAGCACCGGCCCCGAGGTCTGGCGCAGATTGACACCCATCTCGGCGGCCACGATATGGGCCAGCGTGGTCTTGCCCAGACCCGGCGGACCGAAGAGCAGCAGATGATCGAGCGATTCGCCACGGTTGCGCGCCGCAGCCACGAAGATGTCGAGCTGCTCGCGGATGCGGGGCTGGCCGACATAGTCGGCGAGTGCCTTGGGCCTGAGCGCCCGCTCGACAGCCTCTTCGGCGGGCGATGCAGGGGCCGGCGCAATCAGCCGGTCGAGCCGGTCGTGTTCGATCATCGACGCATTCTATCGGACCCTGCGCACCGACCCTGTTGTCAGCCCGATGGTCGTGTTGATGAATGTGTGTCCATGGCGCTCGTGCGGATCGACCGGTGCGCCAGCCGATGCCGCGGATTCAGTTGTGTGCTTCAGTTACGTGCCTCAGTTACGTGCAAGAAGCTTGAGCGCCTGCTTGATGCCATCCGAGACACTGGCATCCGCAGGCAACTGCTTGGCGGCGAGTGTCGCTTCGCGCTCGGAATAGCCAAGCGACAGCAGCGCACGCAGGATGTCGCCTGCATGGTCGGACGCGGGTGTTGCGCCCCCTGCCCCTTCGAGGATCGGGCCGAACTTGCCTTTGAGTTCGAGCAAAAGCCGCTCGGCGGTCTTCTTGCCGATGCCGGGCACTTTGATCAGTCGACCCGATTCCTGCAGCGTGATTGCCTGGGCGAGATCGGCAACCGACAGGCCGGAGAGCACGGCGAGCGCCATGCGCGGGCCGATGCCCGAGATGCGGATGAGTTCGCGAAACGCCGCCCGTTCGCTTTCGGTCAGAAAGCCGTAGAGCAGCTGGGCGTCTTCGCGCACCACCATGTGGGTGAGCAGTACCACCCGATCGCCTGCCGGTGGCAGGTCATAGAAGGTGCTCATCGGGACGTCGACTTCATAGCCCACACCCGCGACATCGATCAGGACCTGTGGCGGCGCCTTCGACAGCAGCAGGCCAGACAGTCGCCCGATCATGAGGCCACCAGCCGGCCACGGCGGATCCGCACACCGCGGCGCGCGATGGCAAGCGGCGCACCGGCGCTGGCGAGCGATCCGGCCACCAGAGCGCTGGCGAGCCGATCGGCATTGGCATGGCAGCTCGCGCAGGCAAGCGCATCGGCCGCGTCCTTGGAGGGTGTGCCTGGCAGTGACAGCAACCGCACCACCATGGCCTGAACCTGCTCCTTGGTGGCCCGCCCATAGCCAACCGTCGCCTGCTTGATCTGCAGCGCGGTGTATTCGGCCACCGGCATCCCGGCGGTGGCGGCTGCACAGATGGCTGCGCCCCGGGCTTGTCCGAGCAGCAGCGTCGAGTTGGGGTTCACGTTGACAAAGACCTTTTCGATGGCCGCGGTGTCGGGTCGGTATTCGGTGATGACCTCACGCAGCTGCGTGAAAATCGCCGCCAGCCGGACCGGCAGTTCACCGTCGGGCACGCGGATCACACCGCTGGCCACATAGACCAGCTGACCACGGTCTCGCCGCTCGATGACACCGAACCCGGTCAGGCGCAGACCCGGGTCGATACCGAGGATTCGCAAGGCGGTCTGCGAGCTCATGGCCGGTGCCGCTTCGCCTAGTGGCGAAAGTGGCGCACGCCGGTAAAGACCATGGCCACGCCGCGCTCGTTGGCCGCAGCGATGACTTCATCGTCGCGCACCGAGCCGCCCGGCTGGATGACCGCGACCGCGCCGGCATCGGCCACCACATCGAGGCCATCGCGAAACGGAAAGAAAGCGTCGGACGCCACCACCGAGCCGGCCAGCGTGAGGCCGGCATGGCCCGCCTTGATCGAGGCGATGCGCGCCGAATCGATCCGGCTCATCTGGCCGGCACCGACACCAAGCGTCTGGCCAGCGGCACAAAAGACGATCGCATTCGATTTCACGAATTTGGCGACGCGCCAGGCAAAGAGCAGGTCGGAGAGCTGCGATTCGGAGGGCGCGAGACGGGTGACCACCTTCAGCTCGGCGCGCTCGAGATTGCGCTCGTCGGGCGACTGCACCAACAGACCGGCGCCCACCCGCTTGAGGTCGATGCGGTTTGAATTGCGGGCCAGAGGGATTTCGAGGACCCGCACATTCTGCTTGGCTGCAAACACCTGGCGCGCCGCGTCATCGAAGGCCGGTGCGATCACCACTTCGACGAACTGCTTGGCAACAAGCGCCGCGGTCGGGCCATCGATCGGATGGTTGAAGGCAATGATGCCGCCGAAGGCCGAAGTCGGATCGGTGGCAAGGGCCTTGCCATAAGCCTCGAGCGTG
>Ga0164292_10002224_pt1 | contig 15817 bp, 15 predicted proteins | sample GEODES117metaG_FD_111486 | JGI IMG/M metagenome (GOLD analysis project Ga0164292, IMG submission 111486) | Eutrophic lake water microbial communities from Lake Mendota, Wisconsin, USA - GEODES117 metaG | ecosystem: Environmental > Aquatic > Freshwater > Lake | place: USA: Lake Mendota...
AGGCATTGCGCGCTTGGGCTGACGATGCTGCGGTGAAATGCGTAGTTGTTGATCATGCCGATGGGCGTGGCTTTTGCGCAGGCGGTGATATCGCTTTCTTACGCAATTCGGCCATTAATGATGGCGGCGTGTCGGGCCGAAAATTCTTCCACGACGAATATCAATTGAACCATTTGTTGTTCACTTTTCCCAAACCTGTCGTGGCGTTCATGGATGGCATTACGATGGGCGGCGGCGTTGGTATAAGCCAACCTGCGCGTTTCCGCGTAGCGACCGAGAATACCAAATTTGCTATGCCTGAAACGGGTATTGGCCTGTTTCCAGATGTCGGCGGCGGTTGGTATTTGTCGCGGCTGGAAGGGCGCATGGGACAGTATCTGGCGCTGACCGGGGCACGCGTGGCAGGTGCAGAGTGCCTCGCGCTTGGCCTTGCGACCCATTATATGCCGAGCAGCGCGCTTGCGGACGCCAAGGCACGGATTGCCAGCGAAGATGTCACGCGCATTGACGGCATATTGGGCACATTATCCGAAACGCCGCCGGCGTCGAAAATCGTCGAAACGCTGTCGCACATTAATCGCCATTTTGCCGCCGACCAATTCGAAGATATTCTCCTAAGCCTTGAAGGTGATAAGAGCGAATGGGCTATGAAAGAGCTAGCGACCTTAAGGACCAAAAGCCCGCAAACCTGCAAAGTCGCCTTACGCCAATTGTCGGAGAGCCTGAAGCTGACCGACTTTGCCGATAATATGGCGATGGAATATCGCATTGCCAGCCGCGTGCTCGTTCGTCCCGATTTCGCCGAAGGCGTACGCGCCGTTATCGTCGACAAGGATAATGCGCCCCAATGGGATCCCGCTATGCCGGAAGGCGTTACCGAAGATCTCATTAACGATATTTTTGCCGCTTTGCCGGCACAGGAAGAATGGAAGCCCCTATGAGCTATGAAACTTTGTTAGTCGAACAACGCGGCGCGGTGACGCTGATGACGCTGAATCGGCCGCAAGCGTTGAACGCGTTGAACAGTCAGGTATTGGCCGACCTCATTGCGGCCTTTGCGGCATTTGATGCCGATGATAGCCAGAGATGCGCCGTCCTGACTGGCAGCGAAAAGGCCTTTGCCGCGGGCGCGGACATTAAGGAAATGTCGTCGCAATCTTTCGCGGACATGTATGGCGCAAACTTCTTCGCAGGCTATGACCGCGTGACCGCCACCCGCAAGCCATGGATCGCCGCGGTCAATGGCTTCGCTCTCGGCGGTGGATGCGAATTGGCGATGATGGCAGACTTCATCATAGCCGGCGATGCGGCTAAATTTGGACAGCCTGAAATCAAGCTCGCCGTCACGCCCGGAATGGGTGGATCCCAACGCCTAACGCGTGCGATTGGCAAGGCGAAAGCGATGGAAATGTGCCTGACGGGCCGGATGATGGATGCGGCCGAGGCCGAGCGTTCAGGTTTGGTTGCGAAGGTCGTTCCGGCAGGCGAGCTGGTCAACGAAGCCGTTAAGACCGCCACGGCCATTGCCGCCATGGCGCCTTTGGCCGCGCTTGCGTGCAAGGAAATGGTCAACGCAGCATTTGAAATGACATTGCAGCAAGGCGTCGTTTTTGAACGCCGCCTGTTCCATGGCCTATTTGGTACAGAAGATCAGAAAGAAGGCATGGCTGCGTTCGTTGAGAAGCGGCCCGGGAATTGGACGGGGAAATAAAGTCGTATAGGGTCGAGGCGGTAATCGCGTCGCCGCCGTCACCGCTCCTACTCCCGTCATCCCAGCGCAGGCTGGGATCCATCACGTCTGGCAATGATATGCCTTGCCGCTGAGAAGCGTAATGGATCCCAGCCTGAGCTGGGATGACGAAGGGAATCTGTCGTTAATGTCGACACAAGCGATAGTTGTGTTTCACCCTGAACTGGTTTCAAGATGACGTAAGAGCGACCTTTGCGGACTTGATTTTGGGTGCGGAGGTTTTGGGTTTAAAGCGGCATAGGTCAGCCACGGGACAACGCCAGCATTCGGGCGTGCGCGCCTTGCAGATATAGCGGCCATGTAAAATCAACCAATGATGCGCGCCCACGCGGAACGGGTTTGGCGTAGTTTTCTCCAACGCTTTTTCGACCGCGATCACGGTCTTGCCCGGCGCAATTCCGGTACGATTGCCAACACGGAAAATATGGGTGTCGACGGCGAAGGTTTCTGCCCCAAAGGCGGTGTTCATCACCACATTGGCAGTTTTCCTGCCCACGCCGGGCAAAGCCTCGAGCGCATCGCGGTTGGCGGGCACTTCGCCTGCGTGATCACGGACGAGGATTTCCGATAGAGCGATGACGTTCTTCGCCTTGTTATTATACAGGCCAATGGTTTTTATGTGCGCTTTCAAGCCCTCTAGCCCAAGCGCCACCATTTGCGCGGGCGTCTTCACCTCTTCAAACAAAGCCTTTGTCGCCTTGTTCACCCCGACATCGGTCGATTGCGCGGAGCAGGTGACGGCCACGAGCAATTGATAGGGATTACCATAAGCTAATTCGGTTTCCGGATCGGGGTTGGCCTCCGCCAAGCGCCGGTAAAATTCGAATAAATCTGCTTTCTTCAAAGGCCAAGGACCTCTTGCATATTGTACCGGCCGGGCTTTTGCGGCGTTAGCCAGACCGCGGCTTTCACTGCGCCGCGGGCAAATATTGTGCGATTTTCGGCGCGATGGATAAGCTCGATGCGTTCATTGTCGGATGCAAGGATGACACTGTGGTCGCCCGCCACGCTGCCGCCGCGTAAGGATGCAAAGCCGATATCGCCAGCCTTGCGTGCGCCGGTGATCCCGTCGCGACCCCGTTCGCTATGATCTTTCAAATGGATCGCGCGGCCCTTGGCGGCGGCTTCGCCGAGCAATAACGCTGTGCCCGATGGTGCGTCGACCTTGTGCCTGTGGTGCATTTCCAGGATCTCGATATCCCAATCCGCGCCCAATTGTCGCGCGGCTTGCTCCACCAAGGCGGCAAGCATGTTTACGCCCAAGGACGTATTGCCCGTTTGCAAAATGGCGATGTCGCGCCCGGCGTCGTCGATGAGGAAATGGTGGCGTTCTTCCAACCCTGTCGTGCCGATGACGATGGGCTTGCCTGCCGCCACGCAAGCATCGAGATTAGCTTCCACCGCTTGGGGGCTCGAAAAATCGACAAGCACGTCAGATGCGGCAGTCAATGCGGCGAGATCGCCATCCTTATCCACGCCGCCTGCATATGCGTGGCCGTCTGCGGCAATCGCATCGACCAAAGCCTGTCCCATGCGCCCTTGGCTGCCAATTATTCCAATTTTCATATCTCTTGCCCTGACCTATTGTTCGGGTCTTACTATATTAGCCATCTGAAACAAGTTTTGGGTGACGTTGAAGGAAAGCATGTGGGTCAAGAGATCAAGAATATCGTCATCCTAACGGGCGCTGGTGTTAGCGCGGAGAGCGGGATTGATACCTTCCGCAGCGCAGGGGGCCTTTGGGAACAGCATAAGGTAGAAGATGTGGCGACGCCCGAGGCCTTTGCCCGTGATCCCGACCTTGTGTTGCGCTTTTACGATATGCGCCGTGAACGTATTCAACAGGTGGAACCAAATGCCGCGCATTATGCGTTGGCACGACTGGATGCAGCATGGTCGGGCAATCTGCTGCTCGTCACGCAAAATGTGGATGACCTGCACGAACGGGCAGGGACACAGCGCCTGTTGCATATGCATGGTGAACATTTGAACGCTTGGTGCAATGCCTGTGATGCACGCCATAATTGGCGCGCAACCTTAATCGATCGGCCCGCTTGTCCGGCATGTGGCGTGGCGGGGCAGATGCGGCCGGACATCGTCTGGTTTGGGGAAATGCCCTATCGAATGGACGAAATTTACCATGCGCTGGATCATGCGGATTTGTTCGTCAGCATTGGTACTTCTGGCGCGGTCTATCCCGCCGCTGGTCTTGTGCGCGAGGCGCGGCAAAAGGGTATCAGGACGTTGGAGCTGAACCTTGAACCATCGCACGGCAGTTCATGGTTCGAAGAATCGCGGCACGGCCCCGCAACCGAATTGGTGCCAGAATGGGTGGATGAAATATTAGGCGGTTAAGGCGCTGCAGCTACTGCAAGCAGCGTCTTTTGGCAGGCGGATAGACCGCATTGTAGGGCCCATGCCGTCGAACAAATGCAATTTGCCGATTTGGGCCTCGCCGAAACCGGTGAGCGCACGGATGGCCTCCGTCGCAGCAAATGCGCCCATTATGCCGCACATCGCCCCCAAGACACCCTGCGTGGCGCAATCATCGCAATCATCCGGGTCATGCGCATCGCCGACAAAGCAACGATAGCAAGGCGCGTCGGCTTGCCATCCGGTAAAGGTGCCAATCTGGCCATGAAACTGGCCAATCGCGGCGCTGACCAAAGGCACTTTGGCGGCAAGGCATAGGTCATTGACGATCAAGCGCGTTGCGAAATTATCGCAACCGTCGATGACGACATTGACGCCCGATAGAATGTTTACCGAGGTGGCGCGGTCAATCCGCTGCTTGTGGCCATGGAATGTCACATCAGGGTTCAACCGCGCGACGGCGGCGCCAGCGGCATCAACTTTTGCCGAGCCAATATCACATTCACTATACAGAATTTGCCGTTGGAGGTTGGACAGGGACACGATGTCGTCATCCACCACGCTAATCGTCCCAACGCCTGCCGCCGCCAGATATTGTATAGCAGGGCAACCAATACCGCCCGCGCCAATCAGGAGCACATGGCTCGACAGCAATTTGGCCTGACCCGCGCCGCCAATATCGCGCAGCACAATATGCCGGGCGTAACGGTCAAGCTGTTGGTCGTTGAGCGTCATACGCCAGTGGAACCAAAGCCTCCGGTGCCCCGCTCGGTATCGTCCAAGGCGTCGACTTCAACCATTACCCCTTGCGTGACCGGTGCCACAACAATTTGCGCAATCCGGTCGCCGGTGTTGATTACGAAATCTTCGTCGCCCAAATTGGCGAGAATGACCTTCACTTCGCCGCGATAATCGCTGTCGATGGTGCCGGGAGTGTTGAGGCAGGTGATGCCATGTTTCAGGGCAAGACCAGAGCGCGGACGCACTTGCACTTCATAGCCATCAGGAATGGCAAAGGCGAAGCCAGTTGCCACCGCGTGGCGTTTGCCAGCGCGCAAGGTCAGGCTTTCTGCGGCACAAATATCCATGCCCGCCGCGCCTGATGTCGCATAAGCCGGCATTGGCAGGCCAGCACCATGATCCAGTCGCTTGACGCGGATATCAACCTTTTGCGAGGGCATCGGCTACCTTCTCCATCAATTTACGGGCAATCACGTCCTTGGTGCTTTCGGGCCAGCTATCAACGCCGTCCTTGGTGACGATATGAAAGGCGTTATTTGCACCACCCATCACATCGCCCGATACGTCATTGGCGACAATCCAATCGCACCCTTTTTTGACGAGCTTTACTTGCGCATGTTCGACAATTTTCTCTGTCTCGGCGGCAAAGCCAATCAGCAGCTTCGGACGATTGGCATGCGCGGCGAGGCTGGCGAGAATATCCGGATTTTCGGTTAGGTTGAGCGCGGGGATGTTGCCGCCGTCTTTTTTGATTTTTTGTTCGGGCGCTTGCGCTGCACGCCAATCCGCGACGGCGGCGACGAGGATCGCGGCATCGACGGGCAAGGCCTTTTCCACCTCTGCCTGCATTTCGAGCGCAGTTTCCACATCGATGCGCGCAACGCCAGGCGGTGTCGTCAGATGCACGGGGCCAGCAATGAGCATTACCTCTGCGCCAAGGTCCGCGGCAGCGGCGGCAATGGCAAAGCCCTGACGCCCCGAAGAGCGGTTGGCGATGTAGCGCACAGGGTCAATCGCCTCATGCGTTGGACCGGCGGTGATAAGGATGCGCTTGCCGGACAAGGGACGGTTCTGCTGTGCCGTGAGCGCTCCGCCGCTCGGGACGGTAGTTGGTGAACGGCCCGATGCCAGCATCATATCGAAATCATGCCCCAACATCGCGCAAATCTGCTCGGCAATGGCGGGTGGCTCAGGCAAGCGTCCGGGGCCAAACTCGCCGCAGGCCATCGCGCCTGCATCAGGATCCATGATGTGGACACCATCGGCGCGCAATTGCGCCAAGTTCCGCTGGGTAGCTGGATGGTTCCACATGCGGACATTCATCGCAGGAACCGCAAGCACCGGCTTGTCGGTTGCTAGCAAAATCGTGGTTGCGAGGTCGTCGGATATGCCCGCTGCCATTTTTGCCAATATGTTGGCGGTGGCAGGGCAGATCACGACCAAGTCGGCCTGTCGGCTCAATTGAATATGCCCAATCTCGCGCTCTTCCTTGAGGTCGAACATATGACCATAGACTTGGTCTTCGGTCATGACGGACATGGACAAGGGCGTGACAAACTCGGTCGCGCTTTGCGTCATGACCGCGCGCACGGATAGGCCTTGCCGCTTGAGCAAGCGGACAAGTTCAAGCGACTTATATGCTGCAATGCCGCCAGTGACGATCAAGAGGATGCGTTTGGTAGACATTAGCTTAACCCCATCGTCCACATGCCAGCCGCGCCCAAGGCCCCCGCCAACGCCGCGACCAATATATAGCGCCCCGCATTGCTCTTGCCCTTACGTTCCCAAATCAGTTGGACGGTCGGCAAGGGGGGCGGTTCGGGCGCGCCGCCTTTGCGGGGGAGCTGCTCATCCAAACGGCGGATGAGGTCGGGTATCATCTTTAACGTATCAGCCTGCTTACGCAATCCGTCGGCGAGCATGGCTTCTGGCCCCAACTCGCCGCGTATCCATTCACCCACATAAGGCGCGGCCACGTCCCACATGTTGATGCTTGGGTTTAACGAGGTCGCAATACCTTCAACCATCACCATTGTTTTTTGCAGCAGCAACAAATGTGGCTGTGTCTGCATATCAAAATCGCGGGTGATCGCGAAAAGACTGTCGAGCATTTGCCCGACCGATAATTCGCTTACGGGCTTGCCGCGTGTTGGTTCGCCGACCGCGCGCAGCGCCGTCGCGAATTCGTCAACATTGTGATAGCTGGGCACATATTGTGCTTCAAAATGGATTTCGGCGACGCGCTTATAATTGCCGGTGGTCAGGCCGTAGAGAATTTCTGCCAACCAGAAACGCGCTTGCCGGTTGATCCGGCCCATGATGCCGAAATCAATGGCAACAATCGTCCCATCGGCGCGGACGAACAAATTGCCCTGATGCATGTCGGCATGGAAAAAACCTTCCGAAATGGCTTGGCGTAAGAATGTGAGGACAAGCTTTTCGGACAATTTTTTGAGATCATGGCCCGCTGCCTTGAGCGCATCCACGTCGGAAATCTTAACGCCGTCGATCCATTCGAGCGTCAGCACGCGGCCCGACGTCCGATCCCAATCGATGGCCGGAATATTATAGCCTTCGACGGCGACCATCGCGTCCTTCAGTTCAGACGCGCTTGCCGCCTCGCGCCGCAAATCGAGCTCGCGCAAGGTCCAGCGTTTCAGATTGGCGATAACCAGTTGCGGCCGCAACCGCGCCGCTTCGCCGCCAAGCGCTTCCAAATGCGCAGCTGCCCATTCATAGGTTTCAATGTCGCGGGCGAACTGTTCACGGATGCCGGGACGAAGCACTTTGATTGCGACGTCCTTGCCTTCGGTCGTGCGGGCACGGTGCACCTGCGCAATGGACGCTGCGCCCACAGGCTCCGGGTCGATATAATCAAACAACGCCGCCGCTGGCTTATTCAGGCTGCTGTCAATCTGCGCATAGACCTTGTCAAAGGGCGCGGGTGGTAACTGGTCTTGCAGCATGAGCAGATTACGCGCTGCCTCTTCGCCAATGATGTCCGGCCGTGTCGCCAATGTTTGCCCGAGTTTGATGGCGGCGGGACCAATGGCGCGAAATGCGCCTGCATAATCGGGCACCTTGGGCTGGATTGTACCAAAACGCGCGATGCGGCACAGCCGCTTCACTTGGGCAGGGGTGTTACGATCCGTCTCAATAGCGCGAAGCGCACCGTGGCGCGCTAATATACGGCCCCATTTGAGCAAGCGAAGGATGTGGGTAACGGGACGCGTCATGAGGTGCGGCGTTAAACCTTCCAGCCGCTGTGGATCGCGACCAGACCGCCCAATATGGGTTCGACCTTGGTTTGCACAAAGCCCGCCTCACCGATCATGCGTTTGAAATTCTGCATATCGGGGAAGCGGCGGATGGATTCGACCAGATAACGGTAGCTGTCTTCGTCGCCGGCGATGGCCTTACCCAGCTTTGGCACCAACTTGTCCGAGTACACATCATATATTTGCGCAAGGCCAGGCCATTCGACCGTAGAAAATTCCAGGCAGAAAAAACGCCCGCCATAACGCAGCACACGATGCGCCTCACGCAGGGCCTTAGGAATGTCCGTCACGTTGCGGATGCCAAAGGCGATTGTGTAGGCATCAAAATGCGCATCGGGAAAGGTCAGCGTCTCAGCATTTTGTGGAGACCAGATGAGGCTGTCGATGCCGCGCTCCATCGCGCGTTCCATACCGACATCCAACATATCTTCGTTAATGTCTGAAACCGTGACCTGCGCGCCGGATTTTTCCATGCGGAATGCAATGTCGCCCGTGCCGCCGGCCATGTCGAGAATATCCTCGCCCGCGCGCGGTTTTACGCGACGTACAAAGGTATCTTTCCATAAACGGTGCAAGCCGCCCGACATCGCGTCGTTCATAATGTCATATTTACGCGCGACATTAGAAAAGACGGCGCCAACGCGCTGCGTCTTTTCTGCGGGGCTAACTTCCTCATAGCCAAAGGATACGGTGTCATTCATCCTGCTGCCTCTAGCCGATTGTTGCGCCAGCCGCAAAGACTGTTAGGTGGGCCTGTCCCTTAGGTGCAAAATCATATGCCCGAATTACCCGAAGTCGAAACCACTGTCTCCGGCCTGCGCTCGGTCTTGGAAGGTGAACTTATCGTGCGCGCCGAACCGCGCCGGGCGGATCTCCGCTGGCCTATTCCGCCCGATTTGCGCCAGCGGCTAACGGGCGCGCGCATCGAAATGCTTGGACGGCGGGCGAAATATGGATTGATCTACACCGACCGGCAGGACGTGATGATTTTTCATTTAGGCATGTCCGGCCGCTGGCGCGTTGACCCGGCTGATATCGAAAAGCACGACCATTTCATTCTGGAAACCGCAAGTGGACGCGTGGTTGCATTGAACGACCATCGTCGTTTCGGGTCGCTGGATATTATCGATTCGCAACAGATTGACGATTATCGCTTCTTTGCCAAAATGGGACCAGAGCCGCTGTCGGATGCGTTTGATGCGTCTGTTCTGCAAAAGGCACTGCACGGCCGTAAAGCGCCGATAAAGGCCATGCTGCTCAATCAGAATGTCATGGCCGGTCTGGGGAATATCTATGTGTGCGAGGCGCTGCATATGGCAGGCATTGACCCAGTGGCCAGCGCCGCAAGCATCAGTAAAGCGCGCCTGACCCGATTGGTCGCCGCAATCAAAGAGGTGCTCACTGCTGCGATCGCCGCGGGCGGATCTACTTTGCGCGATTTTGCCGCACCCGATGGGGAGCTTGGCTATTTTGCAAAGGACTGGCGCGTCTATGGCCGCGAGGGTGAAGCTTGCACCTGTGGCAGTATCATATTGCGACGTGTTGATTCGGGACGATCAACCTTTTACTGCCCGAAATGCCAGCGATGAGGCGGCATTATGAGGTTGACGAATCTATTAGGCAGGGTTAAGGGCCGCTCCTTCAACAGGCGCACCGCATGGGCGCGCCTCTTCAGATATTGAAATTCGAGGACAAAAATGGCCAATACGCCGCAAGCAAAAAAGCGTATCCGTCGCAACGCGCGTCGCACTGAAGTGAATGGCGCACGCGTCAGCCGCATCCGTACTTTCATTAAGAAGGTCGAATCGGCGATTGAACTTGGCGACAAGTCTGCGGCAACTGCTGCATTGGCCGCAGCGCAGCCTGAATTGGCGCGTGGCGTATCCAAGGGCGTCCTGCACAAGAACACAGCTTCGCGCAAATTTGGTCGCCTCACAAAGGCGGTCGGCGGCCTCGCTTAAGCGATACTGATAACGCCGGACCTTCCGGTTTTAGACATTCACAACCCGCCGCAAACACGGCGGGTTTTCTTTGTCAATTGTCACAAAAGTGAAACGTTAGGATTTCCCGCGATTCGGGGCTTGTACAAATTTATAACTATAAAAAATAACAGTATATCAGATACTTAATAAATAGATAACGCAATTGCTTGGGTCCTAGCGAGTCAATGCCATTTATTTCATTTTTTTTGCTGCGCGGCTCTTGATAGACTCGTTTTTTGCTGTCTAAGAAATGCATTCCAGCAACGCATGACGACAGTCGGGCAATGCCTCACATGGAGAATGATCAGGTACCGTGGCTGCATTTGGCAACAAATGCGCGGCCAGCCCCCGTTCGTCCCCTGTTCGGTAGATAGCGCGCGGTTTTGTAGTACTGGTTGGGGTGGAAAATGGGGGCAGGCACGTTGGCCGAAGGCAATTCAGTATCGCACAACAAAATCGGTCAATCTGGCAGTGGGCAAGATGCGTCTTCATCGCACGCCCGTTTTGACGCCGATTGGCATAATATCTCCTCCGGCTTGCGTCGCGATTTAGGTGCGCAGGTTTACGGCCAATGGATTCGCTCCATCAGCCTGGGCGATTATTGCGATCTGACGGGCACGCTGGAACTTTTATTGCCCTCGGACTTTTCGGCAAGCTGGGTCTCTGATCATTATGCTGACCGCTTGCGCTTGGCATGGTCCAGCACAAATAGCAGCGTCAAGCAGCTGAAGATTCGCACACGCCCCGGTGCCCCAAGGGTGGAATTGCTTCGCGCTTCAACCCATGCAGAACGCGCGGTCGCGCAGGAAACCAGTGAGGCACAAGCCACGCGGTCGGCGCTTGACCCGCGGATGACCTTCGCCAATTTCGTGAAGGGCCAAACCAATGTTCTGGCGCTGAGTGCCGCAGAGCGCGTGGCCTCGAAAGACAAGCCCTTGTTCAACCCGCTCTATCTGCAAGCCGCCACGGGCCAAGGCAAAACCCACCTGATGCATGCTATCGGCCATGCTTATGCTGAGGTAAATCCCGACGCACAGATTTTGTATATGTCCGCCGAAAAATTCATGATGGAATTTGTAACCGCGATGCGGCGCAAGGAAGTCATGGAGTTTAAGGCACGGCTGCGTGCCGTTGACGTCCTGCTGATCGACGATATCCAATTCATCATTGGCAAGGTGTCGACGCAGGAAGAGTTTCTGCACACGATCGATGCCATCATTGGTGCAGGGAAACGTTTGGTGGTTTCCGCTGACCGTGCGCCGCAAGCGTTGGACGGCGTCGACCAGCGCATATTGTCGCGTCTGTCGATGGGCCTAGTTGCCGACATTCAACCTGCTGATCTGGAATTGCGCCGTTTAATCCTAGAGCAGCGTCTCGCCAATATGCCAGAGGCGCAGGTGGGTGAAGATGTCGTTGAGTTTCTGGCCCGTACCATCAGCCGCAATGTCCGCGAACTGGAAGGTGGCTTGAACAAGCTGCTCGCCTATGCTCAGTTAACTGGCAAGCCTGTGACGCGGACATTGGCCGAAGAGCAGCTCAAGGATATTTTGAGCGCCTGCCGTCGCCGTATCACCATCGATGAGATCCAGCGGGCGGTTTGCGAATATTATCGCATCGACCGGAGCGAAATGTCCTCAAAGCGCCGTGCACGTGCCGTTGTGCGTCCGCGCCAAGTCGCGATGTACCTTGCCAAGGTGATGACACCGCGCAGCTACCCTGAAATCGGACGCAAATTTGGGGGACGTGACCACAGCACCGTTATCCATGCGGTGCGCTTGGTTGAAGGACTGCGGCTGCAGGACAGCGATATGGACAATGATGTGCGCGCGTTGCTCCGTCAGCTCGAAGCCTAGGTCCTGATCTTAAATTTCCACCCCTTTTCAATAGGCTTTCCAATGATTATCCCAAAGATGTGAGTCGGAGGGACGATTATGAGTCAGTTGTGCGCCTCGTGCGGAGCGGCTTCGGCCAATGATGCCGCTTTCTGCGCAAGCTGCGGGCGTGCGCTGAAGCCAAAAATTGCCGCAAAGTCCCTTAAATCGGCCGCGAATAAAGGCCGATGGTCGGTGCCATTTATGGCGATTGCTATCGTGTTGGTCGTGGCAGCCTTATATTTCTGGCTCTTCATTGCGGACGATTTGAAACGGGATGCAGATATGCCCGCAACCGAAGCCGGAGAGGCTTCAAATCCCGATGCCCAGATATTTTTCGCAATCACCGATGCGAACTTGCGCGATAAGCCGGCGATAAATGGCAGTGTCATATTGGGCAAATTGCCCCGTGGCTCGCAAGTGACTGGCACAATTCAGCCAGGTTCAGGCGTTGATGGCGGGTGGCTTGAACTAAGTGATGGCAATGGCTTCGTTGCCTTGGTGAATTTGTCGCAAAATCAACCGCCGGTTTTGGTAAAATCGCTTAATGATCAACCTTGGGTTGCAGATGGATTTATCGATGTCTGGGCCACCACCTTATCCGATAGTGTTTTGATTGACCGGCTGCGTGAGGGCGCAGAGTTGACGCTGGTAGGGACCACGGCAGATAATTTCATTGAGGTGAAGCTTGCCGATGGTCGCTTCGGATATCTTGCCGACGCACCGTCGATCTTGGCGCGCCTTGGGGGTAAGCCAATTACCATTGGTTTCAATCCCCAGACCTGCGGATTTTCCGGCGAAATAGGTACCGAATTTACCAAAATCTCCGGGCAGTTACGGGCGCAATGGCAGGCATTGGAGGCAAAGGAATTTGCCAGTGAATCTGCCCGTCAAAAGGCCTTTGCAGCGGTTGAAGGCAAAAGCAAATATCTGCGCCTACGCCGATCGTTCGAAGGATTGTCGTTGACAGGCATCGCGCAACATTATGAATCGCAATCCTTATATTTCGATGACGCCCCAGCGAAGGTTATGGAAGTATTTCGCGCGCAAGGCTTCGACATTGGACGCGATGGATTGTTCACGGGTACGAATCTTTATGCAGGCATCGCCGCTACGCAGGGTGAAGGCGCGGCTTATGGAAAATCCGAACTCGGCTGCGGCGTATAAAGGCGACAGCCTGAATAACGCTTAGCGCTTTTCCTCGGGCGCGACGGAAATCCGGACGGTCTCACCACCATTTCCGGGGAAGCCTGTGAACATGGCTTCAACCAAATTTGGCACCAGATAAGGAAGTTTGTTCGAACGCGACTTGGCTTCTGCCTTGCCTTCGAACAGGCGTTTCCCGTCGCCATTGCGGTCAATTTTTAGATCCAGATTGGCGGTATATACGGTGAAACTATCCACGTCATATGGCCGATTGAAGCCGCTGTAGAGGAATGGGTCATAAAAACCCATGACATAGCGCGCGCCGCGACGTGTACGCACAATATAAGGGCGATAAAAGCTGCCAAAGCCCCAATAAGGGTCGTAAAACGGATCCCGGCGCAAGATATCACGTTCCTTACCTGCATCGACGGCATAATCCAGTGATACGGTCATGTTAGCGGTGTCGCCCGATGCGGGCACATAACCAACCTTCTGCAGTTCCTGCGCGACCAATGCGGCATATTGCCCAAATTCAATGCCACCTGCATTGGCGGGATTGGCAGCGCGGATCGCAAAAGTCTGACCCTGCGGCGCGGGCAGTTCCTGAAAGCGCGAAACATCGGCGTTAAAGGGCGTTGCGCATGCACCCAAAGCAAGCAGTGCCAAAGGAGCGAGAAAAGTTGTGACCTTTTTCATCGATGCATTCCCTTCAAAAGCGGCGCGAAGCCGACTTGCCATTCACCCGCAAAACTAGAATCGTTTCGCTGAACTGCGGTTGAACAACGATATAATAATATTCAACGCAGTAAGCCAAGTGCTGCATAAGCTGCTTTCAACGTAGGGGCGCTTAATTCGCGCGCTTTTGCTGCGCCCTTGGCCAATGCCGCGTCAATCTGTTCATGGTCGTCCTTGAGCGCACTAAAGCGTTCCGAAATGGGGCGCAGATGTTCGACCACAATCTCTGCCAGTGCCGGCTTGAATGACCCAAAGCCCTGACCGCCAAAGCGCGCCAGCGTGTCGTCTACGGTCTCGTTCGCAAAGGCAGCATAGATGCCAACTAGATTTTTGGCTTCTGGCCGACCTTCAAGACCATCTGCCTCCGATGGTAGCGGCTCTGGGTCGGTTTTCGCCTTTTTGATTTTGCTCAGTATCGTGTCGGCATCATCGATCAGGTTGATGCGGCTCATATCGCTTGGGTCCGATTTGGACATTTTGGCGCTGCCGTCGCGCAAGCTCATGATGCGCGCGGTGGCTTTGGGAATGATAGGGTCCGGCAAGGTGAAAATCTCGGTGCCCTTACCAAAATCGGTGTTGAACTTTTGCGCGATGTCGCGGGCAAGTTCCAAATGTTGTTTCTGGTCTTCGCCCACAGGCACATGCGTCGCTTGATACAGCAGCACGTCGGCGGCCTGCAAAACTGGGTAGGTAAATAACGCAATGCTCGCGCCTTCGCGATTCTTGCCGGACTTATCCTTGAACTGGGTCATCCGGTTCAACCACCCCATGCGGGCGGTGCCCGTGAGCAGCCATTGCAACTCGGCATGGGCAGGGACTTGCGCCTGATTGAACAGGATTGCCTTATTGATGTCTAGCCCGCAGGCGAGCAACGCGGCCGCCATTTCGCGGGTGTTTGCGGTCAACTCCTCGGGCACATGGGGCATCGATATGGCGTGCAAATCGGCGAGGAAATACAGGCATTGCATTTCATCCTGCATCTTCACCCAGTTGCGGATTGCGCCCAGATAATTGCCTAGATGAAGGTTGCCCGTTGGCTGAATACCGGAAACGACGCGCATAGATATTACTCGCTTGCAGGAGCCGCAGGCGCCGTTGCACGCCCGCGGAAAAGGGATTTGAGCTCGCTAATCCGATAGGCCCCGAACAGCAATATAGCCAGTGCATAGACGGCGCCGCCAGCGGTTACCAAACTGACCAAAACGGCAATGCGGCGCCATAAGCCGGCACCAACTTGATCTTCGATAAGTGCATTTCCGAAATAGAGCGCGATGCCCATAAGGACCGCCGCCAAAACTATGCGCCATGCCTTTTGTTTTAAGCGTGCATCAATGGCGATATGGCCGCGTTTGCGCAATGTGACCCACAGCAATGCGACATTGACCCAAGCCGAAATGGCTGTCGCCACACCGACGCCAATATGCGCCAAGGGCCAGATGAGTATGAGGTTGCCGACAAGGTTCACCAGCATCGCCCATAAAGCCAGGCGCAACGGCGTTTTGGTGTCGCTACGCGCGTAAAATCCCGGGGTAAGCACCTTGATGAGCACATAAGCCGGAACGCCTGCCGAAAATGCCATCAGCACCGCTGCGGTTCCTTGTGTGTCGGCCGCGGTAAAGGCGCCATGTTCGAATATGCCATGGACTATCGGGATAGCAGACACAATCAACGCAACCGTCGCCGGCATCGCAAAGAAAAGGGCCAGCTCGACGGCGCGGTTCTGTGTATCGGATGCCGCTTTGCTATCTGCGCCGGCAATCTGCCGAGATAAGGCTGGCAAAATAGCGGTGCCGATGGCGATGCCAATCAGGCCCAGTGGCAATTGGTTCAAGCGGTCAGCATAATAGAGCCACGATACCGAGCCTTCGGGCAGGAACCGCGCCGCGAGTGAGGTGGAGATTAGCAAATTGAACTGGATCGCGCCTTGGCCAATTGCCGCGG
>Ga0164292_10002225_pt1 | contig 15815 bp, 16 predicted proteins | sample GEODES117metaG_FD_111486 | JGI IMG/M metagenome (GOLD analysis project Ga0164292, IMG submission 111486) | Eutrophic lake water microbial communities from Lake Mendota, Wisconsin, USA - GEODES117 metaG | ecosystem: Environmental > Aquatic > Freshwater > Lake | place: USA: Lake Mendota...
GCAATACGAATTTCTTCAATCACATACGATGTACCTCCACTCAGATTTACGGGTGCGGTGATTGTTAGCGAAGTGTCGCTTGCAATAGCGGTAATCTCATACCATGTGGTGACTGCGGTTGGGTCTGTGGTTCCAAAACCAATTCTTGCTCCAACTGCAATACGGTCGGTGGTGAACTGTGTGCTTGACCCTGTGATGGTGGTGGAAGAGCCACTTGTGGAAACTGTTCCCGATGTATGCTTATACACGATCCCACGAAGCGAACGAACAGTTTTGTTTCCTGCGACCGTGGTTCCCGATAGAGTAATGTACCCCTTGTAGGTCAAGGTAAATGTGCTTGAGTTAAACTCCGTGAGTGTTATGGTTCTTGTTGTGGCAGCAGTTGCATTGGTTACTGCAAAAATCCAATAGATGTTGTCCGACCACTTGTAAACATGGGGCATATACTGTGCGCCAACAAACACTTCGGGAATGTTTACGATGGCTGCTGGATCGGGAGAGATGTACTTGTCCTCGGGGTTTGATCCTGTGGCTTGGCGAAGAAGCGAGGAAAGCAGGGTCTTGCTGGAGTCGTAGCCACCCGCAGTTGAACCAACGGCAGGAAGACCGCCAGTAAAACCAAGTGTTGCGCCTGTGAAATGGTGATCTACTGCTACTTTCATGTGATTCTCCGTATCTTGACGAACACTCCGACTTTCTGTATTCCCGTATTGGTATCTATGACATATTCAACCAAGTCTCCAGCCGAGATTCCGCCCCACGCAGTCACTCCAGTGTTCTGATTCTTTGTTTGAGATGTCAGGTTCGGATAGTCTCCACCGACAAAACTAGTAAAGGTGGAGTAGTCGGAGTAACTGCTCTTTTTCAGGTCAACGCTGATGCTTCCAGTCTGCCCACCGAAAACAGCCCACTCAAGAACCTGTGCATCATATGCAATTCGGCGGAACCCTTTTGATCCTGTAGACACATCATCAGGAGTGGTGTCTATAAAGAATCCTATGCTCTCTTCCGTTGGACCAGTGGCTCCCGTGTTGCCTCGTGGTCCAGTGGCTCCTGCTGCACCATTGTTTCCAGTGGCTCCCTGTGGTCCTGTTGCCCCTGCTGATCCTGTTGCTCCTGTGTTACCCTGCGGTCCAGTGGCTCCTGCTGCACCTGTCGCTCCCGTTGGTCCTGGCACGGTAGAGGCTGCACCCGTAGCACCTTGCGGACCAGTGCTGCCTTGCGGTCCAGTGGCTCCTTGCGGTCCTGTTGCGCCAGTTGCTCCCGCGACATACACAACAGGAGAAAACCCCAAAGACCGCCACGCAGTTCCAGTCCACTCCCACTGCAACCCATTGAACTCATAAATCTGTCCGCTGCTTGGTGAACCAGGAAAATTGATGCTCATGTGTAGGTTCCCCCATCAACAGAAGGAGAACCCGCATTAGGCTGAATCCATTGTCCGCTGTTGCTGTCTACCACATACACATACAGTATACCGCTGTTGCTGTCAAACCATTGATCTCCTGCACTAGGCGATGCAGGGGGTGTTGGGCTGAATGCAAAATTGACTGTGCCGCCGCCACTACCTCCTGTGCCTCCACCAAGAACCACAAATCCCGAGCCAGAGTCTTCTGGAATGTATCCGCTTGTGCTTTCTACATTGCACACATACGATACGCCGTTGCGTACAACAATATCTCCATACGAATACACCTCGTATTGTGAGGAGCCTGTCTTATATTTGCGATGCGTTCCGCGATAGGTCACGATCCACCACCCTTCACATCCACCCGCTTGGGCTTCAGCACAGGCTCGCCAGAGTTCACCTCTATGCGCTTGCCTTGCTGCATGACCATCACATTGCTATCGGTGATGAAAGAAATGCTTCTACCAGAGAATCCAATATCTCCATCCGCATAGAACTCAATGGTCTTGCCTGAAGCCTTGAGAGTTCCCTCAATCTGCAAGTCAACATTGTTCTTTGTCAGTATTTTTGTGTCGCCGTTGATCTGAATATTTCCGCCACCATTAATTGTAAGGTTGATTGCGCCGTCAATCACAAGATTCAGTCCCTGCTGACCCTTGATGTAAACCTTTTTGTCACCGTGAACGATCTCGTAGTCATCACCTACGATTCGCTGCACACGGGTTCCGTCTGGATTGTTCTGCCAACCGCTGCCGATTTCGGTGAATGTTCCTGACTCGTGGAACTGGTGAATTCGCTCTGCGCCAGGTGTATCATCCCATTCTTCAATGTGTCCACTCTCGGTATACTTCACATGGTTTTTTGGGTACTCTGCCGCATAGGGTGTCTGTGGCTCGCTCCACTTGCCTCCACCAGAAATGTCTGGTGTGCTTGGAATGTCCACCTGAACGGTGGAAGCCCTGTACGCAGCCACCGTACCCTTCATCTTTTCTTCATCATCGTTTCGGGCAAGGCGATTGGTGTCCTGCTCTCCAATAACTGAAACTCCAATTGGAAACTGCTTTGCTTCTACATCAGAAGGCTTTGCGGGATACCGCCCACTTGGATCAGCAAAGCCTTTGCTTGTGTCGGCTCGTTCAAGCGGAATACCGCCAAACGAGCCAATCATCACAGGGTCTTGCGCTTCGTCCCCGTCCCTGAAGAATCCGAACACATGAGAACCCACAAGCAGTCCTGTGGGAGACTGACCGATTCCCGAAACAGCAGCACTAGTAATGGGCTGCATGGGATACGCCCACGGAAGAGCAGATGTTGGTAGTTCAGTTTTGTCTTCAGAATGAAATCCAAACACACGAACTCTGCACCGTCCGAGGTACAGCGGATCGGCGGTGTCTTCCACGACACCGTGCCACCACACAAATCCACCAAGTCCAGCAAATTCGGTCATTATACCCCCATACAATTTTTAGATAGTTCCATCTTGCAACTATATGCTGTAGCAAGAGTGTGTCTTATTGCGGTGACAAGATAATCTCCACTCAAATTCTTATCTTCAACATCATCCTTTGCCGTGACATCTGCTTGAGGCTTTGGAACACGAACACGCACCGTATCACCCACTCTCCTGCTACTATCGCCAAATATCTCTACCGCAATTTTTTGAGCAAGGAAAGAATTGATGTGATATTTTCTGCGTAAATACAAGGACTCTATATTGAAGTTGTCTGCTATCTGATTGTTTGAAGAGTAAACGGTGTACCCCGTAGACGGTTGATAGTAATACGCTGCTCCTTGACTAAACAACCGCGACGATTCGGGATCGTTTTGCCTGAAGTGTGGCTCTGTGCCTAGTTTCTTTATTTTTGGAAACAAGTTTGGCTCAAAAAGATCGGTTACCCGTACCTGTTTACGCAAAAGGTCGTGAACCGCGAGCCGAGACGACACCATTCCGTTCATTATGTTCGAAACTGCATCAAAGCGACTCAACTCTTCTAGTTTTTGTATCTTTTCATACCTTCTAGGCAACACTCCAGACCCACCCACGCTAGATCGCTCTCCACCGAGAACTCCAATGTTTGCAACTGTATACACATAGGTTGGAATGTTTGCAGACGCAAGTTCCAATATGCTGCCAAGACTTCTAAAGCGATGTCCGTCTAAACTTTCATAGAACATGAATGGGCTATAGTCATCTCCAGATTCACTGTGTGCTTTTGTAGACAACCAACTAATGGCTTTGAGAGGCGTGAACGCCCTAGAAACAACAAAGGAATACCTGTCTTTTGTTGGTTGAACAAACAAACGGTTTTTCCATACATTTTCAGGAAAGTGTTTACGAAAGATTCCGTGTACCATCTCCGAAACGGGACCGCTCATGGCATACCCGCAATACTGCGAGTAATCAAAGAATCCCGCTTCACTCATTAGATGCAAAACATACTGCTGAACTTTGCCGTTTGGCAATATCTTGTGTGCATCCAACTTATACACACGAAACACCAACTCAACAGGAGAAAATGCATTCACATCTGTCTTAAAAGACAATTCCACTTTTTCGTGACCCACAAACGGAAAACTTTCAGGCAAGTTTACTCCGTCTTCCATATACAGTTTCGCAGAAACATACGGAGAAAACAAATCTTCATATACCTCTATACGTTGAAACAAGTTTTTAAGATCGGCGGTTTTGTTTCCGATCAAAGAATACACCACAAACTTTTCTAGTTTGTAGTTTCCGGCTGCTAAATTTGAACCGTGTCCCTGAATGTCTGACATATCAAACCCTCAATAGAGACTCTAGTTCCGCAATTGCTTGTCGTTTGAAACGGGGATGTAGCACTTTAATGGTTCTTTTGCTTTCATTCACCGCGTTTTCATAACTGTAATTGGAAACAGCGTATGTACTGTTTTTAGAGCCAGAAACTCCCATATACGTTCCAATATACGTTTCCCAAAACTCTACGATTCCAGATCCAGCATAGTTGATTCCCGAACTAGAGGAAGGATATTCGTCTTGAGTGATTCCAACCATCCCACCAACAACAGAAAAACTAGCAGTTCTCTGACTCATTGGATCAGGCTGAAACAGTTCGTTTGCGCCACATATTCCGCTAGTGTGTTCTATTTCAAAATGATGGAGTGCTTGTGCAGTCGGTTCTACTCGCTTGATGCTGACAGAAAGGGACACACCTCCAGAAACACCAATAGTGGCAGTTCCTTCGCTGAAGTCTCCACCACGAACAACCAATTTAGAGTATTGTGGATTGTATTCTAAAATTTGCGTGTTTAACCCACCTTGTGCTAGTGTGCTACCACGCCCGACAAGGCTAGAGTAAAACAGTGTTCCGTTTGTATTCGATATGTAAATGGTGTAACCAGGATATTTTTGCTGTATGTACTGCTCTAGGGCTTGTCCTGTTTTACACCAATCGTGATACGGATCAATAATGTTGTTGGTCAACAAAACAAGCCAGTGGTACTCCGCGTCACCGTATACTCGTTCAGCAATATGCTCTGGTCTTTCTCCATCTTTTATCTTGTATTCTAAAAAAGCACCATCGGCTCCCTTTACATCATCACTGAGAACCACTCTACGCAATATGTTTGTCACCAAAGCGTAACGAAATGTGTTTCCGTCTCGGACAGGATACTGTAGTACAGGAAATTTGGAAAAATATGCCATCAGAAACCTCTCTCAACAGCATCGCGTGTAAGAATTCCCATTTCGCTGAAGTTAAGCGTAAGCGTGATTGCTGTGGGAGAATTATCGACAAATGTGCTGAAAACAGAATTTGGAGTGTAATCAACTGCCACCGATACCAGCGCACATCTAGCGATCTTTGGCAAGTATTCGTTTTCGACAAAACCCGCTTGACCGCGATCTGGATTGGTTGAAAGAAACCTAATCTCAAACTCGGCAGGAACCCTCAACACAACAAGAACATCTGATTCCGCATCGCCAGCAACTTCTTCCATTCTCGCGGGATGGGAGTGGTATCGAAAAGTTTCGATAATATCTTTGATTTCTTGAACCTCTTGCTGTGTTCTTGGATAAAATTCCCAAGAAAAAGAGAAGTTTCGAAAATCCTTTTGTTTAAACAGTTTTTCCAGTCTTGGGTTTATGACTTTTCCTGTTCCCACTCCAACACTACCAGGCAAAATCTTGTCAAGCGATCCCTGAACAAGTGCTTGAAGTCCCTGAGCAGCGGTGTCCACAGGTCTTCCAAGAAAATCAACCACACCACCAATAATCGCTTGCGATGGATCTTCATACAAAAAGGAATCTTCGTTGTTCACTTTGGTGCAAAACGGAAGATAAATTGAAACCATTTGGTCATACACAGGCTCTCTCGTTGCGGCTTTTGCAACACCCACTGTTCCTGCTACTCCCGTTCCTGTTATTGCAGCACCAGGAACTGGCGCGCCAACTGCGCCGCCTGCAAGCAAACCGACCCCTCCACCAACCAAAGCAGCCTGTCCAATATCAAGATTGGAAATAGAGGTGCTTGTTCGGTCTTGAATTTGCAAACGCTCATTTTCGTCTAATCCAACTCTACCTGCACCGTTACTCAACTCGTTCTCTATGCTTGTTATTCGCATTTGTTCGGATCGAACAGTTTCTTCTAAAACTGATTTAGCCTTACCTGGATTGTTCTGCAACAGGGTTGCCATGTTATCGTTGGCATTAGGATCAACCACCTTTAGATAATTCGGATCATCTATTATGTCGGAATACGCGGAAACTTGCTCGTTGGACAAAGGGCTTTTCAGCAACATATCAGGTGTAAGATTTCCGCCTTCAACCAAACTAGAAAGGGTGTTGAGATTGCCGATCATTTTTACACTTTCGGCTTTTTGAGAGTTCAGACTCTGAACCACATCCTTGTTCTCCCACCTCCAAAATATCTTGAACTGCATTGCATGGGGCACCTGTGCATTTCCAAGATCGTATGGATAGCGCATAACAGACGGTCGGGTGCGCGATCCCCTGCGCTTGGCAGGAGTTCCATCAAGACTTTTGAGTACGGGATCGGCTATTTGATCGTTGTAGAATTGCTCGCTGTACCTACCCGTGCCATACCGATTGGTGGCGACAAAAGGCTTACCATCTGTAGTAAACAATGGGAATGGATTTGGAATGGCAGACATGGAATTCCTCTGATTTGCGACTACATATTTAGTATGGCGTACAAAGGATTTTTTTCCCCCACCAATCCCACCAAATATATGGGAGATCCCACAAAGATTATCTATAGAAGTATGTGGGAACGAAAGTTCATGAAATACTGTGACACCAGCACAAATGTTCTGCGATGGGCTTCCGAAGAAGTGGTAATACCGTATGTGAGTCCCATAGACAAAAAGCAGCACCGTTACTTTGTAGACTTTCTAGTGGAACTGAAGACTCCAGAGGGAGTAAAAACTTGGTTGGTTGAAATAAAACCAAAAAAACAGTGCCGCGAACCAGAAAAGAAATCTAGGATTTCCAAAGGATACATCACAGAGGTTAAAACCTGGATCACCAATCAGGCTAAATGGGAAGCAGCAAAACGAGTATCGGAAACAAGAGGGTGGCAGTTCAAAATACTAACAGAGGACGATTTGTTCGGAAAACCAAAATGAAACCGTCTGATCCAAAAACAGAACTACTCGCTCTGATAGAAGAAACAACCACTGCTCTAGGGGCAACGGATCAGTTGTACATCAGGTTTCTCCAGATGGTGCAGCAAGATCAGAAACTATCTGTTCCCACCCGTCTTTTTCAAGGTCAACTCATATTTTTCAAATACAAGCCCGTGAGCAAATCCCATATTTCAAGAAATACATATTACGATTCGTTTCCTCTAGTACTCGTAACTAATGTGTACCGTGGTGGCTTCGAAGGGGTAAATCTACATTTTTTGGGGGACGACTTTAGAAAATACCTGTTTGATTCTGTAATGCGAGACTTACCGACAATAAAAGGGAGTCAAGAGTGGAGATCGCGTCTACTGATTGATTACGATAGACTAGCAGCAAGAAAGAAATTCAGATTTTTCAAACCCTGCTACAGAAGTTATCTGTGGAAAGGAATGAAACGCAGACCCGTTGTTGTTCCTTTTGATATGTGGGAAGAAATGGTAAACCATAGCGTAGGAAGATTCAGAGAAGCAAAACCAGAAATCGTGTACATACACACACGGAAAAAAATCGTACAAGGAAAAACGTAATGGCAGATGTCTCCGCTGGAATCGGACAGATATTTGAAGCAATAAACCGATCAAGCGTTGCTTTCAGCAACCGATATGAGGTTTTGTTTGGTGTTCCCCAAATATTCAACACTGGAAACTACGATCAATTGCGAAACATGACCGTAAGATGTGATTCCGTCACTGTTCCAGGAAGATCGTTCTCTACCGTTCCGTACAGATTCTACGGTCCAGCAAGAAATATGCCGTATGAAGCAATCTATGCAGGAGAAATGACTCTATCCGTGTTGCTGTCTGCTGATATGCGAGAGAGAAAATTCTTCGAAGACTGGTTCAACCTTGTGTGCCGAAGAGACGACTACAAATTTCAGTACTACAATGATTACGTTTGTGATATGAGGATAGACATACTGACGAGATCAGACAAGCCCACCCACAGATTTATTGTTGAAGAGGTATACCCCAAGTCTATAGGCGATCTGCAATTGTCATACGACAAAGACAATGACTTTCTGCGACAAGAAGTGGTTTTAAACTTCAGAAAGTACAGTTCGGAATACATTGGATACACAAACAATAGTGGCACAAAGCCATCAGACATTTTCCAACTATTTCCGAAAATTCAGTAAAAACAGTTAAAGGACTTCACGATGACTAATTTGAACCTGGCTAATGCCTCGCTTCCCACATATACTATGACGCTGCCCGTATCTGGAATAACAACAAAATACAGACCCTTTGTTGTGAAAGAAGAAAAGGTTTTACTGCTTGCAGTGCAGTCCAAAAGCATCAATCAAATAAATGATGCCATGCGTAATGTGATTCTTGCTTGCACATCAAACACCATCGACACAAAGAAAATCTGTGCAGCAGATGCAGAATACGCATTCCTACAAATACGATGCAAGTCTGTTGGAGAGGAAGTAAAGCCGCAGGCTGTGTGCAATCACTGCGGAAAAGAGTCCTCAATCAAACTCAAACTAGATCAGATAACAATAAGCGAGCAAGACAAGCCAAAAATAGATCCGACCATCGCTATCACACCAGAACTGTCGATTGTCATGAAATATCCAACCATACATGATGTGGATCACGACAAATCAGAAGTGGAAATTGCGTTTGATCTTTCCAAGAAGTGCATTGAGTCCGTGATACTGAATGATCAGATACACCAAGCAAAAGACATAAATCCAAAGGAATTGTCTGACTTCATAGACAATTTACTACCAGATCAGTTTGCCAAGATACTTGAATTCATACAAAGCGTTCCCGAGTTACGGTACGAATTCGCATACACTTGTCCTGAATGCAATCAGAAGGTGAGGATCGAACTCAAAAACGTTTCTGATTTTTTTCAGTAGCCCTGTGTCACACTGACTTGGGGGCTTTTTATCAAACGAATTTCAATCTGATGCAACATCATGGGTACTCACTCCTAGAAATTGAACAAATGATGCCGTGGGAGCGAGAGGTATACATACAGATGCTTATCTCACATTTGAAAAAACAAAAAGATCAAGCACTAAACAAAAAACAACTGTGACCATTTTAAGCATGATGCGAGGCTGAATCATGGCAAAGAAAAGCGTCACACAAAAAGAACTACGACAGATGTATGCTGCTCGTCAGGGAAGAAAGGGCGGAAGGTTTTTGCCCCTATCTCCTGAAATGAAAGTGGGGTACGCAAAACCATCTGTTCAGTCAACCCAAAATACTCCATCTGATATGATCGGACTACTTGAGGCTATTAGAGCACAACGTGCTGCTATGGGATTTGGCACGGGTGAACTAGAGCAACTAGTAATAGGAGAAACTTCGGGGGTCAGAGCGCGAATAAACGCTTACATACGAGAAAACCGCGATCAGTTCGATGTCACGAACCCCGCAGGCGCGGCGGCATATGAGTTGCTGCAAGAAGCAGCGAGTTTGTCTGAAGAGTCAATGAAAGCATCAACAGCAGATGCAAAGCAGATATATCAAAAACTCATATTCATCAGAAAAATTGCTCAACGGACTCGCGGAAACCAATCTGCAATAGCAGGTGAACTAGACCGAATCATTGCTCCCATAGAAGTGCAATTAAAGAAACGCACATCTTTTGCAGAGTATGTGAAAGAAAAAGTACAAGATTTCAAAAAAACACTACCAGAAAAAATAGTGTCACAAATTCCTGTGGTTGGTGGGTTTTTGGGGCAATTCGTACAGCAACGAAGAATTGCATCGGAAGAACTAGAAAAATATAGCGGGCAACTAGGAGAGAAAATATCAGAAAGAACGGGAAGAGGGGGGCTGCGCGGAGGAGACTTGGGAAGAGGAGAAAGAATGGCGGGGGTGTCTTCTACGGGCGGCTCAATTGGGAATGATTCAGCATTAAGGGGCATCAATTCCACTCTCGGTCAAATATACAAAGAAGTTTTCCGTATACGTTCCATGATAGAAAACAAGATGATTCCCGAAAGCGACGCGGCTGAACTGCGGGCGCGGGAAAGTGAACTTGAAGGAACCAAAGACTCCGCAATAAAAAATGTTGTATCAAAAGCAACCGGAAAAGATGCAACAGGCAAAGGAGGGTTTTTATCCAATCTGGCGGCAAACTTGCTCGGATCTGCATTTGGTCCTGCACTGGCTAGCGCACTAGGAGCAGCAGGAGGATCACTAGTCAGATTCATTGGTCCTGCACTTGCGGCGGCGGCTGGTGCAATATCTACTGCACTACTATCAGTAGGAACAACTCTGCTTTCTGCTCTGACAACACTGGTAGTGCCAGCATTGGTGGCATCAGTGGGCGCGGCAATAGGAACAGGTCTTGCTTGGTTGGTAAACACCGTAATAGACAAACTTGCAGGCACCAATCTTTCAGAACTCATGTTTCAATCCGATACATGGACATTTGGTGACGCATTTCGTGACCGTGAACGAGAGGCAGCAGGAAAACAAATAGAGAACGAACAGAACAAAATGCGCTCTTCTGAAGAGTACATAAAGGCAATGTCTGCCGATCCAAGAACGCTTCCCCAACTAGTATCAGAAAAGAAACTGTCTGCACCGCAAGCATTGGATATATTGAGTCGATACGAATCTCAATATGGGGCAGGAGAAGACACCAAAACAATCAGACAAAGACTCATAAAGGAAGAAAGACTACAAAAATTCAGAGAAAACCCAAAAGCATTCATATCAGCATCAGGTGCCGCGCTTTCCGCTGCAACTGTAGCAAATATACCTTCAAGCATTACAGCAATTCAAACGAGTCAGCCAACACAAATGAACGGTTCCGTGATAACACCCGCAGCACCAAATACAAGTCTTGGTCGTATGCTCGGAGAATACTCTGCACAACAAGACGCTCTAAATTTGGCAAAACAAAATCCTGCTAGTAGCGGAAATGCGAACGGAACCACCGTGAACAGCGCAGCAGTTCATAACAACATAAGCAACATAACCAACAACTACAACGATGATTTAAGAATACGAGACAATGAACCAACCCTAAAGCAAATGCAGTTTAGAACAGTGAAGCCACTATAAAAACAAGAGCGCACCGAAGTGCGCTCCTGTTTGCGAAACCGAAGGATGTGTGTTTAGTCTTCGCTTGCCAACTTCTCAAAATACGAGAGAGCCGATTCGGTATCGTCATCATCGGTGCTGATGGCTTCCTTCACGGGCTTCTTGGGCTGCGGAACAGACTTCTTTGGAGCAGGAGTCTCGTCTTCATCGGAGAAAGCAGCCTTTTCAGCACCACCCTTTGCAACAGCATCGGATGCGGTTGCGCGGATATTACCGCCAAGAACCTGCTCAAGACGAGCCTTCAGTTCGTCATATGACTTAAAGTTCTTTGGATCAGTGAACTCCTTCAACGAGTGCTGCGTCCTCCACAACTTCTCTAGCGCAGCGTCATCACCACCAAGCAGAGGGGCGGGGACAGCGAACTCGCTCTTGTCAAAGTTCGCGTAACCGTCCACCTGACGAATCTTCAACTTGAAGTTTGCTCCACCCCAAAAATCAAAGGGGTTCATCGGCTTCTCGTCTTGGAACTCGGGGTTCATGGCACCCTGAATCTTCTCAAAAATCTTCTTGCCGTACTTGAACAGGAACACCTTGCCCTCGTTCTCGGGATGCTTAGGATCGGAAACAACAAGCACATTGCTGATGTACGACAGCCGCCGCTTGCGATCACGGGCAATCGCCTTGTCCTTGTCCGAACCGCTCTCCCACAAGAGATTGTTCATCTCGGACACGGGATCCTTCAGCCCAATCGTGGTGAGTGAGTTCTCAATGTACCAACCACCTGGTCCACGAAAACCGTGACTCCACACACGCGCCCACGGTAGATCCTCGCCATCGGGCGCAGGCAAGAAGCGAATCTCTGCGTAGCCATTGCCAGTCTTGTCGGTTTCCGCTCGCCAGAAGCGGTCGTCCTTGTAGGACTCAGACTTCTTCGCCATCTTGTCCATTTCGGATGCGAGAGTCTGATACGAGTTCTTGGAAGCGTTCTTTAGGTCTTTGAATCCCATTGCGTGTCTCCTTGTTGTGTACGGTATGTACGGTGTATGAGGTATGTGTGACAAACAGTTCAGTCACGACTATGTAGACAGTATAGCAGAGGTCTGCTGCGTGTCAAACAGGAAGTCGCGTTTTCTTCGGGAGCAGATTGAGTTCCTGCCCTTCAGCCTTGATTTTTTCAATGATAGGCTTGCTGAGAAACTTTGCAGCCACCTGTGGTTCCATACCGTATCTCTCACATACTGCAAGAACCGCATCAATATACGTTACCTCATATTTTTGAACGTGATTTTCTACTTCTTTGGGAAATCGTAGGTTGTTGATGTCCATTAGAGCCTTGCTTTCAGAAATATACATACAGAGTAATCCTATTTAGACGGGAACACACCCAAGACCCTGCATAGCGGAGAAGCCAATGGGAGCAACCAGCGACAACTACGAGATCATCACCAGTGGTACTACGTATACCATAGCCAGCGATTATGTCAATAGTGCACATCACCAATTGGCAAAGATTGTTTACGGAAACAACGACACGGTAACCAATGTAAGCAGCGACACGCCACTGCCCGTTGGAATATGCGGTTCGTGGTCACAATACGAATACCTTGCAAATTCTGGCTACTATAGCCTAACAACCACTATTGTAGGCTACACCGGAGAATCTATTTCAATAGTAGGAACTTCTGGTGGTCAATTAGTTGGCATCACCGTTACTCCACTGACAGTTAATTCCACCGATTTTGATATAAGAACTCTGTACGGTGGAACAGTTGGAAGCGGAACACTCACAAACGAAGACTACATCAAGGTTCAAGGCATATGTGGTGGATATCCCGTAGGTATCACCATGAATTTTACTATGCCGGTAAGCGTTTCTTCGTTCTCCGATCTTGGTGTGTTTGGAGTTTCGGGAGCGACCGCAATAGGAATAACGGTTGGCACGATCAGTATTCGTGGACTCACGGCTGTATCCGACACTATTACTGTGTACGGAGGAGGAACTGCTGCAACAGTTTCTGTTGGGTTGTTTGGGTTTACTGGCGCAACTGCTTCTCCCATTTACGCAGAAGATAATGCACTAAACGTAAACATCAAAACCGCTCCAGGCATCACAGTTTCTGCAACGGATCTTGATATACGGAATCTGTCGTACATCACAGACACTATAACGGTGGTGGGTCAGGGAGCACAAGAAGACACTTCTATTGCAACTGTTCCAACAAACATCAGTGCTTTGATGAACAGCGGATCTCTGCAAAGAGTCGGAGGCACCGCAGGCGCAGGATGGTGCGGAGCGGCAATGAATGTGTATCTTGTAAATTCAGGAATAACATTCAGCATTAGTGCTTCTGCCACATTCTCCACAGGAATAGGAATATCCCAAGCAGCGTACAATCCTATTCCCGTCGCAGGATCCACATCAGCCACCACTGGTGTTTGGGTTGTTGGCGACACAGCAAACGGACCGGTGCTTGTTCAGGGCAGTTCTAGTGGATATTTGCCTGTGTCAAGCCCGTTCTTGAACACAAGCACAACCACCATAAACACATCAATCGGACAAGTAAAGGCAAACACCGATTTTATGGGTGCAATGAAAAAAGCACTCTACGATCCTAATGTGTCTATAAGTGCTGGTGACTATCCTGGAAATCTGTCCATATACACACTTGTAAAGGATCAAGTTGTTGGTGGTCTTGCTGCTCTGAATGCAGTAAAACTGCCGTCATCGGATCCGTCATCTGTTTCGGTTGCGTCACAGCCATCACTGGCTGTGTCTGTGATGGCAATAAAACCTCAAGCATCGTTCATGGCTCGCACAGGTTCGGCTACAAACTCGCCACAAAACTTGACAGCCTTTAGCGCAGCGTCTGGATACACCTGTGCAAACGGTGTACGCATCAAGACTTCGCGCATCGCAACAGGCGCAAACGCATCACAAAACGAAATCATGTGCGTGATTTCGGAAGCGGATGCAGGATTTTATGGAGCCACCGCAGGAACTGCATCGTATGTGCTGTATCACGGCGATGAAATGTTCTTTGAAGTAGACAACATCAACCAGATCAAGGTGTTCTACCCTGCATACTCTGCTTCCTTTGCGCCACACAACACAGGAGCAGGCATGACATTCTCGTTCTATGCTTCCTAATGCTAGACAGAAACGAAAATTACTGGTTCAGCAAATTCTACAACGCCAACACAATAGATTTGGCGATTGACGATCCTGTTAGTATTCTGGATACCTATATCACAAACAAAGTATCAGACATCAAAGTGCTGGCGTTTGATCGGAAAGCACAAAACTTTATTGAATTAAACGATGTGGTAGTGAGCGAAGATACTGCCAGTGAAAAATATGCAGGCGGAAAAAACACAAATACGCTGTATCAAAGCAGAACCGTATTGAAAATTGGTGGAAATGGCGACTCCACATATCGCGGAGTTCTCATTTTCGATATACGAGACAGAGTAGAAGACGCGATAACCGCAATTGCTGGATACACGACAGGAATGGAATACTCCGTTCTCCAAGCAAACATCACCCTGACATCATCCGAAGGGCGAAGCGGTGGAAATTTGCAGACTTTCATGCTTGCAACAGGTGCATCAACAGACGAAAGCACTACATGGACGAAACCATCACAAGCATACAGCACAACATGGAGCGACGGTGGAGAGCAGGAACCACTTTCTTCTGAAATAATCACTACAGGATTGTGGAACGGTCACGTTGTAACCTTTGATATCACGCCATTCTTCAACATTTGGAAGTCTTCGGGAAAAAGCACGCTTGAAGTAGCGGTAAAAACGGACGAAACATCACCAGATGTTCTGCAATTCTATTCACAACAAGCGTCATCGCCTCTACTAGGAGCAAAAGCACAATCAAATGTTGTGTTTTACGGCGCAGGAGACAGCAATTCCATCAACACAGAGGGAGTTGTGGTGAAAATATCACAGCAGTTGCCGTATTTGACACTGGAAAGCGCGGAAACACAAGGCACAGGAACAAACCGATGGTCTGCTTTCAACGCATCGGTGTCCGTGGGCAACACATTTTCTATGTTCTTGCCTGATATTAAAGGAACAGCAAGCACATACACCCTGATAGACAAGCGAAGCGGGGACAGCGGCATTCAGATGATCATTTCGGGAGATACAGCAGGATTCTCGTCCACCGTTCACACCACCGCAGAGTTCAGTTGCACTGGAACAGTGGCAGCGGGACTCGGAATAGTTGAGTTTACGGCTCCAGACAACTCTCTGCTTAAAGATTTGAGTGAACTGAACACCAATGACACCATAATTTTTGGATATACACCAACGATTTCACCAAACAACGCAAAGTCGTACACGGTAGACTTCTATTCAGACGAAATATCCAAGAATAATCGGGTTCGTCTGTACACGAAAGAAGCCACCGCTTCAGAAAACCGAAGCGGACTAAACACTGAAGTAAAACCAGTTAGCGTAAGACCGAGACTCAATCTAACGCTATCAGTGTGACCAAGCGACTTGTAGTCTTTTCTTCTGCCGTGATTCCCGCTGTGCAGCACGATACAGACCTTCGGTGAATCCGCAGTGCTTGCCGTCCTCATAGCCACGCGAATACGCGATGCTGTAAAGTTTCAGTAGACCCGCAACGGCGGCGGCGACTACTCCGATTCCCAGTGATGTGAGTTGCAGTGTTTCCATACCCTATGTTCATCCGC
>Ga0164292_10002227_pt1 | contig 15798 bp, 12 predicted proteins | sample GEODES117metaG_FD_111486 | JGI IMG/M metagenome (GOLD analysis project Ga0164292, IMG submission 111486) | Eutrophic lake water microbial communities from Lake Mendota, Wisconsin, USA - GEODES117 metaG | ecosystem: Environmental > Aquatic > Freshwater > Lake | place: USA: Lake Mendota...
CAAGGGGCAGATGACCAATAAGGCTGATCAGTCATGAGCAATGAAGAAATCGAGTTCGACCCCATTGAGTGTGACTCCATCAGCGTGGGTCAGCGTGCTGCAGTGACCCGCATTCATGCAGCAAATAAAGTACTGGTCGCGTTCGCCCCCGCGGATGACTTCATAGCCAGGATTCATCCAGGGAACTGTTAGGCCCTCATCAACAGCCCGTTTGATCTCAGTCGCTTTCATCGTGTTGATCTCCTGGGCGGCCTTTCCTTATTTTAGTTCCCATCCAAGTGCTGAGGATCATGGCAGTCCCATCAATCGAGGAGTTCCGGGCTACTCTCAGGCTGACATGGGAATTCCGCGAGAGTCCCAGAGAGCTGATCTTCAGCTACTGGAACAATGAAATGGTGACACCCTCCTTCTGTGACACGGATGAGGTGCTGCGCATCACTCGAGGGCCAGATGAAACCTTCCACCTGCAGATTGCCAACCTTGACCACAGAGGAAGCCTTGAGGAACTGGAGGAGATTCTCTATGCCTGGGCTCTCGATGAAGTATGGCTGGAGTGATCGCATCTCTGCGCCTAGGCAGACGAATCCGAGGGGCGCACGAGCTACTGTCATCCATGCCACCGCCTACGCTGGGACCTGCATCTAGTGTCTGCAGAGCCTAGGGACGCAATGACCACACCACTTAGATGGGTCTGCACGCCTGCGCTGGGGCAGGGCCGCTCCAGCGGCGGCAGCACCGCGTCTGAGCTGTTCGAAGGCGGAGGCGGGCAACGGCGGAGGCCCCTGCTCGAGACCCTTGTACGCGAGATCTGCCAGAACAGTCTCGACCGGAGGACGGGTCGAGGCTGCGCCCGAGTCTTCTTTGACATTCTTCTGGTCTCCGGGGATGAACGGCTTCGCCTGTTGAAGGCGATGGACTGGGACGGGCTGCAGGCGCACATGAGCTCCATCCATGGCACAGGGGGGGCTGCACTGACCATCCGGGCCGGTATTGAGGCCATGGAGGCGCCGACCGTTGTGTGCCTGCGCATCAGCGATACAGGGACCGAGGGACTCGGAGGAGATGACTGGGATGAAAGCGGGAACTTCCGGCGTCTATGTATACAGAACTTCACCACTGCCGACGACACAGGCCGGGGGGGGAGCTTCGGTCTCGGCAAGGCTGTCAGCTGGATGCACTCCCGCCTTTTGACCGTCCTCTTCTCCTCCAGCGTGAGTGGCCGTGAGCAGGAAGGGCTTCGCCTGTTCGGTCGCAGCGAGATTCCTGCCCATGAGATGGATGGGCAGACCTGGCTGGACGGCGCCTACCTGGGAGTCCCCTCCTCCCGGGACGGAGTTCCGGTCGCTCTCTCAGAGTGGCGCAGGCCTACGGAAGCGTCCGACCTGCTGCTTTCCCGCGATGGGCTTACGGGACCCGGCACGACGCTGCTCATTCCCGCCTTCCATGAACCCGACCGGGAGGAGACCTCGGCGCTTGAGATCCGCGATCCCGAGGAGCTGTGTCAGGACCTCACGCGAGCTGCATCCAGGTGGTTCTGGCCTGCAATCAGCTGGGGGAGGCTGGAAGTACAGGCACGAGTGTTAGATGCCAGTTCCCGAATCGTGAAACACCTCAGCGTCGCCGAGGTGGATGGGCACTGGTCACCCTTCGTGTCTGCTGCCAGAACGAGTACCGGCGGTCCAGCGGCTGTCGCCCCCGGTGACACCGCAGCCATGGACATCAGCGACTTTCCGGTCCCGAGGAGGATCCGGCCGGATGATCGCCCAGATCTCCTGCATGGAGCCATTGAATCTGTGATCAGAGTCGGTGTGACCCGCGTCTCCCCGTCCGAGGCATGCCTGCCCTGCCGCTCGACCATCGCGCTGGTCCGCGGTGCCGGCATGGTCGTGGACTATGTGGATGGGAACCGTCTTCAGGACGGTGGTGCCTATTGTGCGGTCGCGCTTGTCGGCAATGCGATCCTGCAGGTGCCTCCATCTGATGCCACCGAGCTGCAGGCGGGTATGCATGCAGATGTCGAGGAATATTTCAGGGCCGCCGAGCCTGTCACACATGACGACTGGATACCGACGACCCGGCGCCTTCGGGAGAGCTACGACTGGCGCGGTTCTGCAGGTCGTCTGCGGGGGCTGCGCACTGAGCTGCGACAGCTGGTCGTACAGGGTCTGCTCACATCTGATGAACCCGCTCCTGATGCTGGGCCGGAACTGCTTCTGAGGATGCTTTCGCTCGGTGCAGGAACCGCAGACCTTCGGCCTGCCGGTGAGCGCGGCCTGCGACCCAGACTGGAGATACGCCTCGACAGGGATGCTTCCTGGTTTGATGAGACACGACGGGGCTGGGCCCTTCAGGGCGATGTCATCCGACATGGCAGAAGTATCGGTGCGGCATCGTCGGGCCTCAGCTTCCGCAGCATCGCTGATTCCGGTCAGGGCGAACCGTGGCGGATCAGCTCCATCGAACTGATCGGAGCTACGCATGATCTCAACATGGATGACTCCGATAACCGTCGGGTGGTGTTCTCAGCAGACAGTGGCTTCAGCAGCATCCACTTCCGCTGCCTGGTCAGGCCACCCCAAGGGGTGGATCCTGCCATGACCGGGTTCCGGCAGGGAGGCTGACGCATGGAATTCCTGCCATGGAAGATAGTCGATCTCGATGGAGCGTTCCGCGTCACCGCCCCTGAGAACGTCGGCGAGGAGGTGATCCAGGAGGTGAGCAACGCCGTCACCTTCCGATTCAGGGGCGATCAGAGCGAGATCCGCCTTGAGATTCTGCTGACCCCTCCATGGGGATGGGAGGACGCCTTCCCGGCGGATGAGCAGAGGGATCCACCGGCTGCGTTCATCTGCCGGCTGATCAGTCGCTCCACCTGCAGAAGATCGATCGTGCCACTTGAGAGCGACGGACTTGGTCTCTGGTTCGCCGAGACCGGCTGGACCTCCATGCTCGATGGCGAGGAAGTCAGAGCCGAAGCCCTGCTTGTGCGTACAACATCACTTGCGAGGGCTTCCGATGGGCTGGCTCATCGACGTGGGCAGATCATCGGCAGAAGCAGAGTGCATACCCTGCGCTTCACGGGCCGGTCAGCGGGACGCGAGCCGTTGTTCCAACTGCGCTGGTCCGACTTCCCGGCGGAATCCTCAAAACAGCTCTGGCGACTGGAGCCCGGAGAGCCTCCTCTTCTCGAACTCAATTCCGGAGTGGCGACACCTTTGCGCCGGCTTCTGATGAATCGGTCCAGAAAACGCACCGGAGCTGCTCTATACCGGGATGCGCTCTTTTCCTCGATCTGCTCGGCGGTCTGGTCGCTGCTGGTCTCAGGGGCCCTTGTGGAGCTGCAACGTCTCGTCGATCAGGAGGCCGGTTCCGGTGCCGAGGACACAATCGCCGCACTGAGCGGATGGCAACGTCGCCTGCTGGGGCTCTTTGCGCCCGGGCTCACTGGCTCCAACCTGCCTGCACACGACGCACTGACGCTGCTCATCGGAGAACTGCGGACCCCGGGCGGCATCTCACGCCTGTTGCTGCGGATGCCTGCACTGATCCAGGAGGAAACGCGACTGGTCCAGATGGCGGAGGCAATGGCGGAGGCGCAGCAGGTGGTTTCTGACGACACCACCACCAGCGGGGCAGGAATCGACGAGGTGGGTGCAGCATGAAAACAGTTCTGAGTCGACTGGCGGCCCCGCTCGACGATCGGAAGATCGTCGAAGCCCTGCGCTCACCCGATGAGGTCCAGGTGGTCCCTGTCGCGGAATCCGTTGATCTGGAGCCGTTCGAGGCAGCAGTCACTGCACTGAAGGAACAGGGGGTGAAGGAATCGGCGATGGACGCCCTGCTGGTAGAGCCCCTGCACCGCTGCCTCAGGAATCTCCCTGACAGCGTCACCACAGACATGAGGCTGTGGCACTGGTTCACCGTAGTCCGTTTCCCTGAGATCGTCTGGCTTCGCTGGCGCGGATCCGTGCCGGTGGATCCTGAGGATGGCTTCATTGTCGGCAACGGCCGCAGGCCCGTTCCAGTTGTCCGGTTCCTCGGCACGGCCTCGATCAACGGGCACGGCCGCAACACCTTCGCCCGCCTTTTCTTCGCGGCTCAGAGACTGGTCGGCCCGGGAGGGGATGATTACGATATGGTCCGCCGTCTGTTCTCCAGCCAGGAGCTTCACCTTGGCCTGAGCGACCGGGAGTATGGACTCCTTCCCTCGGTCAACAGGGTGCTCACCCGCGAGCTGGCCGACCTTCCCGATCAGAGGGTCCGCACCGGGGTCCGTCGCCTCAACGCCCTGGGAGGATCGTTCTGTCTCGACCTGCTTGAGGAGGACGAGATCACGGATCTGGTCAGAGAGACATCGGAATCCGGAGCAGACCTATGAACGCCACACAGTTGCAGCAGGACCCTCATCGCCTCAAGGCGCTCCGAGGCCCTGAGCAGGTTCTGGACCCCCATCCCAATTCCTGTGATCTCGATGGACTGCCCACCTATGTGCGCACCCTTCCCTCCTCGTCGGCCCTTGCAGTGGATCTGTTCTGCGGTGCCGGCGGGCTGAGCCTTGGATTGCACCGTGCCGGCTTCGATGTGGTGCTGGCGTGCGATCTGCGCCCGGATTCGATCGCAACACATCGCCACCATTTCCCTGGCTGTTCGTTGCGTGCTGATCTGAGCGATCCGCAGGTGCTCTCGGAGATCTCAAGAAGCCTCAATGCTTGCGGGGAGATTGCCCTGATCGCCGGTGGTCCACCCTGTCAGCCCTTCTCCCGAAACATCCGCTGGCGAAAGCACAGCGTCGATGTCGCTGATCAACATCGGCGGCTCAATGAAGGACGCAGGGAACTATGGGAATCCTTCATGACCGTCGTTGAAGACGTCAGACCCCGCGCTTTCCTGATGGAGAATGTGCCTGACATCGCCCTGACCGGTGATCAGGAGGTCTTCCGAAATGTTGTCAGTCGGGCTGAGGAGTCCGGCTACCGCGTGCATGCCCGTATCGTCCATGCGTGGGAATACGGAGTGCCGCAGTTGCGCCCCCGGTTGTTCATCGCAGGAACCCGCATCGGTTACGCCTCTGCCCTCCGTTGGCCTGATCCTGTGTGCCTCACAACCAGAGAGGCGGTCACCCTTGAGGATGCCATCTCCGACATGCCTGAGCTGGTGGGTGACTGGTGGGAGAACTGGCGTCACGATCGCCGGTACAAAGGCCCCAGCAACAGCTATCAGCAGCTGATGCGTGAATGGCTGCCCGTCGATCAAGATGATCTGCATGACCACATCACCCGCAGGGTAAGAGGCGATGACCTGGAGACTTTTGAGCTGATGCGGGAAACAGGCCTGCGGTATCACCAACTGGATGAAGAGCAGCGCCGCTACTCAGTGACCCGCCGCTCACCGGGCAGAAATGCCATGTCCTTCAGAAACAATGAAAAGGAACACAGCTTTAGCAACAAGTACAACATCCTCAAATCCGGCGAGCCATGTCTGACCATTACGGCTCATATGTCCAAGGATGGCTATTGGTACATCCATCCCCGGCAGAACCGCACGCTGTCCATTCGGGAGGCGGCAAGAGTCCAGTCCTTCCCTGATGGTTTCCGCTTCCACGGCACGCCCTCTAACCGTTTTCATCAGGTCGGTGAGGCCGTGGCTCCACTTGTTGCCGCTTCCCTCGGCTCAGCTCTGATCGAGGCTGTGCGTGAGCGGGATACGCACAGTGACTGGATACAACCTGACCTGGTCCGGCAGGAGCTGCTGCGCTGGTACCGCGAAGACGGCGGCAGCTCTCTTCTGCCCTGGGCCCGTCAACGTGAGGATGGCAAGGAGATTGCCGAAGAGCTCCGGGCATGGCGTGCCTTTCTCGGCGAGTTCCTGGTGGCACGACTTCCCGCAGCCAGACAGGCTGACTACTGGCAGAGGCTCCTGTCGCGCTGGCCTGATCACCGGTCGTTCCTGACGGATCCGGAGCCGAATCGACGCAGAACCTTCAGGAGCCTTCATCTTGAGAATGTCGAGGCGCTGCTGCAGAAGGTGGCGATCCAGCTCACCGAAGGCCTTCCCTGGAGGGAATGGGTACGCAACGACGAGATAGAGGGAATCGGCAGGGACCGCATTCGCCAGTGCCTCGCCATGGTCGGGATAACGGCGGACCGGAGCTGCAGCACGTCTCTTGGTCGACTCGTTGCCAGGGTTTCAGGAACCCGGGAGGCGGAGTTCGAAAAATCGCGTCAGCAGAGGGAGTTGCATCTCGGACTGATGCTGGGTGGGGACTCGGACGGACGGATCTACAGGTCGGCGGTGGCAATCGCCGACCGCTGGTGCCGCCCCGAACCATCCTGCGAAGGTGGGCCAGGTCCTGAGGATGATGCCTGTCCCCTGTACCTGTCAGGGCATTGCGTACACGCCGCCGGCACCGGAGTCTGATCACTGGCCCGCCTCTTCAGGCCGGTTCGCGCCTCTGCCGATCGTCCGCAGTCGGGCGGTCAGGTCCTCGATGTGCCTGAGTTCGCACTCCCAGACCACCACGACCAACCATCCGGCGGCTCGCAGCTCGGAGATCTGCCTGGTATCCCTATCCACGTTCTGTCGGAACTTCGACTCCCAGAAGGCTGCTCGTGTCCGTGGTGACGTGCTGTATCGACACCCTCGGTGTCGATGCCAGAAGCATCCGTGCACGAACACCACGGTGTGATGCTTCGGCAGCACGATATCCGGTGAACCCGGAAGGTCCCTCCGGTGCAGCCGGAAGCGGTATCCCAGCTGATGCAGAAGCCTGCGGACCCTGCGCTCGGGTGTTGTGTCGCGGCCACGAATGGCGGCCATGTTTCGGCTGCGCTGGAGGGTGATGTCAGGACTGCCCGGATTTTCAGCCACCCTGCAGCAATCGCCTGAGGAAGCCTGGTCTGGAAGCTCTGCCTTCCTGATCTGACCGGTCGGCATCGGTGGATGATCCGGTTGGCTCTACTGTCATGGAAGGATCCTGAGGACGTGCTGTTTCCTCCGAGCCAGGAACGAATCCGGCCTTCAACGCCATGATCTCCTCCTCGTGGCGCACGAATGCGGCATGAACGATCTGACGGCGGGTTTCGGCTGCGAGCAGGTCAAGGGGTTGCACAACTCCATAGGCCCTGATCGCCTTCGTTGCCTGCCTGTAGACAGCAGTTCGGATGTCAGCACTCTGATTACTCAGCCGCTGCTTCATAGCCAGATATTCCTCAGCCAGACAGATGGCGATGTCGCGGTTGCTGCTCAGACCAGGTCTCTCGAGGATGGCGCTGAAGTCATCCTCCTGCAGGTCCCTGATCAGCACCCAGCGGTCCGGGTGGTCAGCACCTCTGTCCAGGCACATCACTCTGCGGTAAATCCGCTGAAAGGTGTTGCGCGAGCCTCCCAGCATGCGTCCCTTCCAAGCCTTGGCGTCCGCCGACTCCTCCTTCGGCGGCCAGCGCCACACCGCCACATCAGGCAGAACAATGACGGTGAGGAACGTCCAGCAGTCATTGCGCAGAGCCTCGCCGGATGGTTGTCCGTCTATCCAGAAAGGGGCCCATCCTGCCAGGATCTCGGCGACCTTCAATTCAAAAGCCAGAAAACCGGAGGGTCTCGCATCAGGGAAACCGTGCTCCCCGGCCGCAGCCAGAATCGCATCCCGCAGCCCGGTCAGCAGGCTGCCCTGAAGCGGCGAGCCACCCGTGGGCATTGTGTACGCCTGAGGATGGTGGAGCCGCTCGACGCTCTCTGATTGAAACGCACCTCCAGATGCGATCTCCCTCAGAAGAGGCATGGCCGCTGCGGCGGGCAGCTGGGGGATGAGCAATGTCATGTGGTCACCTCCACCGGTGCGCATACCGCCTGGCATCTCTGACGGAATCTGCCGGGCTCCCGCCTGATTTCATCGGAGGTCCGTCGGATGGCGGTGTTCCCTTCAATCCCCATGCTGCGCAGCCATCCGGCGGCAACCGCTCCGAGAGAACCATCTGGCCATGGAGACGACGGGTCAAAGTCCAGATCCTCGTTCTGAAGCAGGCTGCTCAGCACGCTGGCCATGACGTCGGAGCGGAGAGCCCAGCGCAATGTCCCGGTCTCGACCGGTTCATTCTGCAGCTGGTCGATGAAGGACTGTCTTTCGCTGTTGAGCAGAAGCGTCACACAGGAAAGCAGGGGATCACCCGGGCTGTCTGCTGAGCAGTCGACAAGCCAGAGGCCATCACCGAGGCCACTGACTCCGAAATCAAGGGTACGGATCGGGAAGCTGGCCAGTTCTCCCTCGAGCTGCAGTGTCGCCTCTTCCCTGTACAGCACACTTCCCTGCAGAATTCGCATCCCTCCGACCTCGCCACCGGAGGTATGGATGAACAGAGTCGCCCTGAGACGCTGGCAGAGGCCGGCTGAGTCAACGGAAAAGCGGATCGCTGATGCATGCTGAGAAGTCTCCTCAGCCGCGGTGTCAAGATCGGAAACCGCAATGTCGGCGGCAATGAACCGCCTTCCCGTCCCTTCCGAGGATCCCGTGGCGAGCACGACCGCAAGCCGTGCACCCGGCAGAAGCTCCTGGAGGCCGGCTTCCTGGAAAAGAAGCGGCGCCGTCCATGGAAACCGGCACTCAACGCTCAGAACAGAGTCATAGTCCCAGCTGCCGGAACCGTCCCTGAACAGGCGTACGCGATCATCAATCCTGGCTTCCCAGACAGCCTCGGCAGGCACATGAGGGAAAAGGGTCGGATAGGGATAGGCGATCCGGCTCATGAATCTTCTCCGCTGAGGATCTCAGCCGTGAGTCCCACGGCCACATAATCAGGGACACTGACGTGGACATCGAGCGAGCGGGCACCCGCTGGAATCACCACGGGGGCCCCGTCCCCGCTCATAAGAATGGACTGTGCATCGATATCCACTCCGATCACCCGAGGTGAGACTCCGTTGGGAGCCACTTCCTCCTTGCCACCCTCATCCATCTGAACCCATGGTGTGAAGACAACGGATGGCGCCACGTCTGATTCACCGGTGACCCGCAGTCTGAAGGTGGCGACCGGAATCCCATTGCGCAGCGTGGTCCCAATCGAGGCCGGCGGCGAGAGCCGCAATGGACGACGCCGTGCTCCCTTACCACCTCCGGATCCGCTGCGGGATCGACCGTCCGCACCACCGGGTCCACCTCCGATCAGGGAACGGCCGATCTCGCCAGCGAGGGAGGCAAGAGACTTCTGAGCCTCGGTGGCGACGGCGGCTTTCCGGATCAGATCAGCACCGGAGAGCTGCCTGATGCGTTCGCGGATCCTCTTGAGAGCGACATTGACGTAGGTCCGCTGGTGGGGGGTCAGGGCCTGCGCGGACTTCGGCTGCCAGTCGTCGTGAGCGGGAGGCTCCGACATCGCAAAGGCCTTCTCCACCTCAGCGTTCTCTCCGATGTCGGTGATGAAGACCCCTCCCCACTGGAGTCGTTCCGCTTCATTGATGGTGCCCTCCTCGTAGCGGACCACCAGTTCCGCGGGCCTGAGCAGAGCGACATGATGCAGGCGGCTGGGGATCAGCGCGTCTTCTCCAAGATGGATCCGGAAACGATCATCTGCTGGCAGATCAGTTGATGCCGTGCAGTCTCCGAAGAAGCCGACAAGCTTCTTTGGACTCAGGCAGAAAATCATGTCCTCACGCTCACGCGCCTTTGCAAGAGCCTGCGTCAGCAACCAGAGCGGCTGGATCGTCGCAGGATCCGGGAGCTGAAAGACATCTCCGAGAATCGAGAGATGGCATTCCATCGGCAAAGAACCATCTTTCCGGCATGTGAACTTTGGCCAGCAGTGCCAAAGGATCATGTCCTGAATTCGTGCCTTCAATCGGTTGATTACGCCACCTGCCGAGATTCCCTCAGAACTGCCGCCTTGCTCGAGATCATCCAGGATAGGGTCAAGGATCATGAGTGAAGTACCCCGCTGGTCATCGGTGGCCCGTTGCAGAAAACCAAGCCTGCCGGCAAGATCCTGCGCTTCCTCATGAACAAGGGGATCTACCGAACCACCTTCCTCCCCATGCAGAGCCCCCCACCAGTGGCGACCGGTGTAGCGACGGCCGTTGTGATCGAAGGCTGAACCCATGGCCATGCCGATCAGCCGCTGTTCAGAGACCCCACTCTCCTTGGTATACGTATGGATGAGGATCGTCTTGCAGCGACTCATCTTGAACAGAGATGACTTGCCGAAACCATAGGTACCGCCACCAAGTGCGATATCCCGTGCGCTGCCGATGTTGCGGACGAAGTTGACGAAGTTGGCAGATTCTCCCTCACGCAGAGATCTGGAGGCGGAGGTGGGTCCATCCAAACCCTGGGTGCGCTGATCACAGATCTCCATCACCATGCCATCAGAACTCAGGAATCGCCCGATCTGCGCAGCAATCGGCTCAGCCGCCTCCAGAGGGGGAAGCTGAATGAAGAACGACCGCATGGCATCCATCTGCATCGGATCGAGTCGTCGGATCCTGATGGAATAAACAGGCGTACCTTGCGTTTCAAGAGAGGCATCCCAGCTGTTCTGGATCGTCTCCCTGATCACAAGCTCAAGAGGGGAGAGAGCGGGTTGCCCGAGAAGACGCTGGGCCCCTTCGGCAGCCAGATTGCCATCGCGGCTGAAAGGCTCACTGTGGAGACTGATTGTGCTCATGATTCACCCGTGGATGTTGCAATGGTGCTGACCAGCTCCTGCGTCTCGCCGGCGGACAGACGGAACCCCGAGCAGTTCGCGAGCTGTATATCGTAACGAAGTCTGGATACACCTGGTGGCAGGGTGCCTTCAGGAAAGTCACTTCTACGGATCCTTGGAAAGACATCAGTCACCCTGTAGATAGTGGTTTCATGCAGTGTGAACCGATGTTCAAGCCACAGATCCTGCTGCTCGGGAAGGTAGCCTGCGCTTGCCAACCGTTCATCAAATACATCCGGATCACTGATCCTCGCGCGAATCTCCTCTGCCATCTGAGGAATGATGATTGTGCCGATTGGGTTGTCACTGAGAACAGAATGATGGATGAAAAGATTCCTTCCCTGCTCCGGCTCCAGCTGATCCAGCCCGTTGACAGTGAGTCTTGAATCGCCGGACAGCCTTGAGGCCTTGGCTTCTATATCAGTCGTACCCCAGGAATAGTCCCTCGAAGCACCTAGTGGCCCGTTCCATCCACGCCAGAGATGCGGAGCTGCCGTCACGAGGGCGCGGATCAGAAGCAGTTCACCGGCAAGCCCGAGAATCTCTTCCTCCGATGGCAGAACACCACCATGCCTGGACAGCAGTCGCCGGAACTCAAGCACCGCATCCATGCAGGCCCCGGATGCCGTGGCCCCGGCAGCAAGATGGTTCACGACCTGGCTGGCAAGAACAGCAAAGGGCTGACGCAGAGCGGGATCAAGACATTCGATGCGGATATAGTCCTCAGGCTGCGAGCCCTCACGCATCAACTGCTCGCGCCTCACCACAAGCCTGCCGCAACCAGGCTTCGGAAGGGGTGCTGTGCCACCGGGGTTACGGAGTAATACGCCCGGATTGCCGGCTTCTGTGATACAGAGAAGGACATCAGCGGAGTTCATTCCGCTGACAGGCAAGGGGCGTGCAGAGATGGATTGCCGATCGGTGCGATGCTGCTCGATCTGTCCCCAGATCAACTGAATGTCGTCAATCATGTACCTGAGTCCTCAGATTGCTCGAAGATCTCAATGTCTGAATCAGCAAAGACCTCTCCTTCGATCTCTCTGTTGAGGCGAACACGGACGAAGTGACTTGCGGTTGACATAGTAGCTTGGGGAAACACGATACCCATGCCGAGGACGTTGACAGGCAAGTCATCAGGGTGCCGCAGGCCATAGAGAAGCGGAAGGCGTGGCCATTCCTCGACAGGTTTTTCGATTGTCCATTTTTTGGGTTCTGACATTCTGTCAATGGGGTACAGGAGAAGCAGAGGCCTCCCACCGAACGTGTGTTCGCGATACCTCTTGACAGATCGCCATGAGTCCACCTTGGTATCAAAGTCGGGATTGACAAGCTCCTTCATCCATGTCCTGTAGCGTTCTGATTCGACATCGACGAGGATGTCCCGAACGCCCATCAGCGCCTTGATGTAGATCAGACTCTGAAGTTCCTGATCCATGGACTGACCGGTCCTTGTCTGGTATCGAGGGTTGATCTTGTTGCGGGTCACCATCTTCAGGTCATGAAGGCCGCCGATGGTGAAACTCCTGCCATTGCGGGAGCCGATGATTCCAACATTCCAGACCTCCATGCATTCTTCGCCATTATCCACTTCTCTTTCTACAAACTCAGTGACACCGGCCATCGAGTCTTTGCCGATTCGGTAGGAGCGGAGGAAACGAAGCACCGCCCTATAGCCGACTTCACGAAACAGATACGAACTTCCCTGGCTTCCGTGGCTGATAACACTGCTCTGCATCAGATCAGCAATCAGTGCATTGCCTGCATCCCAGTTCGAGACATGAAATTCGCTATCCACCGGAAAACTTATCGTCTGTTCATGCGTCCCGTAGTAACTCACATCGCACTGCTCAAGGTTATCCATCACGAGCTTGTTCCTGGCTGTGATGCTGAGACCGGCGATCTGCGGTACACGTACAGCCATATCGGATGGCGTCCACCCTTTTCGACCGATCTCAAGAATTTCGGATCGGATCATCTCCTCGACATTGACAAGATCTCGAAAAGCATTCTCAAGCTCCCGGGTCATCCAGATACGGGGAAGATCTTCGAAACCCCTTCGGTATCCGAACCATCGCCCCATCTGCATGAGGGTGTCGTATTGAGTGCTGCTGCGAATGAAATAGCTGCACACGAGTCCTTCGATCGTCAGTCCCCTCGCGAGCACGTTGCCGCCGATCACGATGCTCTGAACCGGCTCGCCTGCACTGAAATCCAGGCGATCCGACAGCTCGCTTTCCGAGTTCTCGACGGTCATCGAGATTCGCTCCGCTGCAGGCAACAGATAGGGGGCAAGGTCGGAAAAGTTCTCCGACGTTGCGGGGCAGCTCAGTCCGGTACGGCGTGAAGCAGGCAATACCTGCGACTCCTTTTCCCAGAGCAGTCTCAGATCCTCCAATACCTGCTTATCGTCAGCCCTGAGTCCCTGAAGCAGCGGAGCAAGCCATTCGCGTTCGACCATTCTGCGGAGCCGTCGATGACAGCCTGCATAAATTGTGGTATGGATCAGCATGCAGCAGTGCTCCTGACCCTGCCCTCTTGCCTGCCTCGCCGCCAGGGCCAGAAGGTAGTAATCACACGCATCCTTCAGACTTGCCGTCAGGACAGGACTGAATCCATCACGCCCCTTCCGTGAAGCTGGCTGCAGAGAGCTCCTGTCTTCTTCAGGTACTCTTCTGATATAAGGTAATTCTGAGTCGTTCTCAGCATCAAAATCGTCACCAAACAGGCGGCGAGCTCCGAAATAGGCTTCTGGCTCATCCAGAGAGACGATGAACTCGCTTGGATAGAGATCCCTAGTGCCATCAACAGATTTCTCTGCCATCAGTACATTTGCATATGGAGTTGCCGTGAATCCCACATAAGTAGCCTTGGGAAGTTTTTCTCGCAGATCCCTGATGAGGCTGTTGATCCTTGTGACTGAGCTTCTGTATGCAGCTGTATTTATGCTTGCCTGATCGCATTCATCGTCAATGATGAGGGTGGGCAATGCTTTCCTTTCCATCTCCGATAGTTGATTGAGAGCTTTCTTGAGTCGCCTGAGGACTGCGGCATTCTTCTTGATTACAAACAGTGAGCACTTGCCCTTCTCGATTGCCGGCAGCTTAATTCCTTTCTCCAGTTTGAAGTCTTTTTCAATTGTCGTCCCCTCCCACCAAAGATGCGGGTTGTGAGCAAGAACATCTGTCATGAGCCTGCTCTGGGTCTGCTGCCTCAGAACATTCGTCATGCCTGCAAGAACGATCACCATTCGGTAGCCGCTGTCCGCAGCCTTGGCAATGGTTGCAGCCATATTGGCGGTTTTACCACTTTGCACATAACCAAGCACAAGACCCTGAAAATGCCCATCCCTGTTCCCATTCGGGCAGAGAAGCTCGTTCGTGATCTTCGTTGATGCTCTGTCAATCGATTCAATGGCTTCTTCACCCCATCCTCTGTTGAGAAGGTGTTTGCGATAGGCGAACCAGTTTGGAGAACCGTTCTCGGGTGGGCCTATATACCAGCGATTCTGTTTCCCTGACGTGACCGTCGGGGCAGGCAAAAGCGTGATTATCTTTTTTTCTTGAAATTCCAGTTCTACGACAGCCCTTTCGATGCGCCTCTTATAGTCCTCCGGTAGAGATGGCAGGAGAGACATGAATTTCTCTCCTGCCTGCTGCGGGTTCATTGGCTCCATGCGGAGCATGCTCTTGAGGTGATCCACGAGATCGCTGACGTCATCGGCGCCGGTTTCGCGTTGCTCGACGTCACCCATGGATAAGGACTGGACGCTTAAGCCTTCAATATAGTCAATGCCATGCCCCTGTGGCCATCACCTTAGTTCTGGGTGCAGACTTCCTTCGGGATGTCGGTTAGCTGGAGGGATTGTAGGCCGCGCTACCGAAGTGGTTCGGAACGAGAATATCGGCCCCGCGGGTCAGAGCCCCTCTTGGATGCCATTGGTAGCTCAGTGGCAAGAGCCAGTTGAACCCGCTTTTGCGGCTGCTCAGCCCAGCCGCCTTTCACGGCTTCCTTTCCGGCCAGATCGTCTTCTCCGCCGCCTTCGTTGGCGCCTGCGAGCTACCGAACTGGATCCACGCTCCTCGCCGGGTGAATGCCTGCCGGGAGCGGTGGATGACAGTCAGCGCATATTTTACCTCTCCGGGATGCAGACCGCTATTGAGGGCAATCAACCAGCCTTGGTTCCTGCTCGACGAGGGGTGATCCGATGAGCGGCTCCATACCCGCCTCGGCATACGTCGAGCACTTCGATCCAGAGCTGGCTCAGCACCGCGCCTGGCTGCTGGCGTTTCTTGAGCGGCTGGTCACCCATGACCCCTGTGCATTGGAGGAAGGCAGCACGTTCCGGCAGCTGTGGGCGGACCATCAGCAGACAGACCCTACGGCCAGCAATCAGACCAAGCCTGCCGAGTCGCTCGATGTCTGTTCCCAGCCAGCAGCTGGAGTCGCCCCAATTGGCGGCATCCCGCCAGCCGTGAGAGTCGCCATACCGCTGGTCAAGGAGTTCGAGGGCTGCCAGTTCAGCGCCTAAGCCAATCCTGAGACAGGTGGCGAGCCCTGGACGATTGGCTGGGCTACCACGTCCTCGTACGACGACAGCTAGGTGCAAGCGGCGACATGATCAGCCAAGAGCTCGCCGATGCCCTACTTGTCGGGCGGCTTGAGCGCGACTGGGGTCTGCTCAGGAAGCTGATGCCCGGCAACCTACCCGAGCGACTGCACCGAGGCGAACACATGCCGCCCCTCCCGGGGCCGTTCGCCATCCACCTACAGCTCGCCGAAGGAGCCATCGCGCAGCACCCGGCGGAAGGTGTGCAAGGCCTGCTGCAGGATCTCCTTGCGGTGAGCGATGAACAGCAGCCGAGGCCGTGTCCTCACCCCGGGCGATGGCGAGTTGATGGTCGAGCCGGGCCTGATCGTCGGGCGATGCGGAGTAGGGCTCGAACTCGCCCTCTTCCCAGTAGGCGTCGAAATTGGCCTGGAACTTGTGAAGCATGGCGGGCGTCTCCAGCGCCGCCAGGCGCACGTTCCACTCCAGCCCATCGTGCAGGGCAGCCCCAGAAAGATTCGAGGAGCCGATGTAGGCGGTGCTGGATCCACTGCGGCGATTTAA
>Ga0164292_10002229_pt1 | contig 15794 bp, 14 predicted proteins | sample GEODES117metaG_FD_111486 | JGI IMG/M metagenome (GOLD analysis project Ga0164292, IMG submission 111486) | Eutrophic lake water microbial communities from Lake Mendota, Wisconsin, USA - GEODES117 metaG | ecosystem: Environmental > Aquatic > Freshwater > Lake | place: USA: Lake Mendota...
AAAACCGAGAGGAAATAGAGTGAAAATAACAACCGGTAAAGGCGATATCCGAGTTGCAATCGTTGGCGTTGGAAACTGCGCTAACTCTCTAGTTCAAGGCGTGACCTATTACAAGGATGCTGCCCGCGACCAAGAGATTCCTGGACTAATGCACGCTGTTGTTGGGGGATACCACATCAACAACGTGAAGTTCGTTGCAGCTTTTGACGTTGATAAGAAAAAAGTTGGTCTCGATATGGCAGATGCCATCTGGGCCAGCGAAAACAACACCATCAAGTTTGCGAACGTTGATAAGACTGGCGTTGAAGTACTACGAGGCGTAACTCATGACGGCCTTGGTCGTTATTACCGCGAAACAATCGAAGAATCTTCAGCTGCACCTGTAGACGTTGTTGCAGTGCTTAAAGAAGAGCAAGTAGATGTTCTGATTTGCTACCTACCTGTGGGTTCAGAAGTTGCCGCTAAGTTCTATGCGCAGTGCGCAATCGACGCGGGATGCGCATTTGTTAATGCTCTTCCGGTCTTTATTGCATCTGATCCAGTGTGGGAGAAAAAGTTTGCGAACGCAGGTTTGCCAATCGTTGGTGATGACATTAAGAGCCAAGTCGGAGCAACAATTACCCACCGAATCATGGCTAAGTTATTCCAGGATCGCGGCGTACACCTTGATCGCACCTACCAATTAAATGTTGGCGGAAACATGGATTTCAAGAACATGCTCGAGCGTGATCGCCTTGAATCCAAAAAGATTTCAAAGACAAATTCTGTTACATCTCAGTTAAACCACGACCTCGGAGAAAAGAATGTCCACATCGGACCTTCTGATTACATTCCTTGGCTAGATGATCGCAAATGGGCCTACGTTCGCCTCGAAGGCCGCGCGTTCGGAGATGTGCCACTAAATCTTGAATACAAGCTTGAAGTATGGGATTCCCCAAACTCAGCTGGTGTAATTATTGATGCGCTTCGCTGCGCAAAGATTGGTCTTGATCGCAAGATTGGTGGAGCGTTGCTCTCACCATCTAGCTATTTCATGAAAACTCCACCAACTCAATACACAGATGAACAAGCTCATGTAAAAACTGAAGATTTTATTTCAGGAAAGATTGAGCGCTAAATACTAAAACTCTCGGTATAGGAAAAACCCCCCTGACAATAGTCAAGGGGGGTTTTTACTTCCCTCACGGAGAGTTGAGGGTCAAATCGTCGCCTCTTCAGGAGTGCGACGAATATGCACTATTCCCGCGATAGATAGAAGAAGAAGCAAGATGCCTCCGGCTAGTGAAGCAAGTGCTGCAATAGCTGCAATGTTTCCAAGAGTTCCGAATGCGTATGCTTCTAATAAAAGTCCACGCAATGTGTTACCCATGAATAAGGTTTGACGGAGTTCGCCAAGTTTTCCAATTTCTTCTGGACTAGCTTTTCCACCTTTAGCAGCGCCTAGGTACATTCCAGAAACTTCAGAATAAGTTGATTCTCTGCCTATGCCAGCTTTTGATGCGCCCTTCATGTGCTCCCAGATATAAAGATCTGAATAGTCTCGTGCCATTTCACCGGTGGTTACTTGCATGCCTGCCCATTTACTAAGTTGATCTTTTGTAGATGGTGGCATTGCGTCCGCAGCTGGAAATGAAATGTTTTGATTTTCTAGTTGGCTCTTTACTGAGTCTTGCGCAAATGTTGCGCCCCAGTTAAGTAATCCAGCCAGTACGAGCAAGAAGGCTGATAGTCCGAATCCTACGAAAGTGACAATTTTGTCAAAGGTTTTACGTCTCATTTTTGTTCTCTCCCATTTTTAATTGTTATGTAGTCATTTCAACTTCTAACTACATGACAAGTAAAGACCTAAGGAGATAGTTGATATAGACAATGTTCTGGGGCTGGCACTCTGGTACTTGTGAAGTGAGTTACTAATTAATCATGTCGATGACAAATTGATTTGCCGTTTGCATCTATTTCGAAGTGCTGGCACTCAACCTTTAGTTTGTCGAATGCATTGTCACCGTAGTGCGTGCGAAATGCCAGTGCCAGGAGTACCCGTGTATTTGTATCTCCGTCAGCTTTAATGTTGAAAGCTTTAGCCGCACGTGAAACTGTATTTTCAACAACTTTTTCGGTGTGTGAAGTGCCACGTGCGATAGCAGCATTTGATTTACCTTCGCAGAGCAGGCCAAGTACGAGCTGCTCGAATGGTGATAGTTCACGGGTAGCAATAGTTACGTCGATCGTCATAAAGACCCTCTCCGGGCGTTTTTTACGGGTTCGTGTCCTTTCATTGTCCACCTTCGCAACTCATCTTGGCTACAAGTAGGATGCGCGGATGAGCGAAATATTGACGACTACCTCTGAGCAAATCCTCACGATTAGCTTTAATCGCCCCTCAAAGATGAATGCATTGACCCGAGAGATGTACGCAGGCTTGGCTCATGCTCTCAATGATGCCGCAGGAGATTTTGGTGTCCGTGCTGTCATCATCACAAGCGAAGGTGATCACTTCACAGCAGGAAATGACATCGGCGATTTCATGTCCAATCCGCCAACAGATAGTGATTCAGATGTTGCTAGATTTTTAGGATCTCTCCTTAATTTTCCGAAGCCACTGATTGCAGCAGTAAAAGGAAATGCAGTTGGTGTTGGAACAACAATGTTGTTGCACTGCGATGTTGTAATTGCATCATCTACGGCTAAATTTTCAATGCCCTTTGCATCATTGGGATTGGTACCCGAAGCAGGTTCGAGTTATCTCTTTCCCCGACTAGTTGGTTATCAACGAGCAGCGCAGATCTTTATGACTGGAGAATCTTTTGGGGCAGATGCTGCAAAAGAAATGGGGCTGGTTGCACAAATCGAAAGTGATCCCATTTCTGGTGCAAATAAAATTGCCCAACACATTGCGCAGCAACCACCACAGGCAATAATTAATACCAAAGCACTTCTTAAGAGCGGATCTCACGATGCTGTAGAAGCCGTGATGCGAGCAGAGTTTGAGTTGTTTTCTCTGGCACTTCAATCAGAAGAAGCCATGGAAGCGTTCATGAAGTTCATGGCAAAGAAGGGTAAATAATGTCACTTGCAGGTAAGCGAATATTCATTACTGGCGGTTCACGAGGAATTGGTTTGGCAATTGCACTACGTGCAGCTCAAGATGGCGCACAGATTGCTATTGCAGCAAAGACTGCAGAAGCAAATCCGAAGTTACCAGGAACTATTTTTTCAGCAGCAAAAGAGATTGAAGCAGCTGGTGGAACCGCGCTTCCTATTCAATGCGACATTCGCGATGAAGCACAAATTGAAGCAGCCATTGCAAAAACTGCAGAAACTTTTGGTGGCATTGATATTTTGGTAAACAATGCAAGTGCCATCAATCTAACGCGCACCGATCAGACTCCTGCTAAGCGTTTTGATTTAATGTTTGATGTCAACGTGCGCGGTACCTTTTTAACTTCGCAAGCGGCGCTTCCTTACTTAAGAAAATCTGCTGAAGCGGGCCGTAACCCACATATTTTGAATCTTTCTCCGCCACTTTCTATGAAAGCAGTGTGGTTTAAAAACCACGTTGCTTACACAATGGCAAAGTACGGAATGAGCATGTGCGTATTGGGCATGGCCGAAGAATTCAAACAGGATGGAATTGGCGTTAATGCCTTATGGCCTCGCACGGTAATCGATACCGCAGCTCTTCAAATGATTCCGGGAATTGATGCGCTAGCTGGTCGAACCCCACAAATTCTGGCTGATGCTGCACACATCATCTTTAACCGAGATGCAAAGGAGTGCACAGGAAACTTCTTTGTCGATGATGTACTTCTCGCGAGTGAAGGAATTACAGATCTGGAGAAGTATTCCGTTACGCCTGGAACGAAGGATTTCCTGCTCGATTTCTTCTTAGATTAAAAGGGATTTACTTAAAAATGCCAGCTCTTGAAATTAACTCTACTAACGTCATTGCCGAAAATGAACGACACGGTAGAGCCCGTGATTTGTTCTGGCCATGGTGTGGTGCCAACGTTTCGCTATTGGCGCTTTCGTACGGTGCGTTTTTCTTAGGTTTTGGAATCTCTTTTTGGCAAGCAACTCTTGCCGCGATACTTGGAACAGTACTTTCATTCTTAATCGTTGGTTTTAGCTCTCTGGCTGGAAAGAAATCTAATGCGACGACAATGGTGCTCTCGCGAGCAGCCTTTGGAGTTAAAGGCAATGTATTGCCGGGTTTTCTTTCATACTTAGTATTTGTGGGGTGGGAAACTGTATTGATCTCACTTGCAACACTGGCTACCGGAACCGTTTTCGAACGAGTTGGCAACGTAGATAGAAATGCTGCAATGGTCCTTGGATTCATTCTTGCGGTAACAATTACTCTCGTAGGCGCTGTACTTGGATTTAAAGTAATTATGAAACTCCAGAAATACCTCACGCTGATTACGGTTGTTCTCACACTTGGTTATGTACTGCTGACTTTAGATTCCGTTCGATGGGGTGCGGTGTTTGAAATTCCGAGTGGACCGATTCAAGGATTCGTTGGCGCACTTATTTTCGGAATAACAGGCATTGGTTTGGGGTGGGTCAATGCTGCAGCTGATTATTCGCGGTATTTGCCAAGATCTGTGAGGAGTCAATCTGTAGTTGCTTGGACTGTGCTGGGAGCATCAATAGTTCCAATAACTTTAGTTACTTACGGAGCAGCTCTATCTGCAAGTGATTCGAAGTTATCAGAAGCTATTGCTATGGATCCAATTGGCGCCCTTACAACTCTTTTGCCAACCTGGTACTTAGTTATTTTCTCATTAGTTGCAATTCTAGGTTTAGTTGGCGGTGCGATACTCAATCTCTACTCATCTGGATTAACTCTTGTCAGTCTAGGAGTGCCAGTTAAGCGCCATATAGCCGTTTCAATAGACGGAGTTTTAATGCTCATTGGTGTGGTTTACATCGTGTGGATAGCTGATAACTTCTTTGCGCCCTTCCAAGGTTTTCTCATCACACTCGGTGTACCAGTTGCGGCATGGAGTGCTGTATTTGTGACAGATGTTTTATTGCGAAAGAAGAGTTACAGCGAAACCGACTTGTTTAATCCTCTCGGAAGATATGGATCCGTAAACTGGAGTTCAATTCTGACAGTAGTAATTGCATCAGTTATTGGATGGGGCTTTGTCACAAATACATTTGCATCATGGTTGAGCTGGCAAGGGTATTTTCTCGAGGTGATTGGCGGCAAAGATGGCGCGTGGGCATATTCAAACGTCGGCGTGATCTTTGCAATGGTCGTGGGAGTCGTCGGTCGAAATCTCTTCGGTCGAAAGAGCATTGCTCGCCAAGAGAGTTAAAGCCAAGCAAAAACCCCGCCATACACGTGACGGGGTTTTTGTTTAATCCATTTTAGAGATCGAAGTAAAGCTCGAACTCTGCTGGGTGTGGACGCAAGCGAACATAATCAACTTCTTGTGTGCGCTTAAATGCAATCCAAGTGTCAATCAGATCTTTAGTGAAGACGCCACCTTTAAGCAAGAACTCATGATCTTCTTCAAGATTATTAAGGACTGCTTCAAGTGAACCCGGAACCTGTGGGATAGCTGCAGCTTCTGCGCCCTCTAGTTCGTAGAGATCTTTATCAACTGGCTTTGGAGGTTCGATCTTGTTGATAATTCCATCGAGTCCAGCCATCAACATTGCAGCGAAAGCTAGATACGGATTTGAAGATGGATCAGGGCAACGGAACTCGATGCGCTTTGCCTTTGGATTCGAACCAGTAATTGGAATACGAATACATGCTGAGCGATTACGAGCAGAGTAAACAAGATTTACTGGCGCTTCATATCCTGGAACTAAGCGGTGATATGAATTCACAGTTGGATTAGTGAATGCAAGAAGCGAAGGTGCGTGCTTCAGAAGTCCGCCGATGTACCAACGTGCCATATCTGAAAGATCGCCGTAACCATCTCCGAAGAACAACGGCTTTCCGTCTTTCCAGAGTGATTGGTGAACGTGCATACCTGAACCATTATCACCGTAGAGTGGTTTTGGCATGAATGTTGCTGTCTTGCCATTTTCCCAAGCAGTGTTCTTAATGATGTACTTAAACTTCATTACATCATCACCTGCGTTAAGAATGTCGCTGAAACGGTAGTTAATTTCCATTTGACCCGCTGTACCAACTTCGTGGTGTGCGCGTTCAACAAGCAGACCAACTTTGCTGAGATTCATAACCATTTCATCGCGTAGATCAGCGAATTGATCTGTTGGTGAAACTGGGAAGTAACCACCTTTAATGCGAGTGCGATATCCACGGTTAGGAGTTCCATCAGCATCGTATTCAGCGCCTGTGTTCCATGCGCCTTCGTAAGAATCGATGTGGTGGTATGACTCGTGCATATCTGTTTTGAATCGAACTGCGTCAAAGACATAGAACTCGGCTTCTGGCGCAAAGAAAGCTGTATCAGCGATTCCTGTTGATTGTAGATATTCAACTGCTTTACCAACTACTCCACGAGGATCGCGGCTGTACGGTGAATTGTCATCAGGATTGTGAACACTGAAAAGTATGACGAGCGTTTTTTCCTTACGGAAAGGATCAACGAATGCTGAGCCTGGCACCGGTAGCAACTTCATATCTGATTCATGAATTGCTTGGAATCCTCTAATTGATGAACCATCAAACATGAGTCCATCTGTAAAGACAGCTTCGTCGAAAGATTCAACTGGCACATTGAAGTGATGTTGAATTCCAGGAAGGTCGATAAAGCGTACGTCGATTAACTTGACGTCTTCTTTTTTAATGAATGCAAAAATTTCTGCAGAGTTCTTAAACATTTTTCTCCCAGTTAGTGCTGATCGCAACATTGCGTACCGCTTCGTCGAGGCCGCTTGGGCAAAGGTTACGAGTTAAAGGTGAAAAAGGCATAACCCGCGTGTTACGTCTATGTTACGAATTGCAGGGTCTAAGGCTCAGGTTAGGCTTAGTACATGCATCGAGAGGTCACTTTAGGAAGGCGCTTCGGCGCAATCAGCCTGGATTGGCTGGCCAGCTACTTGATAGCAACAGTCTTCTTTAGTGGTTCAGGAACCTTCTTAGAGCGGACGGCCGTCTCTGGCGTTCCAGCTCTGATCATTTTTTTCACTCAGTATTTTCTGTTGATCACTCTACAAGGAGCATCAGCCGGTCACAGAGTTTTTCGAATGAGAATAGTTAACTTCTACGACGGTTCAAGGCCGACTGTTCGTCAAGCTTTGATAAGAAGTTTATTAATGGTTGCTGTTGTTACAGCTATTACTTACGATGAAGATGGTCGAGGAATTCACGAACGATTTAGCCAAACAAAAATTGTTTTAGCCAAATAATTCACTAGCGAATTCGTACACCTTTAGGTAGTGGTCCCTTTGGAAGTGGCATGGACATTCCACCGACAGCCTTGAGGCGAGCACGAACTTCTCGCATCTGATGAGCCGAAAGCTTCTTTGGCAATTTTGAAAGGTGCTTCTGTAATTTACGTATTGAAACTTGGCCTTGTAAGTCGCCAACAATAACTTCTGTGATTGGCACACCCGGAGCAAAACGTTCAGATTTCTTGCGCTCATCGGCCAACATTTGTTTAACGCCTTGAGAACCTTCTCCAACTAAAACAATTCCTGCACGACCCACACTTCTGTGAACCATGTCTTGATTGCGAGCAACTGCAACAGCTGGTGTGGTTGTCCAGCCTTTCTTAATCGCCATCAATACTGACGCACCAGCACCGAGTTGTCCTTCAATCGTTGAATACGCAGCTGTCGATGCTGCTCTTGTGAAGAAAAACATCGCTGCAAGGAGAGCGATAGGGAGAGAAACAAAGGCCACGTAAATTGGATGATTGATAACGATTCCAATACCAATTCCGATGGACCAGACGAAGAGGAAAACTCCAAAAATTGCGAAACCTATCCAAGGCTTCACACTCTTAGTTACTGAATATGCATCCCTGATCGTTTGAAAACGACGAGGTTTAATTGCTCCATCTTGGTTCTTCTTTTTTCGCTTGAACATGCTCATAAGTTTAGTGGGGCAGGGGCCGTACCACCAAGGCGCACGGGCGCCCAGCGTTGGCCTTGGTGATTATCGGGATACTCTTCTTGAACTTTATGCAGCAGGGAAACCAGCACATTTCGTAAGTGGCTTTCACCCTCTTCTACATCGCAATCTTTTGCAAAATGAAGTGGCTCACTAAATGCCACAGTTATTGGAAAGCTATTTCTTAGCAGATTCTTTTTTACGCCTTTGGTCCAGACTCTTTGGCTGCCCCAAACAATAGTTGGAATGACAGGAACTCCTGCAGCCATAGCCAATCGAACAGCTCCAGATTTAAGTCCTTTTATTTCAAAACTTGTAGAGATTGTTCCTTCAGGAAATATGCCAACTATTTCACCTTTACGAAGTGCGCGAAGTGCTGCAACGAAAGATGCCGAACCATTTGCGCGGTCAACATTGATGTGATGCATTCCGCGCATCAATGGACCGGCTAACTTATTGTTAAAAATTTCTTTTTTAGCCATGAAACGTACGTAGCGTTTTTTCGGTAGGACAGCGGTGCCGACAATCGCAAAATCTAAGTAACCGATGTGATTAATGGCAAGAATTGCGCCACCTTCTTGGGGGATATTTTCTTCACCCGAAAAAGTGAAACGCAAACCAAGGTATTTCCAAAAGGATTTAATTACAACAACAACGGGGGGATAGACAAGATCAGCCACGAGCAGCACCAGTTTTTGCTGCCATTGCTTCTTTGTACAAACGACCAGCACGATAGCTGGAACGTACAAGCGGGCCACTCATAACGCCCAAGAAACCAATTTCTTTTGCTTCGGCTGCGAGTTCAACGAACTCTTCTGGCTTAACCCAACGTTCGACAGGATGATGGCGATTAGTGGGACGTAAATACTGTGTAATTGTGATCAGATCACACCCAGCGCTTCTTAGATCCTTAAGCGCTTGAGAAACTTCTTCGCGAGTTTCGCCAAGACCCAGAATTAAGTTCGATTTTGTAATCAATCCATAATCGCGTGCCATCGTGATAACGGTTAGCGATTTCTCATAAGTGAATGCAGGTCTGATGCTCTTAAAAATACGAGGCACAGTCTCTAAATTATGGGCAAAGACTTCTGGTTTAGTTTCAAAAATTTGATTAAGCAGATCTGCTTTCGCATGAAAATCCGGTGCCAGCATTTCTACGCCGCATCCAGGATTCAACTCGTGAACTTGTCGAATGGTTTCGGCGTATAACCAGGCACCTTCATCTTCAAGATCATCACGTGTAACACCAGTAATCGTTGCGTACTTCAATCCCATTTTTTTAACAGACTCGGCGACTTTGCGTGGTTCTTCACGATCTATTGGATCGGGTTTGCCAGTATCAATATTGCAAAAATCGCATCTGCGCGTGCACTTTTCTCCACCAATTAAGAAGGTTGCTTCTTTATCTTCCCAACATTCAAAAATGTTTGGACAGGCGGCCTCTTGGCAAACTGTATGTAAACCTTCAGATGAAACAAGTGAGCGAAGTCGGGTGTATTCGGGTCCCATATTGGCGCGCGTTTTAATCCATTCAGGTTTGCGTTCAATAGGTGTTTGAGCATTGCGCGCTTCAATGCGGATCATTTTGCGACCATCAGGTGCAATTGTCATACGCACACCTTACCTAGTGTTGAAATCAAATTTCTCTCTAAAATTGGCAAAACATCTGCAGGAGTAATCTCGCGCTTTAATTCCTGGGACATAGAAGTCACTTGAGCATCTGCGATACCGCAAGGAATTATCTGTGCAAAAGGGGATAGGTCTGGATTTACATTAAGTGCAAAGCCATGCATGGTGGTGCCTTTAGCGACTCTGATTCCAATAGCTGCTATTTTGCGAGGAATCAATTCATCATTAATCCACACACCTGAACGTCCTTTAATTCTCTGTACTTCAATACCGAACTCTTTACAGGTATCAATCAACGCACTTTCTAGTTCGCGGACAAAACCTACTAATTCAGATGGCTTTGCTAGACGCAAAATGGGATATCCAACTATCTGTCCTGGGCCGTGCCACGTAATTTTTCCACCGCGATTTACATCAATCACTGGTGTGCCATTTGCTGGTCTCTCGTGATCTAGCGTGCGCTTTCCCGCAGTAAATACGGAAGGGTGTTCAACAAAGAGAAGAGTGTTTGGAATCTGAGACGAACTAACCTGTTCGTGAGTTTGTTCTTGGATGATTAAGGCGTCGGCATATGCAAGGTGCTTTAAATCATGCACCAAAATACTCTGTTGGATGGTCTCTATGGGCGCCACGGAGTAAGCCTAAAGGTAGGCTTGCCCAGTCGCGAATCACGCGCTCCCGCCAGATTGAAAGGCTACATTTCAGTGTCCATAAGCACATCTCAGAAATCACGTAAACCCTTCGCCCTAGCAATGCTCGTAGTTTTGTTCTGGTTTTTGCTCACCGGTGTTTTTGGCCCTTTATTTGGAAAACTTTCATCCGTACAAGAGAACAACAACTCTTCATTCTTGCCTAGAGGCGCTGAAGCGACTCAAGCGTCTGAGTTGATTCAAACTTTTTCAGGTAAAGATTCTTTTAATTTTCCAGCGCTAGTCCTATTTGAAGGCGATGCCACACCTGCAAATCTTCAAGCGATTAACTCTCGTTTAGATTCGATTGGTGAGTTAACTCTTGCTGGTACACCTGCAAAAATCGCAGATTATCTTGCTCCAGGTCAGAGAATTTCTGCGTTCCCATCAGAAGATGGCAAAGCAATTCTGGCAAATGTTCCACTTGATGGAAATTCACTGACAAAATTACTTCCAAATGAAGAACCAGTACTACCGGCAATTGTCGAAGCACTACGTGAAGATCTAGGACCTCTAGCAGAGGCAAACAACCTCACTTCCTATGTCACAGGACCTGGCGGCTTACTTGGAGATTTATTTGGAGCATTCGGAGACATTGACTCAACATTGCTCTTAACAACTCTTGGCGTTGTTGCTGTTATTTTGATTGTTGTTTATCGATCTCCGATTCTGTGGATTATTCCGTTGCTCTCCGCCCTCTTTGCGCTCTCTACGGCTGGAGGAATTGTTTATCTACTTGCGAAAAATGACATTATCGATGTTGATGGCCAATCCCAAGGAATTCTCTCTGTATTAGTTATCGGCGCCGCAACGGATTATGCGTTGCTACTTATTGCCAGATATCGAGAAGAACTTCATTTACATGAAAATAGATTCGATGCTATGCGCGCGGCTTACAAGGGTGTCTGGGAACCAATTCTTGCATCGGGTTCTACAGTTGCAATTTCCCTTCTTGTACTTTTGTTCAGCCAGCTCACTAATACAGCAGGCCTCGGACCAATTGGAGCAATTGGTATTGCGTGCTCTGTCATAACAATTTTGACACTTTTGCCCGCACTACTTTTGCTCTTTGGGCGTTGGATATTTTGGCCACGCCGTCCAGAATTTGACGGTCAGGATCAAGTTCTCTCTGGTGTCTGGTCAAAGGTAGGAAATACGATTGGACGAAGCCCTCGTAAAGCGTGGGTAGTTACAGGAGTAATTTTATTGGCATTCGCTTTTACTTCGACAACGCTAAAAGCTGATGGAATTGGAACAGTCGACACTTTTACAACTAATCCTGAATCAGTTGTAGGACAAAAATTGTTGCTAAAACACTTTCCTGGTGGAGAAGGCGATCCAACACAGATAGTTGTAAATGTAGACAAACTAGATGCTGTTGCTGCTGCGGTAAGAAATGCTCCAGGAGTTACTTCCGTAGCGCCGTTATTGGATGGTTTTGCTATACCTGGTGGACCAATTCCAGAAATTAAAGTTGTTAATAACAAAGCAATTCTGAATGTTGTTCTCGAAAAAGCGCCAGATAGCGTGGAAGCATCAAATGACATTCCTGAGATTCGACGACTTGCTCATCAAGCCGATCCGACCTCATTAGTTGGTGGAACGAGCGCTGTTTCATATGACATTCGAAGTGCAAATGATCGAGACAATAAAACAATTATTCCAATTATTTTGATTGTTATCACAATTATTCTCGGTCTTCTTCTGCGAAGTATTCTCAGCGCAGCGCTACTTCTGGGCACCGTTGTACTTTCCTATTTCGCAACGCTAGGAGTTTGTGCACTGGTCTTTAATCACGTATTCGGCTTTGAAGGGGGAGATACATCCTTCCCACTATTTGCCTTTATTTTCCTGGTGGCACTCGGTATTGATTACAACATCTTCTTAATGACTCGAGTACGTGAAGAGTCAATCAAACTGGGAACGCGTCAGGGAGTTATTAAAGGTTTGACAGTTACTGGTGCCGTAATTACATCAGCTGGAATTGTTTTGGCTGCTACGTTTGCCGTTCTTGGATTAATTCCTCTTGTGCCACTTGCTCAACTCGGCTTTGCAGTTGCCTTTGGCGTTTTGTTGGACACAATTATTGTGCGCTCAATTCTGGTTCCAGCAATGGTGCACGACATCGGTCCAAAAATATGGTGGCCTTCCAAGCTCAAAAAGTAGGTTCAATGAAATTTGAAATGAACCAACGTGCCTAAGAAGGTTATTGTCATTGGTGCAGGTTTGGCGGGGTTAAGTGCTGCCATCACTCTGCAAAATGAAGGAGTCGACGTCACTGTTCTCGAAAGCAGTGATCGACCTGGGGGTCGAGTGACTAGTGATGTAATTGATGGCTTCATTTGTGACCGAGGTTTTCAACTCATTAACGCGAATTACCCGGAGATCAAGCACCTGGAAATTATGAAGGACATAGATTTCGTAGTTGCTTCTTCAGTTATTGAAATGGCGCGAAATGACGCGCGAATTAGAATCGGCGATCCGAGAAAAGCGTTCTTCTCTGTTTTCAATTCAGAGACTGGAACTTTGATAGAGAAGATTAGGTTGATTAAGTACCTGTTGATTCGAAAAAATGTTGCCAGTGTCGGCGAAGATTTGAAAGCAAATGGATTAGGTAAAACCTATGAACGAGTTTTGCGACCATTCTTAACCGGTGTATTTCTGGCCGATCCCTTGATCGTAAATGCTGAATCTGGAAGAACGGCAATCAAGGGATTTATAAGAGGCAAGATAGGTTTGCCAGCACAAGGGTGCAGAGCGTTCTCTGAAGCTTTGGCTGCAAGAGTCAAATCCATCGAGTACGGAGTGCAAGTAAATTCAATCAAAAAGAACAGAGTAAAAACATCGCAAGGTAGTTACGAGGCGGATGCAATTATTGTTGCAACTGATGCCACAACAGCTGCGCAGCTATTAGATCTCACTGACGTACCCCAGCTCGTTGGTTGCACGACGTGGAATCACTCAACTACGCAATCACCAACGCAGAGTGCTTCACTCATTGTTGATAGTCAAAACCGCGGTCCATTAGTAAACACAATCGTTATTTCAAATATGGTTCCGAGTTATGCACCCGCTGGTAAGTCATTGATTTCGAGTACATCCGTTTTGCCTGCCACCGAATCAGAGGTTCGACGACACTTATCTATTTTGTACGGCGTCGATACTAGAAAATGGAAACTAGTTGCAAAGTATGAAATTCCGAGTGCACTGCCACTTCCAACTTTGCAAGGCGCTGCGATTTCAGGCTCGCATGTTCGTGATTCAATTTATGTAGCTGGTGATTACAAGAGCGCACCCTCGCAAAATGGAGCGTTGCTTTCGGGGCGTTTAGCTGCCCTATCTGTATTAGTCGACTAGCGCAGCGAGTGCGGGTGCGATGTGGGGGTAATCGAAGTTAAAGCCAGCATCCATAAGTGCTTGAGGCATTACTTTTTTAGATCCCAAAATCTCACTTGCAAACCCACCTAGCGCAATTTTCAGCGCAAAAGATGGAGCAGGAAATAGCGCAGGCCTGTGTAATGCTCTGGCTAAACCGGCAGTAAATTCTTGATTAGTAACGGGATTTGGAGAAGTTACATTTACTGGGCCTTCAATTTTGCTTTCTAATGCAAATGTAATTGCACGGATGTGATCGTGCAGCGTAATCCACGACCACCATTGTTTTCCGTTTCCTAATTTTCCACCTAAACCAAATCTAAATAAAGGAAGCATGCGTCCTAATGCGCCACCTGTCGGATCGAGCACCAACCCAGTTCTAAGTTTTACGGTGCGCACATCTGAAACCAAATCAGCTGCGCCTTCCCATTCGCGGCACACCACAGCTAGAAAATCTTCACCCGCGCGATCTGTTTCAATTACGGCGCGGTTTCCGGTTTCGCCATACCAACCAATGGCACTTGCACTGATAAAAACTGAGGGTTTAACGGTATTTACCGCATTAGCAATTGCCGTTGTTCCCAAGAGACGCGAATTGAGAATTTCACTCTTGTATTTTTTAGTCCAGCGCTTATCGCCAACTCCAGCGCCTGCTAAATGAATAATTGCATCAACTCCGGCAAGTGCTTCTAGGTCTACGGTGCCAGATTGCGGGTCCCAAGAGATTTCATCGGCTGCGCGACTTGCTCTGCGAACTAATTTTTGAACTGTGTAGCCTTCAGACTTTAGATGTCCAACGAGTGCGGTACCGATCATTCCGGAGGCTCCGGTGATCGCAACTCGTTGCATTGGTGGCATTAGAGACCAAGATCCGATTCAAAAGCGCCGTGTTCTAGACGTTCCTTGAGTGTGACTAAGAAACGAGCAGCATCTGCACCATCTACAACTCGGTGATCGTATGAAAGACCTAAATAAACCATCGAACGAATTGCAATCGTTTCTCCGCCATCTTCACCGCGAACAACCATTGGTCGCTTAACAATTGCTCCGAGACCAAGAATTGCAACCTGTGGTTGATTAATGATTGGAGTATCAAATAACGCTCCACGGCTTCCGGTGTTTGTAATGGTGAATGTGCCGCCACCTAATTCATCTGGAGAAACTTTATTCTCGCGCGTACGTGCAGCAAGGTCAGAAATCTTGCGCGCGATTCCGCCCATGTTGAGGTCTCCAGCATTGTGAATAACTGGAACGAGCAAACCACGCTCTGTATCTACAGCAATGCCTAGGTGTTCGGCGCCGTGATAAGTAATTTGATCGCCTTCAACGGATGAGTTAAGTACTGGATGAACTTTGAGAGCTTCACATACCGCAACTGAGAAGAACGGAAGGAATGAGAGTTTGACGCCTTCGCGGGCTTCAAATGAAGCCTTTGCGCGATCACGCAGACGAGAAATCTTTGTAACGTCTACTTCAATAACTGTCGTTAATTGTGCGCTTACTTGAAGAGATTCAACCATTCGTGCAGCGATAACTTTGCGCAGGCGTGACATTGTCACTGTGGTTCCGCGCAATGGCGAAGCCGTAACTGATGCTGTCTTTGGTGTTGATGATGCTGACAACGTAGGCGCAACTGATGTGCTTACTGGCGCAACAGGTTTTGCAGCAGCCTGCACATCTTCTTTTCTAATTCGACCGCCAATGCCGCTACCTTGAATCGCAGAAAGATTGACGCCGAGTTCAGCAGCATATTTTCTAACGATTGGAGTTACGTATGCATCAACACTTGATGCAGCAGGTGTTGATGCAACTGGCGCTGCAGGCGCAGGAATTACGGGGGGAGCTGTAACAACTGGTGGCGCTACAACAGCAGGAGCTGCCACAACTGGCGGTGCTGTAACTACTGGAGCAGCAACCGGTGCTGCTGCATTTGCTCCACCAATTAATCCCAAACGAGCACCAACTGCAACGGTTGTATCAACTGGAACATCTATTGCTAAAAGCGTTCCGGCAACTGGTGATGGAATTTCTGTATCGACCTTGTCAGTAGATACTTCAAG
>Ga0164292_10002230_pt1 | contig 15791 bp, 14 predicted proteins | sample GEODES117metaG_FD_111486 | JGI IMG/M metagenome (GOLD analysis project Ga0164292, IMG submission 111486) | Eutrophic lake water microbial communities from Lake Mendota, Wisconsin, USA - GEODES117 metaG | ecosystem: Environmental > Aquatic > Freshwater > Lake | place: USA: Lake Mendota...
AATCGGCCCGATCGGCTTGGTCATGAGGTGAAATGGCCGCTTTGAAGGCAGTTCATCCGATAGGCTTTTACTGCCTGTAATGGAATCGGAGAGGCTCATGATTTATGAATTACTGTTCTCGCTAGAGCGTAACAAAACACTCTCGTTGAAAATCCGCAATGATGCATAACAGCATAATTCTTTCCGCAACCCGCAATGGCAGCAAGCCGTGAATGCTGGATTCGGAACCCAGCCTCTAAACATCCATAGACCTATCTGCAATATCATAAGAATCATTTTTTGATGGAGATTGGCGCGCTGGAGCGCAAACGACGAAAGCGTGGACGTCTCGGATGTGCAGGCGCAGGGCGTCAATTGGGCGCCTTTTTTTGTGGGCGGTGTCGGTGAGTCGTTTTGCTTCATCCGAAGAGGAATTTGGACGACGCTGAAGAACAACACTTCAACCCCAATACGGTAGAATTAACCACAGAGCGCACAGAGAACACAGAGGATGATCTATTTATGATGCGATGGGTTTGAAATGATTTGTGCGATATCAAACAAAAGCCAAAGCCTTTCCTGTAAATCCTCTCTATCCTGCCCTCCAGTCTAAAAATCCGTTTTCGGGATCAAATCATACGATCGTGTTGCCACGTTAGGGCACTAGCGTTGGTTAAGAAAAGCAGCCATGGCGCGCGCCACTTCTTGGGGCCTTTCCATGAGAAGCTGATGTCCGGCATCAGCGATGCAGAGTTGCTCCGAATTCCGGAACGCCGTCTGCATACGCGCAGCGGCAGCTGCGTATTTACCGTCGGCCTTTCCACTGAGTAGGAAAGCACGCCCAGGATATTTAGAAAGATTAGACCATTGCGAAGGCATCCTACCAGAGCTCCAAGTCTCGAGACACGCCGCCATGGAAATAGGGTCACGCCTTTGACGGGAAGTGACAAATTTTTCCAAATCGGCACTCGATCGCGAGGACGATGCAAAGACCGGTTGATGCCACCACTCGCGCAAGAACGCGCTAAATTCTGAACCCGAACGAAGGCGCGAGGCGAGAGCAGAATCAGAATCCGCCCGGCGAGAACGCTCTGCATCATCCTCGATTCCAGCAGTGGTTGAAATTCCGATAAAAACACAAAAGACCTCGGGAAAAGAAAGAGCCGCATGAAGCGCCAGGCGCCCACCCAGAGAGTAACCAGCAATCGCCGTTGTCTCCCACCCTTTGGCCGCCACCAAGTCACGCAAAGATTGAGAAAATTCATCCGCCGTCGGACAAATCCAACCAACCTCCTCGTCGGAATGACCAGGCAGATCGATCAGGGCGACCTGCCATTCCGGGCAGTGCAGTAGGAAAGAATCGGTAAATTTCTCCCAATCACTACCCGCACCTAGAAACCCGTGTAGGCAGAGCAAAACATGCCCGCCATTGCCACAAGTATGAAATTTCAATCGATCCATGACAGCGACAGCGCCCTGCAAGCCTCTCTGATACGAAGGTGAAGAGCATGGTTTTGCGCACGGTCTGTGCGGCACTCGAGAATTCGCGGTGCGACATGGCGCTCTCCGAGCAATCTGCGCAATTCCAAAAGCGAGGCCACTTGATGATATTCGATTCCGAATTGCTGTGCGAATCCTCGAAATTCCAACTCATGAGGGGTTTCCAGCAAGCGCTCCTCCACATCGATCGGCAGAAAACGAAAAATGCCGCCACCGCTATTATTGATGATCACGAGCGTAACAGGTAGGCCATACAGGAGCGGAAGGGAATTCAAGTCGTGAAGTGCGGCAAGGTCACCCATGACGGCCAGAAAAGGAGACGCGCAGCCAAGGGCCAAACCAGCAACAGTGGCGATATTCCCATCGATCCCACTGGCTCCCCGGTTGGCAAAAACCTTCACGACATCATTCGAAACCGCAGCCACACAGGAATCAAAATCCCGGATCGGCATCGAATTTCCAAGAAACACCGGCCAATTTGTATCGGCAGCGACATCCGCCAAAACCCGGATAATCGCTGGTTCGGTAACAGCATGATCCGTTGGCAATTCCGCCTCGATTGTTGCAGCAACCGCAACATCCGCCCTACGCCAGGAATCAATCCAAGTGTCGGCGGCCATCGGAAGAGCAAATGGCTTGACCGATTCGCAGAACTGCTGAATCCCAGAACGGAGGAAATAGGGGTGCTGTTCCCAAGGATCTAGGCGCTCCGGGAACATCCGCACTTGCAGGCAGTCGGCGCCACGACATGGAGACAACCATTTCCCGATGCGCTTCGAAACAAGCGCCCCCCCGAAATGCAGGACTCTCTCCGGACAAGGCACATCGTGGCGCTGGAGAATCCAATCCGCGTGGCGAATGATCCCGGGCTGAAAACGCGCCCCAGAAGTGGCATCCGCTAAGACCGGCCAGCCCATTTTTTTTGCCAAATCCAAAATGTCACCGACCCGGTACTGCTCCGCGACAGGCAATCTACCGATGACGAAAACGCCGCGGCCGGATGCGAACCTCTGGAAATCGAAATCGGATGGCCAATCGAAAGAAAATGAATGAGGGACTCTCGAAAACTCAATTTTCTGATCAACCGCAACGACCCCACTTTCGAGCAAAGGCTCCCGAATCGGAACATTCAAATGCACTGGTCCCGACTGGAAACCCATAGCCACCGTGACAACCTCCGAAAGCACATCAGAGAGACGGGATAGAGCTCCCGCATCCTGGGCACATGGCAAATCCACGGCATAGCGAACAAAGCATCCAAAGAGCCCCGGTTGATGAATCGTTTGGTTTGCACCGCTGCCCCTCAGCTCTGGGGGACGGTCTGCTGTCAAAAAGATAAGCGGCACATTTGAGTGGAAAGCTTCCACGCATGCAGGAAGCAAATTTGCCACAGCAGACCCACTGGTGGTCACGCAAACGGCGGGGCCTCCTGTTGCCATCGCCCATCCCAGAGCGGCAAAAGCCATGCCGCGTTCATCGTAATGGGTGGTCACATTGTGCCCACTCAAGGCAGCAGCCAATGGGGCGCTTCGAGCTCCGGGGCTGAGAAAAAAACGATCTGCGCCAAGTTGGCAAAGCCCGTCCACTATTGCATGCCCCCAAGTGCGGTTGGACGCAACACCTCTCATGCCGCAAGTACATTCAAGACGCCCGAGATTTTGTCCTCGAGTTCGAACCACTCCCGCTCGGGATCAGAGCCATCGACGATCCCAGCCCCTGCGAAAACCTCGACCTGAGATCCTTTGGCAAGCATCGACCGGATCGCGACAGAGAATTCCGTGGACGCCTTTGAAACGCATCCAAACGGACCGGCATACCACCCCCTGTCGAACTTCTCGTGATTGAAGAGAAAACGCAGCGCATCCGCAACGGGCGCTCCGCATGTGGCAGGCGTCGGATGAAACGCTTCAAGAATTGCGGCGTCATCAACCGCCCCGCGCAGCGTTCCGGAGACCGCAGTTCGAAGGTGTTGCACCCGGGAAAGTTTCAACACGCCTGGCTTTTTATCGCAGGCGCAATCAACGCAGAGGCTGACGAATGTTTTCTCCAGGGCCTCCACGACAAGGCGATGCTCCAATTGTTCCTTGGAAAGTTTCAAGAGCTGAGATTCCAACCTCTCATCCTCAGCGGCATCAAGGCTGCGCGGGCGGGTGCCGGCGACGGCCTCACTCTCAAGGCGTGCCCCAATGCGACGATAAAGCAACTCTGGACTGGCTCCGAGAAAAGCTCCAGCCAATGCGGAGGGCTGAAAAGAAAAGTGAAAACAAGCCGGTGCAGCTCCCATCAACACGGCAAGCAGAAGGTGAGGCGATACCTTTTCCACAAGATCGAGTGTGGAGCGCCTAGCTAGAACCACCTTACGCAATGGCCCCGAAGCAAATCCCTCCAGCGCGGCAACGACGGCCGAAGACCATTGAGTAAAATTTGGGATATCCCAGCGTGTCAGAACAGCAGGTTGGTGACGCAGGTGGCACTCCCCAAGAGCCGCAACCCAATCATCCAAATCGTCCAACGCCATATCACTTTCAGCTAGGTTCACCGCAAGCAGTGTGCGCCCACCGGCATGGATGATCTCAGCCCTCGGAATAAAAAAGTAGCGATCGGGAAATTCTTTCCAACCCTCCTTTGGATCGGCCGCTGCATCAAAGCGCTCACCTCCAAAAATTCGGACACCCTCCTCAGCGCCATTCAGGAGCGGCAACAAATCCCGCAGGCTGCCTGCCCGCAATTCTCCAATCGCCAATGTTTGCGCCGCTCCAGAACGCGATCTCCAGAACACCTTGGGATAAATCATGGTAGCATCCAGCCACAGCGGCGAAAAGCCCCCCAAATCCTCAAGCTCCCACTCAAAGCGGCGAATGCCTGAAAAGGAAATCCGTTCTCCCCCCACGAGTCCACGCAGGTTAGGACGCGTTCCCGCACGAAGTTTCAAGCTGTGATGAGAAACCATAAAGTAAGACCATTCTTCCAAAGACCGAAGCAGGATGCGATAGGGTAATTAACTCCGGGCAGAAACAATGGAGGCTATAATCATTACGTTCGGCGGGGCCATGGTGTTGTGGTTTCCTTTCCCTGCCGAGTGAAAACAGGTAGGAGAGAAACGACAATGTCAATATCTACCACACATGTCTACCGGCGGTCCATCCGCTTTTCCGAAACAGATGCTGCCGGAGTCGCACACTTTTCCCGCCTCTTGGTGATCATCGAAGAAGCAGTTCATGACTTTTTTCAAAGCCGGAGCGTGCCCATTATGGATTCAAAAACCGCTTGGCCTGTCGTTTCCATTCACGCCGACTATTCGAAAGGGTTCCTTTTCCAGGATGAAATCATAATCTTTTTAAGTATGGATAGGATCAACACCTCTTCACTCGTCCTTTCATTCACAGCAGCGAAAGCAGATGGCACAGCATGCTTTCGCGGCAAGACCACGCTCTGCCATATCGACCCTGCGCTTCATGCACCAGCGCCCATCCCGGCCAAAACAAGGGATGCGCTCAGCGCAACTCCAGAGTAACCGTATGACCCGACCCATGCCAAAAAGTTTCAGCCTTTTTATAGCGCTACGCTACCTCAAGCCCAAGCGCACATTTCTTTCGATCATTACCCTAGTTTCGATTCTTGGAGTCACCTTAGGGATCATGGTTTTGATTTTGGTCATTTCGGTAATGACCGGCTTCGAGCAGGAACTCCGCCGCAAGGTCATCGGTTTCGACGCCCATGTCATCGTGAGTAATGGGGGGCTTTTAGAAAACTGGGAGGCCACAACTGAACAGGCGATGAAAAATCCGCACGTCAAAGCCGCAGCGCCATTCGTTCAAGGACCGGTGATCGTTGAATACCAGAACCGCCGCCTAGCTCCAAAAATCCGTGGCGTAGATGCCGAATTAGAGCGCAAAGTAGTGAATGTCGCGGATTTTATTGTCGATGGCAGCTACGACCTAGAAGGCAGCAAGACGGTTATTGGCTCGGAACTCGCACGCGAACTCGGGGTGGGCATCGGAAAGAATGTGACGATTTTTTCGCCCGGCAATTTCAACCAGATCCTCGAGGAACTCGACCGCATCCAGCGCTCGGGCGACAAGTCCGCCGATGTCTCCGCTTTGAAGCAAATGATCCTGCCAACCGAACTGGAGGTGGCTGGAATCTTTGAAAGCGGACGCTATCTTTACGACAGCGAGTTCCTCCTCGTGCCGCTTCACATCGGCCAAGAACTCTACAACCTCGGAGGAGGTGCGCATGGTCTGGCGCTGGCTACCACCGACCCCTATCTCGCCAACTCGGTGCGCGATGAACTAAACACCTCCCTCCCACAGCCCCAATTTGCGATGAGCTGGATCGACATGAACAAGCAAATATTCGATGCGATCCGCATGGAACGGAATGTCATGTTTTTTCTTCTCATGTTCATCATTTTGGTCGCGGCTTTCGGCATTATGAACACGCTCATCACAGTAACCGTTCAAAAAACCCGCGAGATCGGAGTCATGAAGGCGCTCGGGGCGCAGACGCACCAAATCATTGGAGTATTTGTCGCACAGGGAATGGTCGTAGGTGTTTTTGGAACACTCACTGGCCTCGCAATGGGCATTACAATGGTTCAATACCGCAACGAGGTCAGCCGCTTTCTGTCGTCTGCATTGAACATCGAGATCTTTCCTGCCAAGATTTACCAATTCAGCGAAATCCCTGCCGAAATCGTGCCATCGGATGTCATCCTGATCTGCGCGAGCGCCTTTGCAATATGCTCGCTGGCAGCTCTCATCCCTGCATGGTTCGCAGCCCGCCTTGACCCAGTGAAAGCCCTGCGCCACGAGTGATTTGACAAACTCGGCTCCCTCTATTTGAATCGCTCCATGCCCGAACAAGCCTCCGATCCACAAGATCCACTCATCCGCGTCCTTCTCGTATCAACTGCCATGGCAGTTGCCGGGGGCCTTCTGACCGCTGCTTTTGTGGTGACAGCGATGATCTCCGCGAATTTCAATTTTCTGAACTGGATGGAGTAGTCTCTCAGCTGCCATCAGCAAATACGCAGAAGCAACTGCCCAAAAAATCATCACTCCTGCCAGATAGACCCACATGAGGGCCAGCATGATTGCTCCCACGGATCCATAAATGGTGTTGTAGTTCAGAATTTGTGAGACACAGCTCCCAAAAAAGCTTTGTCCAGCTTGGAGAGCTATGGCCACAGGTAGAGCGGCCAACCAGACCTGCCGAAAATAAATCCTACGCCCGGGAGCCAGCATGTAGAGAACAACCAAGGCATAAAAAAGTAGCCCGCCGGCAAGCACATAACGACCCGATGCGTATGGGATCGTCATTTCGCCCGGCGTCGGCAAAGAGACGTCGCTACCCAACAAATCCTGCGCGGCAAGGAGTGCTTTGAGAGCCACTTGCAAAATCGCCGGCACGACCAAATCCAATACCAGCGCACTGGCCACGACTCCCATCATGAGAAATTTTTTCACAGGCAACTTCCACCACGGGGGCAATGCCCGGTGCCAGGCCCGATTAACACCCTGCAGTAAGGCCTGAAAGAACCGCAACGGACTCTACACAAGCACGAACAAAGAGGCTATCCACACACCCCCACGCGCCAGCTGAAGTGACTCCGACATTTTCCAGACCAAGTCGTGCTGACTGTCATCCATCGGAAAGATTTTTTCAACCGCCGAAATCGCCGAAACCGGATCGACAAATACCGAGCCAACCGTGAGCAAAAGCGCAAAGAGCGGAAATAACGAAAAGAATGCATATTAAGCAAACGAAGCCGCGCACTGTTCCCACTCGATCTCACCAAGAAGCGAAACAGCCGGGCAAACAAAAACGCGGGTGATCCGAAGACCACCCGCTACTTTCGTTGGAAGAAAATTTTCGAAAATTTCTTATAAGGCAACTTCAACAGTGAGAGACTTTTTCTCACCATCTTTTGTTCCAGTTTTTTCTTCCTTGGATTTGTCACTACCGCCGCATCCACCTCCAGGGCAGGATTGAGCCATGGCGGCTGATACGGACAAAGCTACGACTACTGCTGCGAAGAGTGCGATTTTTTTCATAGAAATTCAAACTCGCTCATTGAAACGCAAAGTCAAATGGATTTTTTTTGATAATTCTTAGGCGCGGCTCATGTAAGTGCCATCGACAGTGCTGACCTTGATCATTTCGCCTTCTTTGATGAATAGCGGAACATTGATGATTTTGCCAGTTTCGAGAGTGGCAGGCTTTTGGACATTGTTTGCGGAGTCACCGCGGACGCCTTCAGCGGATTCTACTACTTTGAGGACTACCGAGGAGGGCAATTCAATCTGGGCAGGGCGCCCTTCGATGCTGAGAACTTCGACCTTGAGGTTTTCAACAAGATACTGCTTGGAATCGCCGATAAGCGACTCGTTGAGCGTAATCGTCTCGTAAGTGGCAGGGTCCATGAAATGGTAACCCTGATGGTCGCTGTAGCTAAATTCCAGGGGCTGGCGGTTTACGTCCACAACATCCACTTTTTCTGTGGACGAGAATCGGATGTCGGCGGATTTGCCGGTCCCGATGTAGCGGATGATGCACTGAACAAAAGCGCGAAGGTTTCCGGGCGTGCGGTGGTGAATATCGAGAACGATGGCTGGGTTTCCGTTATAGCGGATGGCCATTCCCTTGCGGAGATCATTGGCGGCTGGCATATAGTTAACGTGCAATAATAAACCGGCGCGTGCTTTTGACAAGGCACGAAATCAGCCTGCGGAGAGCTCTTGGCACGCAGCGTTCTTAGAAACATATTCACGCATTAATCGATGTGAGGGATTCCGAAGTTCAGGGTCTTGTGCAAGCACTTCCAAAGCAACCCGCCGTGCTTCGGACATAATATCAGCATCCCTCAACAAGTCGCCGAGCCCGAGGGATGGCAACCCGCTCTGGGCGGTGCCTAAAATATCGCCCGGACCGCGCAGTCGGAGGTCGGCCTCAGCGATCTCAAAGCCATCCAATGTCTTTTCGAGAACCTCCAGCTTTTCGAGGGCGAGGCCTGTGGCACCATCGTGAAGAAGAATACACCAGGATTTCAGAGGTCCGCGGCCAATGCGACCGCGAAGCTGGTGCATCTGGGAAAGGCCAAAGCGCCCGGCCTCCTCAATGATCATAATTGTGGCATTCGGCACATCGACTCCGACTTCAATGACCGTGGTCGCTACAAGCGCGGAGAGCCTACCCTCGCGGAATTCACGCATAGCAGCCTCCTTGGCTTCGGCATCCATTCTTCCATGAACGATACCAACCTTGGAGGGAGCCAAGAGATCCCTCCACTTTTCAAACTCGGCCGTGGCAGCTTTGACTTCGAGTTTCTCCGATTCCTCGATGAGGGGATACACGATGTATGCTTGCCGACCGGCCGCGAGTTCGATGCGCAAAAAATCCACGATGGCCGGCAAACGTCCAACCTCTCGAACAGCCGTGACTACAGGCCCCCGGCCGGCAGGATGGTGCCTCAAAATCGAAACATCCAGATCACCATAGAGCGTCTGGGTGATCGTTCGAGGAATGGGTGTCGCCGTCATCACGAGAACATCGGGAGCATCCGCCCGCTCGATGAGCTTGGTGCGCTGAAGCACACCGAATTTGTGCTGCTCATCGATGACAACCAGGCCCAAGTTCTCAAACTCCGCGCTCTCAAAGAGGAGTGCGTGCGTGCCGACCACGAGCACGGGACTGCTCGGGTTCGATTCAAATAAATCCGAAGCCTTCACGGAATCCTCACGGCGCGAGGAGGTCCGCAACACAACCGGGATTCCGAGAGGATCCAGAATACGGCGGAAGTTCAGATAATGCTGCTCGGCCAAAATCTGTGTAGGCGCCATGAGGGCCGCCTGCCAACCCGACTCGTGGGCTTGAATCATGGCACGCAGCGCCACCAAGGTTTTTCCAGAACCAACATCGCCTTGAAGGAGACGGTTCATGCGGTGCGGAGATGCCATATCGGTCGAAATCTCATCCATCACCACACGCTGCGAATCAGTAAGCACGAAAGGCAGGGACTCCTCGACCCTCCGCCAAAGAGAACCGTTTCCTGGACGCACAAAACCTCCTTTTTTATTCATCGAGGCATGCCGCGAGGCGAGGATAAGCTGAATTCCGAAAAAGACATCCCTCACGAGTTGGCGTCTGGCCTCCTCGCATTCAGCCATATCCACCGGAAAATGAACTGCCCTCCAAACATCCGGCAGTAAGGGCGTTCCTCCACTCCCCTCTGGCCAAAGGCGGGGAATTGCGCTCAGGTCGGCTTCCTCAAGAGCATGGTGGATGAGTTCGCGCAGAACATGGACAGGCAAGCCATCCCCGGCGCCGTGCACGGGTGTGATGCGATCGAAGTGCAGGGAGACCCCGCCTTCGTCCTCGATGACCTCGAATTCGGGATGTTCGATCACTAGACGCTTGGAGCGCTCGCGAGGCTTGCCGTAAACAACAAGACGCTGACCTCCGAGAATCATTTTTTGCACCCATGGCATATTGTACCAGCGGAGGGTGATCGGATCGCTCAGGATGCCAGCATTGTCATCCTCGAGAATCGCCTCAAAAATCCGGCGTGGGCCAAAGCGTTTGTAGCTCGTCTTTTTAACCACGCCAAAGAGGCAGACGGCCGTCTCCGAGGGACTATCCGGAAAGCGGTTGAACTTCCTGCGGTCCTCATAGCGCCGTGGAAAGTGTCGCAGCAAATCCTCAAGCGTGTGCAACCTCAAGCGCCGCAAAGCGGCCACGCGAGTTGGTGGAACCCAAGGCAACCCTTCGAGTGCCGTCGTGGGGGAAAGCCGGGTCATTCCGCGTGCCGCACCTCGAGAATCCTCAACTGCGGTTCGGCCCGACCCTGCCAGACATTCCAGTCCAGCGTGTAGGCGATATCCCACGGCGGTCGCGGCATGGCATTTACCGGTGCATTGAAAAAGATAGCCGGAACGCGGCGGCGACCGCACAGAAAATCGATCCGCAGGTGTTTTTCTTTCATGACACGAGGCTCACCCGCAGGAGCCACGGCGCGAGAGAACATGACGGGCTGGGGATTCGAATTTCCAAAAGGCTCCAATAAATCCTGCGACTCCAGCACCGAGGCGTCGATGTCTTCCAACCCCAACTCACAATCCAAACGCAGGCGCGGTGCCAGCATTTCCTCGTTGGCAATCGCTTGGGCTGCGGCCTCAAAAGCCTCTCGAAATGCGGGGAGACTCGACTCGCTCAAGGAAATACCTGCCGCCATGTCGTGTCCGCCAAATTTCTCCAAGTGCCCGGCGCAATCGCGGAGCATCGCGACCAAGGGCAGCCCCTCGATACTGCGTCCACTGCCTTTGCCCGCCCCCGACTCATCGAATCCTATAATAAAGGTAGGTCGGTGATATTGCCGCATGATGCGCGAGGCGACCACACCAAGGATGCCGATGTGCCAATCCCGACTGCCGGCGACGATCGAAGCCTGAGTCTTGGGATTAAAATTTTTGGCGACCCATTCCTCGGCATCACGAACAACATGACGCTCCACACCCTGGCGCTCGCGGTTATGGGCATCCAGTCCCTCTGCGAGACGCGAGGCCTCGGCTGGGTCATCCGCGAGCAGAAGTTGGAGAGCCTCCATGGCAGGCCCGAGGCGCCCTGCAGCATTGATCCTCGGCCCCATGCGGAAGCTGATATCTCCTGCTTTGACCGGCGCGGGAACATCCGCCACACGCTGGAGGGCGGCCAATCCAGCCCATCGGGTATGCTCCATTTGCCGGAGGCCGTGCCTGACAAAAATCCTGTTCTCCTCCACAAGCGGCACGATGTCGGCGACGGTCGCAAGCGCCACCAGGTCGAGATAATCCTTCAAATCGAGACCCTCAACCGGGCGGGCCTTCAAAATGGCATGGGCAAGTTTGAAAACCACGCCGGCGCTGCAGAGATAGTGAAACTCCGCCCCACACTTGGGATTCACCAGCGCCACGCAGTCCGGGCGTTCGGCGCCCGGTTCGTGGTGGTCGAGGACAATGACATCCACTCCACGCCGGCGAAGTGCGGCAATTTCCCTCACCGAAGTCGTTCCGCAATCCACCGCCAACAGCAATTGCGGCGCGTGCATTTCCAGGCAGCGCTCAAGCCCGGCCTCACTGAGACCATAGCCCTCCTCGGCACGCAGAGGCAGGAAGCATGGAACCATGATTCCACATGCTTTTAAAAAACGCGCAAGAATAGCCAGCGAAGTGATGCCATCCACGTCGTAATCTCCGTAAAGAACGACCTTCTCACGGCGATCCATCGCAGCCAGAATCCTTGCAACCGCTGCTTCCATCTCCGGCAACTGCTCAGGAGCACTGAGGGAGCGCAATCGGGGTTTCAAATAGGCCTCGGCGGATATTCCATCGGCAACCCCGCGTTTCAAAAGTAATTCGGCGAGGAAATCCGGCACATCCGCTTCGTGCCTGACCCGTGAGAGCGATGCGGCATCCGATGCCGCAGGAAAGATCCAGCGCCTTTGCATCGCCACCTTTTATAATGAACTCCGGCCTGTTTTACGCAGAAGACGGCGCTGTAGTTCTTCGAGGCGAGCCACAGCATGTCCCCACGAAAAATCCGTCATGCGCACGCGCTGCGAAAGAATTTTCCACTCTCCCACCGACAGGAAGAGGGAGCGCTTCACAACATCGGCTAGTGCAGCGACCGAGTGACGATAAAAGATCAGACCGTTTCCAGAGCCGGTCACGGGATCAAAGTCCTTCACTAAATCCAGAAGGCCCGGGCAATACTCTAAAACTGGAAGAAGGCCGTTCTTCATCGCTGCAGCCACAAAGGCACTCCGCGGCTCCAAAGGTCCGGGCACCAGAACAAAATCCCCCATCGCCAAGACACGGGCGAAGAGCCCCCCATCAACCTCAGGCAAATGTACAAGACGCTTGGAATGACGCCGGAGGGCTATATTGAGAATCTCGATGGATTCATTGGCGACCGGCCCCAGTAAGGCCACACAAAAGTCGGGCGATGGAATCAAATCCAGAGCCTGCAAGAGTAGATCGATACCCTCACCGCCTGTGGAAATCGTATCCACCACAAAAATACGGGCCAACTTGGAGTCGGAGGAGGGAAAGAATTCGAGGCGCGCGGCGAGGCGAAATTTGACATCAGCCTTCACAATAGGCAGGTCCTTTTCATCGAATCCAAATGCGATGGCCTCCAGCTTTTCCGAGTGTTCGCGAAGCACATTCTCGAGACCGCATCCATGCAACGGCGTTTGGGCCTCGGCCACAAAACGTCCACCTGGAAGCGCGACGGCATCCGCAAAAACAATCCCAGCTTTGAGAAAATTCATGCTGCCGTAGAATTCCAACCCTTCTGCGGAGAAATAGGAGCCCGGCAAATTGGTGAATGCAAAGTCATGGCTCCAGAAATTACCTTGGTAATCGAGCGAGAAAGGTGAGAGCACCGTGGGGACGGGCAGTTTTTGATCCCGAATGAATACCGCAGCCATAGCGGCCTGCCAGCCGACGAGATGAACAGAATCCGGCAGATTGAGACGTGCGAGCTCTGTCACGCATTTGGAAAAGAAAATGAAACGCGCCGCATTGTCCTGGTAGTCGCGGCCATCAACGCCATAGAGGCCTGTGCGGTCGAAATACTCCTCCCGCTGGATGAAGCGCAGCTTCACTCCCCGTGGACCGGCAGCCTCCCAGAGCTCGCAGGATAAATTTTCCGAACCGACCGGGACAGAGAACCTCGTCTTGGAGCGTTTCGCCCCGAGAGCCTTGTTTTCTCTAACGCAGCGGAAGAGCGGGAGAGCGACGGTGACATCGTGACCAACAGCACCAAGATGGGCGGCCAATCCTTCAACAAAATCCGCAAGCTCCCCGGAAGTTGAGACGGAGGTCATTTCGCTGGCCGCAATGAGAATCTTCATACCGGCATCCTGCAAAACCCCGGACCCGGAAGTCGATTGAAAACAAAAACCCCGCCGAGGCGGGGTTTTTCTAAAACTAAAACCGAAATATTACTTACCGGCTTTTTCTTCGATGTATTTGATCACATCGCCGACAGACTGGAGTTTTTCAGCGTCTTCATCGGGAACTTCAACTGAGAATTCTTCCTCGAAGGCCATGACGAGTTCAACAGTGTCGAGCGAGTCTGCTCCGAGGTCCTCGATGAAGGAGGCTGTGGGCGTGACCTGTTCGGCGTTCACTCCGAGTTGCTCGACAATGATATCTTTTACTTTTTCTTCGATGGATTTTTCAGACATGTGATTGAATTGGATTGCGGGTTGTGAGTAATGAGCGGCCTTTCATTTTGCAACAAGAAATTTGAAGCAACTCGAAAGGCGCGCGCCAAACTTGCTGATGCCACAAATAGGTCAAGCGCATTTTTCCATGAAGCCTTACGTTTTCGAAAGTTCCACGCCAATCACAACAACTCCTGAAGCCCTCTATGAATTCCACGAGAATCCGTGCAACATGACGCTCATTGCGCCCCGTTCACTGGCCGTGCAGGAAGTCCTCTGCCAGAAGGAAGCAAAGGCCGGGGACACCTTCCACATCCGAGCCACGCAGTTCGGGCTCCCTATTCGCTGGACTGGACAATGGGAGAAAGCCGAGGCACCTGGCATGCTTGTGGACACAGCGCTCAGTTCGCCGTTCGCCATCTGGCGGCATAGCCACATCTTCAGAGCGCATCCAGAGGGAGCACTCCTCACCGACCGCGTCGAGTATCTGCTCAAGGGCGGCCTGGCAGGGCGGGTTGTGTCGCGTTGGATTTTGCCAGTGGTCTTCACCGGAATGTTCCGCTCCCGCCACGAGGCGACGCGGAGGCATTTCTCAAATCAATAACAGCGCTCGGGAATCAGCACGCCGCGCAACTGCGTGAGCCTGCCGACAAAACGCTCCCAAGTTTCCTGGCCTGCGAGAATTTCAATCTCCACTCTCATGTAATAGACAGGCACCTCCGGATTCATGATGCGGGGAATGCGCACAGCATCTTTCTCAGTGGTGAGAACAGCATCAAGATTCCTACGGGCACAGCGACGGATGAAGCGATCTACCTCCTTCACGGAGTAGCGGTGGTGGTCGGCGTAGGTCTGCGTGAGCTCCAGCTCGGCGCCCAATCCACACAGAGCGGATTCAAAGCTCTCGGGCACGGCGATGCCGCTCAGGGAGCCGATTTTCAACCCTTGCAAAAAATCCAGCGGCTTGACCTCGCCAGTGGAAAAATTCCTCAGGTGCTTCGGACGGTGGGTGCACTCGATAATCTCAGCTATGCGGTTGTAGCTGCGGATTCTTGCAATGATTTCCGAGTTGTCGCTGCCGTCGCACTTGGTGAGAAAAATGTGGGTGGCCCGGCGGAGATTCTCCGGCGGCTCGCGCAGTGTTCCGCGAGGCAGCATGTATTCGTTGCCAAAGGGAGCCTGACGATCAATCAGAACCACCTCGAGACCGTGCCGCATTTTTACATACTGGAAGCCGTCGTCCAAAATGAGCACATCCGAGCCGAATTCCTTGATCGCGTAGATTCCGCTTTTCACGCGGTCGCGGTCGACCAGCACCACGACACCACGCAGGTTGTTTGCGAGCATGAAGGGCTCATCACCCGCCGTACGGGAATCCAGCAGCAACGAAACTCCGTCCGAAACCACACGAGGCACGAAGAGTGATTTTCGGCGCGTGAGTTTATCAGCGAGCCTTAAAAAAAACGGACGCGGCACACTCTTGTAGCCCCGGCTTAAAATAGCGACCCGCCGCCCGCCCTCTTGCAGCGCCCTTGCCAGCATTTCCACCACGGGGGTTTTGCCGGTTCCTCCAACAGTGAGATTCCCGACGCTGATGACGAGACATCCATGAGAGTGGCTGCGGAAAATGCGTCCCCGGTAAAGTGACAAGCGCGCCTGCACAATAGCCCGGTAGATTTTTGACAATCCGGAGAGAACCCATCGCAATGCTCCAGCGCGCCGCCCATAGCGACGGTCTAGGATGACATCCATTGCGAAGGACTCGAGCCCCTCGATCCAACGTCTCATGCGATTTTCACTCCGGCATTGTCGGCACGCACTACGACGGCGCAGGCCGATTCAAGTCCGCAAGTCGCGATCATGGCATTTGCCACCTTGTCCGGCCGATGAAGCGCCGCGCAAGCAATCGTCGATCCAGCTCCGCTCAACCACCCCCCGATAGCACCGGCTGCGCATCCAGCGGCAATGACATCATCGAGGAATGGCATCAGTTTCGCGCGGTAAGGTTGGTGCAGGCGATCCTCGAAACAGCCCACCAGTTTACGGTAGTCACCGCTGGCAAACGCACCAGCGATGGCCGCCGCATTTCCAACCGAGAGAGCGG
>Ga0164292_10002231_pt1 | contig 15791 bp, 8 predicted proteins | sample GEODES117metaG_FD_111486 | JGI IMG/M metagenome (GOLD analysis project Ga0164292, IMG submission 111486) | Eutrophic lake water microbial communities from Lake Mendota, Wisconsin, USA - GEODES117 metaG | ecosystem: Environmental > Aquatic > Freshwater > Lake | place: USA: Lake Mendota, Wisconsin...
CCTTTTCTTTTGCCCCAGATGATCCGGTCGCTGCGCCAATTGGGGGCGATATCTGGTTCAACTCGTTCTACATTTCCGCTGCAACCAGCTGGACCATTGACTCGCTGTACTACTACCTGACGATCAGCCAAATCGGTATTTCCTTGGGGCTGACTGGTCCCGACGGTTCTCCCCGCCTGCCCCAAGCCACCAACACCATTGAGAACACCGTTCTCGGAGCCGGTGGGGCCGGACGTCCCGGCAGCTTCATGCTCTATGACATGTATGCCCTGAACGACATGTACGGGCCAAATCTGGAAACCCGGGCTGAAGACTCAACTTATGACTGGGGATATTTCGGCGAAAAGACCGGAATCCTCCGGACATTATGGGACGGTGGCGGAACCGACACGCTCTCGGCAGTCGGAATGAGTGAAGCCTCGGTAATTGACCTCAACCCGGGCTCCTTCAGCAGCCTCGCAGGGGCGACCGTTCGCCTGTGCATTCCTTTCAATGTTGAAATTGAAAACGCCATCGGCACCGAATTCAACGACACGATCTCGGGGAATTACACCGACAATCGACTCGAAGGTGGAGATGGACGCGACACCATTACCGGCAAGACCGGAAACGATCTTCTGATGGGTGGAGCGGGAAATGACCTCTACATCTACCGCCTGGGCGACGGCCAAGACACGATCAACGAGAACGCGTCGGCCGGTCGGGATACGCTCCGCATCGATTCTGCGGGTAACCTGAACAACTTTACTCAGGACTTTTCATTCCGCCGTGAAGGAAACGACCTGATTATCGACCTGACTCTCGACAGCAGCGTCGAAAGTGACGGCTCGATTCGAATCGTTAATCAGAAATGGGGCTCCTGGGGCGTCGAAATCCTGCGCTACGGACCTCTCGGCGGAACGATTCAGAATATCGATCTGACGAACATTTACGCCCAGTGCACCGATGTGAACCAACAGTTCCGCGTGCTTAACGACACCTCCAAGTTCGGCAATCTTGTCGCTCCGGTCTAAACTCCGGTTGAAACAAACGCCAACGTGCTACAAGAATCAAGCCCGGCCTAACCCGCCGGGCTTTTTTCATGGCTTTTGCGCAGTCGCTCTTGCAGCAGTGTCTTTATCGGCAGGCAGTTCTCGGTCGAACCGCGGTCCCAGCCCATCCTGTCCTAAACGTCTTGCTGTTGTGGCACCCTGAATGGCGAGGCTCAATGCAAGGCAGGCTACAGGTCTAACTTGCCCATGGAGGTAACCTGCCCACGGGGAAAGGCCTAGCTGCGAGGAAACGCCCGTCGAGCCGCCCCCAGTTGCTTCCAATATTCAGCCGAAACGGGATGCTCGGCCAATTGGTCGTCCGGAGTTCCGGCCGCCACACGTGGATCGTTAAAGCCCCACTGCAAACGCAAATCGAGCAACTCGCGGTTTTCTTTGGGAGTGAACCAATTGACTCGTCCCAATTGCCGGGCATTCAGCAGAATTCGGCAATAGGCATCCAAAATCTCGGTCATCCAGAAGGCGTGCTCCAGGTCGGCCGCGTAACTCACGGTACCGTGGTTACAGAGAATAATCGTATTCGCCTTGTGGACAAAAGGTACAACGGTTTCAGCGAACTCTTGCGTCCCAGGACGCTTGTAAGGAGCTAACGGAACTTCGCCCAGGAAGACCTCGGGTTCAGGCAAGACCCCCATCGGAATGGGCTCGCGAGCCACCGCAAAGGCCGTCGCATGAGGCGGGTGACAATGCACCACGGCTCGGACATCTGGCCGTTGGCGATAAATCTCCAAGTGGAGCAGGATCTCGCTGGTTCTTCGGCGGTTCCCTGACAGTTGGTTACCTTGGAGATCGACAGTGCAGAGATCATCCGGTTCCAAAAATCCCTTGCAATGCAAGGTTGGCGTACAAAGCACTTCGTTGTCCGAGAGGCGACAACTTAGATTCCCTTCATTGGCCGCACAAAACTGGCGGTCATACATGCGTCGACCAATCTCACACAACTGCTTCCTCAACTCGATACTCACCGTACGCAAACTCCCCCTTGATTCCAAGTTGCTGGTAATTGCCGCGATCCGCAGCAACTGCATCACAAACTGTGTTCCCTTCCGCTGGCACGCACCCAACGGGCCCCTGATTCTAGCATCCCTGTCGTCTGACAGGTTTCCCGTAGCCAGCCATCCCAGCTTTCGCCGAATCCCGGCATCGACGCCTGTCAGAACGCTCGGGCTGCAGCCAATCTGTTGATTACCAGCGGATACAGCTCACACTCTGCGGCAAACACCCGGGCAGCCAAGGTCTGGGGGGTGTCCGAGGCTTCGACGCGGACAGCCATTTGGTCGATGATCGGACCATGATCGAACTCATCATCGACGTAGTGAACCGTGCAACCGCTCACTCGACAGCCCTGCCGCAACACCGCCTCGTGGACTCGCCGACCGTAGTATCCCTTGCCAGCGAAGGCTGGAATCAGACTGGGATGAATGTTGACAACGCGGCGATCAAAATCGGATGGTATTCGCAATTTGCGAAGGAACCCACCCAACACTACATAGTCCACGGAAAATTCGCGGCAACGCTCAAAAAAGCGGTGGCTGAACTCCTCTTCCTCGCGGACTTCCCGATAATCTACGACAAACGCCGGCACTCCCGCCTCGGCCGCAAACTGCAAGCCAGTCGCATCCGCTGTGCTGGAACCGACCAGTACAATCTCGGCGTTCAACTTCCTGCTCGCTTGCCAATGCAGCAAATTCTTCAGGGTCGTTCCCGATCCCGAAATCAGCACGGCCAACCGCAATGGCCGGGGTTGTTCACTACTCACTGGCTGTCCCCCTCTGGTCCTCTAAATCCCAATGCTCCGGCGTTTCAACGCTTGCAATCGCTCAACCGGCGATAGACCGGGTTAGAACGCAGCTTCATCGGATTCAGGATTAGGGCTTTCCCTTGCCGGTCAGGTTGAGCCTCAACGCGATGCCAGACCGCAGGCGCGCTGGCCGCCCCGAACCTAAGCTTGAATCACTTCCACGTCGATGAGCAAGCGATAATCACCAACTTCCTGAGTGACCGCGGCAGGTGAAACCTGTTCCGGCCAGACAATTTCCAAGGCCAGAGTTTCCTGCTTCAGGTAATCCGCATGATTCCCGACCGCCGTTCGCAACTCAGCTGACTCCGTCCACAAACTGAGACGAATTCGATCCGAGAACTCCAATCGGCGCTGCTTTCGCAGGTCCTGGACCAATCGTTTGACATCCTGAGCATAGCCTTCGGACACCAATTCAGCAGTCAATTTGGTGTCCAAAACGACCACACAGGCCGCCCCTTGGGCCGCAGCCCAACCACCCTTGGCCTGCATCCGAACTTGAATATCATCGCTCCCAAGTTCGAGTTGGCGCTCACCCAAATCCAACTGTACCTTGCCGGTCTGACTCAGCTCAGCCAGTAATTGGGCACCGTTGGCTTGTTGTAAGGTTGACTTGAGCTTCGGCAGGAGCGGGCCAACCAACGGCCCCAACCTTTTGAAATTCGGTTGAATTTGATAAGTCACAAACTCAGCCGCATCGGCGGTGAATCGGATTTGTTTGACATTCAGCTCGTCGCGAACAATCGAATCATGGGCAGCGAGCCACGCTTGCTGGGCAGGATCATTCAAGGCTACCGTCACTTCAGCCAGAGGCTGCCGCACCTTCAGCTTGGACTCCATCCGGGCAGCGCGGCCCAGCGAGGCGATCTCACGGAGCAAGTTCATCCGGTCGCGCAGCTCCCTGTCAGCGCCACCGCCGGCAGACGGGTAGTCGGCCAAATGCACGCTCTCCAATGCTCGCTCACCGAATACACCGGCCAGATTCCGCCAAATTGCTTCCGCTGTAAACGGCACGAACGGAGCGATCAACCGACTGGTGACGAGCAAGCATTCATACAGCGTCCAATAAGCATCCAGCTTGTCCCGATCCCGCTTGTCATTGCTCCAAAATCGCTCGCGGCTGCGGCGCACATACCAGTTGCTGAGCATATCCACAAAGTTCGACAGCCGGTTACATGCGCCGTAGTTGTCGTAGGCGTCCATGGCGGCGGTCACTTCGGTGGTGGTCGCGTCGAGCTCAGCCAGTATCCAGCGGTCCAGTTCTTCCCGCTGCTCAACCTCGCGCCAGGAATCGGCGCGGCTCAGAGTCGTGCGGTCGAGTTGCCCAACAACTCCGCTCAATTCGGCGGCCGGGTTAAATTCATCAAGGTTGGCGTACAGCACGAAAAAACCGTACACGTTCCAGAGCCGCAGCAAGAATTCGGGGATGCTCTCCTTGATGGCCCGTTCACTGTAGACGATTGAATTCCAGGGCGGCTGATTGGCGAAGAAATACCAGCGCAGTGCATCCGCCCCATGGGTGTCGAAAATCTCTTGCGGCTCACGGTAATTCCGCAAGCTTTTGCTCATCTTCTCCGTTCGCCGTTCGAGCTTGCCGCCACACCCGGCACACTTCGGTATCTCTTCGAGATTTCGCTTCCCGCAACTGAGGCAAACATTCGACTCGGCCAACATCAGGCCGAGCACGATGCAGTTTTGAAAGGGATGAGGATAGTCAACCGGGGGAACACCTGCCCCACTCTTCACGCCGCCGTTTTCGTCTGCGGAGAACAACATCGTGCTGATCGAAAGAAGGCTGTAAAACCAACCCCGAGTCTGATCGAGAGCCTCGCTGATGAAGTCCGACGGGAATTGCTGGACAAACAACTCCTGATTCTGGTGGGGGTACCCCCACTGGGCAAAAGGCATCGCTCCGCTGTCGTACCAGCAGTCGATCACTTCGCTGACGCGGCGCATCCGCGCTCCGCTGGCAAAGGGCGAATCATAGGTGATGTGATCGATGTAAGGTTTGTGGACCTTCAAATCGTCGACCAATTCAGGATTGGCGGTCTTGGCCTGCAGCCAGACATCCTCCCCGCTGGCTCCCGGTTTGGCCAACAGTTCCGAGTAACTGGATAGCGCCTCCATTTGCCCGGTTTTTTCACAGACCCAAATTGGCAGCGGGGTTCCCCAATAGCGTTCCCGCGACAACGCCCAGTCAACATTGGACTGGAGAAAGTTACCGAAACGGCCATCGCGAATGTGCTCGGGCAACCAATTGATCTGCGCGTTATTGGCCAGCATTCGCTCTTTGAACTTGGTCGTCCGAATGAACCAGCTCTTTCGCGGATACTGGATCAAGGGATCGTTTTCCGCCCGCCAGCAGAACGGGTATTCGTGGACGTACTGCTCCTGATGAAACAGCTTTCCGTTTTCCTTAAGTTTGCGGATGATCGGTTTGTCGGCTTCTTTAACCCACAAGCCGGCAAATTCGCCAGCTTCCTCAGTCAACTTGCCGTTGGCGGCAACGGCGCAGATCATCGTGGGACCTTCGCCCTCGATGAATCGTTCCCGTTCCGACTGCAACAGCTCAAAGTCCACCTCGCCAAAAGCTGGAGCCTCGTGCACGGCCCCGCTGCCACTGTCGGTCGTCACGAAATCGGCAGCGACTATCCGCCAAGCGCGATGCTGCTGGCCGCCCGCCTTCAAACTCCCTGTGAGACCGCCTTGGGACCGGTAATAAAAGTCAAACGGAGGTTCGTAGCGCAGCCCGAGCAGGTCGCGGCCCAAGCAAGTCGATTCGACGGTCAGGGTTCGTTTAATTTTCTGAGCAATTGCCTCCACCAAGGCCTCGGCCAGGATGATCCGCTGGCCGGTCTGCTCATCTAAAACTGTGGCATAAACAATTTCGGGATGGACCGCGGCAAATTGATTGCTGGGCAAGGTCCAGGGAGTTGTCGTCCAGACCAGCAAACTGGTCCCGGGCCGATCCACCAGAGGAAAAAGGACGAAGACGCTGGGGTCCGCCACGGAGCGGTATCCTTGCCCGACTTCACCGCTGCTCAGCGCGGTTCCACCTTGCGCCCACCACCAGACAATCTTGTGTCCTTGGTAAAGGAGGCCCCGGTCAAAGAGGTTCTTCAACGACCACCAGACAGACTCGACATAGCTCTGGTGGTAGGTGACATAGGCCCGATCGAGGTGAATCCAAAAACCGATTCGTTCAGTCAACCGCTCCCACTGCTGCATGTATTGCCAGACACTCTTCTGGCACTTTTGAATAAACGGCTCGACACCGTAAGCTTCGATTTCTTCTTTCGAATGAATTCCAAGTTCCTTGCAAACTTCGACTTCAACCGGCAGGCCATGGGTATCCCACCCCGCCTTTCGCTCGCAGCGGTAACCGCGCATGGTCCGGTACCGCGGAAAGAGGTCTTTCATCGCGCGGGTCAGGCAGTGTCCTGGATGGGGTTTACCATTGGCGGTCGGTGGTCCCTCAAAAAAAACGAAACTCGGCGCGCCTTGCCGCTGCTCAAGGGAGCGGTCGTAAATTTTCGCCTGCCGCCAAAAGTCCAAGACCCGCTCTTCCAGCCGGGGAAAACTCACGTTGGTTTCGACAGGTTGGAACATTCCATTCCCCATTTTTCTACAGACAATTCAGGCCGCGACAGGCCGCCAAAAACCTCAAAATATCCCCAAACCGCCCAGCCTTGTAAATGGACCGCGGTCCCAGCTCCAAGCCGGTAAACCGCGGGAAAATCCTTTGTCTCGTCCAAACTGCGAGCGTTTGACCCGGCAACAGGTTCACGTCGCGTGACAAATTCAGCTGAAACACTGCGTAATCACCCCAATCGTCACGGCTCTACGCCCGGCTTCTCGACAATCCCCAAATTCGCAGTGAATCGAAGAATTGCATCCCAGCTTGGGCCTGAAGTTGAACTACGGTTTCAGTACGGCAGCAGACTTGACTGTCGACTTTCTCACCCCCCGTGCTTGGCAGGTCGTGGCAAGGTGCCGCGGCCTGCCATTTTTCTTTTTCGAGCCAACCTTATCGGATGGCGAGCGGACTGCCCGCTAACAGCCTGTTCGAGATCCTTGCTGCCCAAACACTTGTCAGGTAACGATTATGCCAAACAAACAGTGCAACCCTCGGCTTTTCGCAGGGGGCGACCCGCCGCGACCTACCCAAATTTTGACCCACCGGCAATAATATTGGCTCGGAGGTGCACATGAGCAACGATTTTGCGTCCGACCCACTGGACGAAGATGATGACTTTGGCGACTTCGGGGACCTCACCCCGAACACCGGTACTCCTGAGGACTTGGCCGACGACGTTTTGGCCGAGTTCGAGGAAGACGATTTCGACGAAGAATTTGACGACGATTTCGAAGAGGAAATTGAAGGCGAATACGCGCTCGAAGACGACAAATACGGTGCGGAATTCCACGAGGAATTCGGACACCTCGAAGAAGGATATCGCGAGGAATTCAGCGAAGGGGAAGGCCCCGATTTTGAGGGCGAAGCTCCTTAGCGCTTGACCTTGTAACTCGGGCCTTGGGAAGTAACCGGGGCCTTGAGAGTTGAAGCTTGGGAGATAGCCCAAGTGCCCGTTCAAAACCTCCGGGCATTCCAAGCCAGCCAACCGCTGAGGGGGCCGGCAAAATTTGAAAGATGAAACCAGCCGGGAAGAAACGCCCGGCTGTTTTTGTTGCGCGTGAGCGAACAGAAAGTCTCAAGCCAGAGCGACCTGAGCCCAACCAACAAGCCGGCTCGGCGACCAAACTCCGACACTCCCGAACAGCCAACCCGCTCCCACTGCCAGCAGCGAATGGGGGAGGGCAGATTGCTGAACGGACCAAATCTTACGTCGTGTACTCCGCGTTCAGCTTCACGTACTCCACCGTCAGGTCGCTGGTCCAGTGCTCCGTGCTGCCCGCACCCTTGCCAACCGTCAACAGAATTTCAGTCAGTCGATTCTGCTTGATCGAGAGGCTGGCCTGCTTGCGATCAAAGTCCGTTGGCTGGCCTTCACGAAAGACTTCGATCCCGTTCAGCCGCAACGAGGTCTCGGCCACAGAGAATTGAGCTCCGCAATAGCCGGCGGCCGAAACAATTCGCCCCCAGTTGGGATCCCCCCCGGCAACTGCAGTCTTAACCAAGTTACTCAAGGCAATCGCCCGAGCCATCCGTTCAGCATCTGCCTCATCCCGGGCGCCTTGAATTCGAATGTGAATTAAATGCTGGGCGCCTTCACCATCGGTAGGAATTCGCTGGGCGAGGTCAATGCACAGCCGATTGAGTTCAGCCTGAAAGTTCGCCAATTGCTCCCGGTCTGGCCCCGTCTTGGCACGGGGAGCGAGCAGCAAGACGGCGTCGTTCGTGCTCGTATGACCCTCGACGGAAATCCGGTTAAAAGAACGATTCACCGCCTGTCGCAAGGTGGCATCGGCGACGTCTGGTGCCAGGGGAAAATCGGTCGTAATGATCCCCAGCATCGTTGCCATGTTTGGTCCAATCATCCCGGCACCTTTGCACATCGCCGCGATCGAAAACCCGGATTCGTGCCGCATGACAGCGGTCTTCGGGCCGTGATCCGTGGTCAAAATCGCTCTGGACGCAGCTGCGAAACCGGCTCCTGACGGTTCCAAGCAGCCGAGGCACTGGTCGATCCCCTGTCGAACACGGTCCATCGGCAAATGTTGACCAATCACACCGGTCGAAAGCACCAGCACCTGCTCGCGTGTGACCCGCTCCGATAAATGGGCAGACAAACCTCCCGCTACCCGACTGGCCATCTCAGCATTATCGGCTACGCCGCGGGCCCCTGTGCAGGCGTTGGCATTGCCTGAATTGATGACAATTGCCCGGAGCGAATCCGTTGGCGTGATCGCTCGGTTCCAGTCGATACTCGCAGCGTGCACCAAATTCTGGGTATAGACACCTGCTGCCACGATCGGGGATTCGGCAACAACCAGGGCTAAATCCGGCAGCCCGCTGGGCTTAATGCCACATGCCACGCCGGCAAAGCGAAAACCCTGCGGCACAATGTTCCGCTCGTCCATCTTGGACTCCTGATAATTGAATCAATGCCTTGAAAGAATCCATTTCGCTGAACTGCGAGACTACAGCAACCCCAACGTCTCCGGATAGCCACACATGACGTTCAGATTTTGGACAGCCGCGCCCGCCGCGCCTTTGATGAGATTATCAATCACGCTGACGATCACCAGGCGATTGCCCAACTCACGAACCGTCAAGTCACAGTAGTTAGTACCGGAGACATCTTTGGTCGCCGGAAGTTCGGAAGTCACTCGCACAAACGGTTCTTGTCGATAGGCCATCCGCAGCGTTTCCAAGGCACTTTGCGCGGTTACGCCTACTGCCGGCCGAACATAGATCGTCGAAAGGATGCCGCGATCCATCGGGATGAGATGCGGCGTAAAAACAGCAGCGATCGCGCGGCCGGTCGCCCGTCCCACAATCTGATTAATCTCCGGCCAGTGCCGATGGGTTCCTACTCCATAAGCCGCCACCGATTCATTGCACTCTGGAAAATGAAAATTCAACTTGGGAGTTCGCCCGCCTCCCGAAACGCCGGTCTTTGAATCAACCACGATGTCTTCCGGGTCGATCAACCCTGCAGCCACCAGCGGTGCCAAAGCCAAAATTGCTGTGGTCGGGAAACAGCCGGGGTTGGCAACAACTGCGGCCTCGCGAATCTCCTTCCGAAACAACTCTGGCAGTCCATAAGGGACTTTGCCCAATCTGGCCGCATCGGCATGCTCAGCCTTGTACCAAAGCTCAAAGGAAGCCAAGTCATTGAGCCGATAATCAGCGCTGAAGTCGACCACGCGAATCCCGGCGTCCGCCAACTCCCGCACAATTGGAGACGAAGCGGCATGCGGCAGGCAGCAAAAGGCAACGTCTACTTCGCCTCGAAAGTCTTCCAGCCCATATTCGGTAAACTTCAAGGGAACTCGACCACGAAGGGCCGGATGCACCTTTTCCACACCCACACCAATATCGGTGCGGGAAGTGAGCCGCGTAATTTCCACATGTGGGTGCCGTAACAACAAGCGCAAGGACTCACTGGCCGTGTAGCCCGTCGCTCCCACAATTCCAACTCTCGTCTTTTTCAACTTATTTCATCCCTTTCGCGTCGTTTCTCTTGTCCTTTTCCGGCGGTTGCCGATTCTCCGCTTCCACTGCGGAAATCGCCTCCCGGACGGCAGGAGTTTCCGCCAGAATAATCTCGCGTTCCGCGGTTTGATAAACCACCCGGAGCGGAATCCCACTGCTGCGAATCGCTGTGAGCTTTTCCTGGTGGACGCCCATCAATTCATGCCTGGCTTTCAGCTGCAACATGCTGTTCTTGGCTTCGGTTGCCAGATTACGCATTTTCGTCTTACTGCCAAAGGGAGCATCTTCCGAAGCACGCGTGGCCAATTCAGAGTTACTGACGCTTTGCGTGTACGCCTGAGTTGTCGCATTCACGATATTATCGAATTCGGTCTGTCGCACGGGCAACCAACTCGGGCCTGGCTTGTTTGGCGACTCAGGGCCCTGCACTGACCACATAGCCGTCAACTCGGCCTGACCACGCCAGCGTCTCTCGAACGCCAATCCAAACAACTGCTCATTCGGCACTGGGCGAAAAACCAACACCGCCGGCTGGCGTTCCTCGAAATTCTCGTTCAGTACCAATGTCTCTGCCCACGCCCCTTGCTGGGGAAACGGCCCAAACACAATGCCAATGTTGTCGGAATTGGGGGCTGCCGGCAAGTCAAACTTCCCCTCTGCCTTTAAGGTCTTTTCATCCAGCTGAAAGCCATCAATCAAGATGGGCTCGCGCAGGACAGTGGTTGTTGGCACTCCACTCTGTGGTTCGATTTGCAGCAAACAGTTGCAAAGCGATAACGAACTGGACTTGGCATCCACCGTCGCGGCCCAGCGAAAATAGAGCTGCCCGTCAACCAACCGAAACTCGCCCACCTCCTGCGACTCGGGATCTCCTGACCGCTTGCGACTGACTACGGTCCACGCAGACTTCGCCGGTAGAGGCTGAAGCTCAAACACAATTCGACTCTTGGCCACCGTTTCAGGATCGTAAAGCAACTGGAGCGTGATTTGCTCGGCGGAGAGATTCGCGATTGGTCCCAATGGGCGTTCTTCCTCACCCGGAAGCCCAAGGTTGACCACGGCCGGGAATCCCGACAAGTCAGCAACCGGCGGAGTCTTCAACGTCGCCCCGCTTGGCTGATTTGCGGGAAGTCCGGCAACCTGCGCGGCCCCCTCAGTCGAATTGGCAGGGGGTTGCTTTTCCATTTCGCCGGAGGGCGGTGTTTCGGATTTTTTTCCCGGAATCTGAAAAGGATCTTTTTCCTGTTTCACTTTTCCTGTGGACGTCGCAGGAGTTTCACTTGCCAACTCGACTTCACTCGCAAGCCCCGAACCGGGAGCCCGCAAGGCAGGCTCCGACGACAACTGTGCTGGCTGCCCGACACCCTCACCAGCCAATGGTTCGTTCACTCCTTTGCCCTGCGGGTTGGCGAATCCCGGCAGAGTCTCCGAGCCGGGCTGTTCACCATCGGCAAGCGGAAGTTCAGACTTGCCAGCAGGCCGGGATGCAGCGACATCCTCGCGAGCAGCCTTCTTTTCCAAGCCGAGGGCAGGGGACTTGGCCGTTACTGCGTCCTCGGTTGACTTGCCCAAGGCCACGGACGTCTTGGCAGCATCCGTGTTGGACGCTGCCGAACTGGGCAATCCGTCCCCCGGCAAAAGTCTCCAGAGCACGTAGCCGAGCAAACCAACTGCTGCGACGACGGCCACGACCAGCGAATAGAGCCGCAGCCAAGGGTTCCTTCGCTCGACCTTCTTGGTAGTCAATGAACTGGACTCGCGCGAAGTTCGAACATTAGCCACGCCGGGAGCCCGCTTGCCTTGCCGATTGGCCCCGATATTCGCAACTTTCGCTGTTGCATGGTCTGGCTCCAATCGAGTGGACGCAGGTTCTCCGACGTTCGCCTCTTCAGGTTCCAACCCCAAATCCGAGACGCCGGCACTGGCCTGCAACTCGCGCTGCCAATCTTCAACTCTTTCCGCCAAATCGCCGAGCGCCGAAGGGTCGTCCGCCAAACGTTCTGCCAATTTTCGCCATGCATCAAACTCTGGAGCTCGAAACTGCCGCGCTAAAATCCGCTCCGCTAACTCTTTCCACTCGCGCCGGTCGAGCCGCAACCATTCCTCTTTGGGAAGCACCGCACTGGGACTGAGAACTCGGCGGAGACTGGCCTCACAGAGGCCAACCAATTTGCCCTCTCCGGTGGGCTCAAGCAACAAACCAGTCGCAGCGACTTCACCATGCCCCAGGCCGCGAGCGTGCAAAACCGCGAGGGCAGCCGAAATGCCCTGCAACAATCCGGCTGCCTCTCTTTGAGTGAGGGTGATCAAACCGCGCACATCCAGTCGCTGGCCGAGGGCCTGCTCAAAGACGACAAACAATCGCCCGCCCTCTTCGCCCAAATCAAAAACGTGCTCCACGCGGGGATGATCCAAGGCTGTCATCTGGCCGACGAGATTGGTCACGGCCTGAAACGTGGGCGATTGCCGGGTGACCGTCTCGGGAAGGATCTGCAGCCGCACTTGCCTGTGCAGTGGTTCATGCCATGCAAGAAAACAATCGCCCAACTCATCGCGGCGCAAGCGTTCCTGCAAAAGATAATTCCCCACGCGGAGGCGATTGCGTCCGCTTAGGATAAACTTGGCCTGCCAATCGGTGAGTAGTCCGGCTTGGACCAAAGCAAGTGCCAAGCCCTTTGGCTCGCCGTCCTCAAACCGCTCTGCCAGCGGCAACAAATCGGACTCTGGAATCACTGCCGAGTCGCGGAGGTCCTTCAAAAATCGTTCCAGCTGTGGATTGCTCATGGGTGGAATTATAGCCGACTCCCCCCGATTCGTTGACGGATCTGCCTGGGGGCCAACTGCCAGTCGGCGAACTTCCCTACACACCCCGACGGCGGTTCATGAAACGGCCGGCATCGCCGCCCAAGCAAAAGCATTGCACCTGAACCATACCGCCACTGTTAGCGCTTTTGAAATGCCCGGCCCAAGCTAGGCTCATCACAAGCGGCAGGGACTTTTTCAGATAGCAGGACCCCCAAATCCTTAGCTCACTGTCCAGGTATCGCCACTGGAGAACAGTTTGTTAAGACTGCCGGGTCCGCGCTCACCAATCGCCTGTTCAACCTGCTGATTGATCTGCTCGTCGTAAATCGGCCGCTCGACGGCGCGGAACACACCAATCGGTTCAGGGAACTGCGGGTAGCGCATCCGGCTGAGCAAGTAAGCCAGGGCAGGGCTGTCCGCTGACTCGTCATGGAACAACAAGTCGTCAGTCGGAACCTGGTCCAGCGAAACCACTTCGGGCTGCAGACCGTTCAGGCGAATACCTCGCGTTCCCTTGGAGAAGACCAAGGGCTTGCCATGATGCAGCTCCACGACATTGTCGTCCTTGACGTCTTTCTCCTTGGCATAATCCCATGCGCCGTCATTGAAGACGTTGCAGTTTTGATAGACCTCGACAAATGAGGTCCCGCGGTGCTGGGAAGCCCGGGTCAAGGTCTCGGTCAAATGCTGGATGTTGGTGTCGATCGAGCGGGCCACGAACGTCGCTTCGGCAGCCAAGGCGACCGAGATCGGGTTGAGCGGAAAATCGAGCGAGCCGCGTGGCGTGCTTTTGGTAACGCTCCCGAGCGGCGAAGTCGGTGAGTATTGCCCCTTGGTCAAACCGTAAATGCTGTTGTTAAACAGGACGATGTTCAGGTTCAGATTGCGGCGCATCAAATGCAGAAAATGGTTTCCGCCGATGCTCAAGGCATCCCCGTCACCGGTAATGACCCAAACGTCCAAGTCGGGACGGGAACACTTCAAGCCCGTGGCAAAGGCCGGCGCCCGACCGTGAATGCTGTGCATGCCATAGGTGTTCATGTAATACGGGAACCGGCTGCTGCAACCAATTCCCGAAATGAAAACAGTTTTCTCCGGCTGGGCTCCAATCCCGGCCATCACCTTTTTCATCTGGGCCAAAATCGAGTAGTCGCCACACCCCGGACACCAGCGCACTTCCTGGTCGGAACCATAATCAGCCGGCTTCAGCACATTCAATTCAGTCGACATAGTCTTTTCAGTTTTTAAACAGCTGGAATGTTCACAAATCAGTCACACCGCAACTGGCCACCGAGGCCAAGGTAGCTACCAATCCCGCAGCGATCATTTCCCCGCCAAGGTCGCCGTGATCGCGGCTTCCAATTCACTGACGCTGAACGGCTTGCCCTGGACCTTGTTGTATCCTTTCGCACCCAAGTGGAATTGCGAATTGATCAACACTCGCAATTGCCCCATGTTCAGCTCGGGTATGAGAACGCGGCGGTAGCGATGCAAGACCTCTCCCAGATTTCGGGGAAACGGATTGAGCCAACGCAGATGGGCATGAGCTACCGACTGGCCATTCCGTCGGGCATGTTCACAGGCCGTTCGACAGGCGCCGTAAGTGCCACCCCAACTGAGCACCAGCAGTTCGCCCTGTTCGGGACCTTCTACATTCAATGGCCCGACCACTTCGGCGACATTCTGCACTTTCCGGGCACGCGTGTTGACCATGTGCTGGTGGTTCTTGGGGTCATAGCTGATGTTGCCAGTACCGTCCTCTTTCTCCAAGCCACCGATTCGATGCTCCAGCCCCTTGGTTCCAGGCAAGGCCCACGGCCGCGCGAGCATCTCGTCGCGTTTGTATGGAAGAAAGGTCTCTCCAGGTTCGGCTGGTCCGGGGTGAACCACCTTGATTGGCTCCAATTGATCGACGTTCGGCAACTTCCAAGGTTCGGCACCGTTGGCAATATAGCCATCGGACAGCACCATGACCGGAGTCATGAAACGCGTGGCGATTCGCCAAGCCTCAATTGCCACATCAAAACAGTCGCCCGGACTACGCGCGGCAACGACCGGCATGGGACACTCTCCGTGTCGCCCATAAAGGGCCATTAACAGGTCAGCCTGCTCGGTTTTGGTCGGCAAGCCCGTGCTCGGGCCACCCCGCTGGATATTGATCACCAGCAACGGCAATTCCAGCATCACTGCCAGACCGAGTCCTTCTCCCTTCAGTGCAATGCCCGGACCGCTGCTCGTCGTAACGCCCATCGCGCCGCCAAACGCAGCGCCAATGATCGAACAGACCGCAGCGATCTCATCTTCTGCCTGAAAAGTGCGAACGCCAAAGTTTTTGTACTTGCTCAACTCATGCAGCACATCGCTCGCAGGCGTAATCGGGTAAGACCCCAGGAAGAGCTGCTTGCCGCTCAACTGCGAAGCGGCCATCAAGCCCCAAGCCAGAGCCTGATTGCCCATGATGTTGCGATAGGTCCCGGGCTCCAGACGGGCCGGTGCCACCTGGAAGGTCGACGCAAAGTGCTCGGTAGTCTCACCGTAACTCCATCCAGCTTGCAGGGCCTTGCGATTCGCCTCAGCCAAATCCTGCTTGCCAGTAAATTTGGCATCGATAAATCGCAACGTCGGCTTCACGTCCCGGCCGAACAGCCAATACACCAGTCCCATCGCAAAAAAGTTCTTGCATTGATCGGCTTGCTTCACCGATAACCCCGTCCCTTCGACGGCAGTCCGGGTCAAGTTCGTCATGGGAACTTCGATTACCCGGTAGTCCTTCAAGCTGCCGTCTGTCCGGGGGTCCTGGTTGAGCTTGGCCAGCTTCAAATCCTTTGCCTCGAAGTTATCCGAGTTCAAAATCAGAATGCCCTGTTTTCTCAAGTCGGCCAGATTGGTCACCAGCGCTGCCGGATTCATGGCGACAAGTGCATCCAAGCCGTCGCCCGGCGTAAAAATCTCTTCCGAAGAGAAATGCACCTGAAATCCGCTGACGCCGGCGCGGGTACCACGGGGAGCCCGAATCTCG
>Ga0164292_10002234_pt1 | contig 15788 bp, 23 predicted proteins | sample GEODES117metaG_FD_111486 | JGI IMG/M metagenome (GOLD analysis project Ga0164292, IMG submission 111486) | Eutrophic lake water microbial communities from Lake Mendota, Wisconsin, USA - GEODES117 metaG | ecosystem: Environmental > Aquatic > Freshwater > Lake | place: USA: Lake Mendota...
CGACCGTATGAAGCAAATAGGGCTTTGTCTTTAGCTTTCATCGTGTCCGTCCTTTGATTTGTTCTTGAGTCCGTTGGATGCAAGTAATCCTATTAGACCGCCAGAGAGTGTCATGAGCATGGGATTCAAGACTGAGAACGCTTCTGCGTCGTTCGGTGCTTGCTCGAGTGGCTGTGTTACGAAGAGCAGACCGTAGAGCAGCGTGAAAATTGATCCGACGAACGCGCATGTCAGACCTATCCCAACGACAAGGATGAGTCGTGCTTTGATTTCGTCGTTGGTGTATCTAGCCACAGCGACCACCACCGACTTGAAGCTCTGTGGTGAGTGTGATTGCTTGGTTCTTTGTGCGGATGCAGTTCATTCGAGTCCGATCAGCACATCCAGAACATCCCCACACAACGACTGCAATGAGCATGCCGTAGCCGATTAGGTAACGCCAACGCACTACTTTTTCTTAGTTGGTGCAGGTGGATATGGGTTTGCGTCTTTGACTGCTTGAACTGCTGCTTCCCATGCGGCTTGCGTGTTTGTCCCGCGCTGCCACTCAAAAAACAAACCGTCAGATTGGGCTTCGTATTGTGTTCGGCGTGTTGTTTCAACTTGCAATACTTGATTGCTGTAATCAACTTGTGCCCATTGTGCGTCTAATTCGGCTTGTGTTGGTTTTGGTGCTGTATCTAACCAATCGAGACCTTCATAGGTGTTTCCTACAAGCACCCACAACGAAGTTGCATAGTTTGTAGACAAAATTAGGTCATAGTCAATCATGCTGAAATCTCCATCAAAATAATTGAGGACGGAACGCTGAACGCTTGAACTTTTACTGAAGCGCTTGCGGTTGCGTTGGCAAATTGGGTTTTATACACCAAGGCTGAAGTGCTTGCTGGACTGTCAAACCACATTATTTGTGTAGAAAAAACAAGGTTTTGTGCTGAATTAGTTGAACCGATGCTGTCTGTTGTAACAAGCGTTGTTGCATCGCGCAATAATTTGAGATTCAACGCATTGTTTGTGCTTCCTGATGTTTTGTAGTTTTCTAGGTGATTTGCAAAAACAAGAATTTTGCTTGTTGTAAATGAGGGTGTGATAGTTGCTGTCAAACCTGTGTCAACATATGAGGTTACGGAACTAGAAACTTCGGTTGCGGTTGTTGCAGACACAACTTGAAGTACGCGAAACGCGCCGCGTAAATTGTTCATTTGTGCAGCGGTTAAAACCTGCCCTGCGGTAAAACTGGCCGGTAATGTGGTTGGTGTTGCCATAGTTTAAGCCTAGATCAACCCAACACGTTAAGCGCGTCAATAATTCCAAATTGGGCTGAGTCAAGTATCAGTTCATAAACAATCGTGGTAGGGCTAGTAAATAGCAACACTCGGTGCCCGTTTAATGTGATCTCATGCTCGACGCCCTCTACCGAAAGTTCCTGCGCCAACGTGGTTGTTGAGGACCCCGTAACAAACGTGCGTTCAATACTGATTGTGTCTGCAATGTCAATTACTGCCACGTTGTCCCGTTGGGCGTTCGTTAGGGCACCGAAAAGGGTTTCTACGCTGTTGTAGCGCGCTTCCGGGGTGCCGTTCAAAAGGTAACTTGCGGCCGTGTCAATTTGCCCTTGTAGGTGTAAAAGGCTATTCGTAATGCTGTTAGTTTGAACAAAAAATTGGGCTTGGCTTGGCAGATCGTCGGCGGTGCTTGTTTTGCCGTCTAAGGCTTCTATGTAAACCCTGTTGGTTACGCTGTCCGCTTCAAAGGTAATACCCAAATTTGTGTACGGTACGCCCGTTCCGTCGTCCATAAAGTCAATTACGGGACCGCTTAAGGTTGTTCCCACACGCGGCGTAAAGGTTAAAACCCCGTCGCGCGCCACAAACAAACGGCCAAATTCTGCCGTTTGGTTAATTTGCAAAAGGTACGCCAAAACGTTTGTACCAGCCGGCACGGTATAGGCAGCGTCGTGGCCAAGGTCTACGGTGCCGGGGTCAATGCTTCGAGCGGCGCCCACTGGGTAGTCAACTTCGGGTAAATCTAAAACGGTTTCTATGCGTTCGCCTGACGTTTCAACGGCAACGTTTAGTTCGTCCATAAACGTTTGGCTTAACAAATAAAAGTTGTCTGCACAATAAACGGTAACGCTGTCTATGCCGTCCAACGCAAAGTTGTAGTCGTAATTAAGAATTTTTCCGCGGTACAAGTATTCGGGGTTGTTTGAGCTGTCGTAACGGATTAGTTCAACGGCGCGCATGGGGGCAAGGCCCGGCAATGCTTCCGGGGTGTTGTAAAACGGTCCGTTTTCGTCAAACGGGTTAAAAACACCGTCTACGTCGTTAATCGTAAAAGTCATTGTTCCCGCTGCGAACTGGTCGCCAATGTCGCGACGTCCGCGCCTAACGCTTATTTGGGTTGTGCTTGCTGTTACATCTGCAAAATCTGTTGTTGGGCCTAAAGGGTATGAGCCGTTTAACAAACCTTTAATGTCGCTGTCAAGGGTGAAGCTGCCAACGTCAAAGCCTGTTTCTATTAAAAGGCTGTAATTGCCGGCTTGGGTTATTGCCGTGCCAGGCATTATCTGTAACCAACCGTAGGCACTTCAAGCGGGCCGTTTTGGCGGGTAAAGGCTTTAAGACTGTCTGCCACAACACGCCCAATTTCGGCGCTTGTAGCCATGCCACCATTAACGTTTACCGTGATTGGCGCGCTACTGCCGCGCATTGCTTGGTGTTCGGCAACGCTTGCCATGCTCGAAGCGCTTGGCGTTGGTGTAGCAATTGTTTGGCCTGCGGTGATCTGTGTAAATGCAATGTCTGTTTGAGCTTGCTGCAAAAGCGCGTTTAGGCGTTTGGTGCTTAGGTTTGGGTTTTTCAAAATCTTTTCGTATTTGGCTAACACGCTTTCCAACCCGGCAACAAGGGCTTGACCCTGATCTACACCGGCTTGGTAGAAACGGCTTGCGCTGTCTAGCCCTAGTTTGTCTGCGACGCTTTGAACGGTGGCTACCAGTTCGTTTACACCGCCGGGGCCTGTAATGGCTTCCTGACCGCCTGCAACCAGTTCGGCGGCAATTGCTGCGCCTGCCTGTCCGCCTGCGTCCAAAACGGCTTGTAGCGCGTCTAGTGACAATCCACGGGTAAGCAACAAGTCCACGTTGTTGGCATACTGTTTGACCCCTGCGACCTGATCTTGTAGCCCGGCTAGGAAGCCTGCCCCTGTTTCGTCGCCTGCGTCTTTGGCGTCGCTGAAATTAAATGCGTCTGAAATGCTTTCGGCAACGTTTTTGCCAAAGTCTGCAAAGGCTGATTGGGCGTCGGTCAATTGGTTTTTGGCGTCGTCTAAAGCGTCGCTTAGTTTGTTTTTTATAGTGTCGTAAAGTTCGTTAACTTTTTTAGACGCGCCCCCGGCACCACCGCCCATGCCTTCAAACGCGGTTGTAACGCCGTCTACCGTCGGTTTCAATAGTTCGGCTTGGCCTGCCAGTCGAGCGGTTGCCGCTTCGGTTGCCAACATTTTGGCCCGCGTGTCGTCAATAGCAATAAGGACGCTATTGAACTTCATTTCCAATTCGGTAACTTTGGTAATGCCAAGGTCGCCTAGTTCGTCGCCTAGTTCTTGGGTGACGCCAATAAACCTACCCATGCCCAATGTCATGTTGTTTAAGACTTCAACTACGCCGGCTTTCATGCGGGCAAACTGCAATTGAACGGACAAAGTAAATTTTTGAACGTAAAGACCGGTAATGCCCATGTTGCTTACAAACGCGTCGAACGCCCCGCCAAGGCCTTTCTTGCCGAAAGCGTCTACGGCGGCTTGTGCAGCGCCCGGCAATTTGTCTAACGCGTCTTTAAAGTAACGGTTATTTAAAATGGCGTAGCCGATTGTTTCCTGCACTTCGTCAAACACCACACCCAAACGGCGCATTTGACCTTCAAAAGTGTTGGCCGCTGCAAGGCTTGCCCCGCCAAATTGTTTTTCTAATTCGCGTTGGGCAGCTGCAAAATCTTTGCTTTTAATAATTGCCGGGTCAAGCGCAATACCTAATTTAGTTAACGCACCTAACTGGCCATTTTGGGCTTTGGAAAGCGCAAGGCTTGCTGTTTCCAAGTCAACGTTGGCGCCCGCGGACAAATCTAAGGCAAGCCCTAAAAGGTCCTGGGCTTGTGTAAGGTCGCCGGTCGCTCGAACCAACGTGGCAAGGCTCGGCCTAAGCTGACTGTCCGCCACACCCGACGCAAACTGCATTTTCCCAATAAAATCCTCGGTCGCGCCAACCATGGCTTTAGTAGCGCCAACACTATTGCGTAACTGCTTTTCAAGTAGGGCAACACTCTTTTGGTCCTCGGCGGCGGCCTGTAGCGCTTTAGTGATACCAACGGCAGCTGCACCAAACGCGGCAGTAACGGCAGCACCAACAAGCGCGCCAGTTTTGCCAAACTTTTTAAATACCTTTTCGGCCGCGCCAATGCCGGCGTCGCTAAACGTTGTGATAATCGGAATGTTGATTGCCATTAGCGGGTACGCCTTTTCAAATTGCGGTTAGTTATCTTTTCCACGTCGTCAATAACTAGCTCAACGTCTTTTTGTACGGCGGGTTTGTTGTTCTCTACGGCTTTGTCAATAACGCGCGGTTGTCCGCCTTCCTCTTTAGTGAGGTTGGTGACAAATAGCCCGTCCGTGTTACGGCCCGCATGGTCATAGATCACGCCGGCAGGGTCGGTGGATTGCACAACCATTAGCTTGTAAGGCTTCGAGCCGAAAACAACCTGTTCGGTGTAGCCGCCTTTGTTGAAGTCAACGTAACGTTCACGGGTTGCGCGCACGCCTACTTTAATTTTGTAGCCCTTTTGTACTTGGTCGGTGCGCCAACTGGTTTCGCGGCCTTTAACTAGGTTGCCCCGGCGCATACCGCTTAACGGTTCGCCAGTTCCCTTGCTGTTGTCAAAATGGGAAACCATGCTGCGGGCTTCGTTAAGGATTATTTGACCGCTGTTTTTAATTCGCTTGGTAACTTGACGCCGATATTTAGGGTCAATTTTGTTTAGTTCGGCCAACGCTTCTTGGATACCCTCGACTTCCAAAATTTGTTGGCGCATGGCGTTTACCTTTTGTTTCGTTCCCCTAAGACTTTAGCCACGGTTAAAAGGTCTTGCGTGTCAAACACTTGCGCGTACCAATGCGGCGCCCACCCTGTTGCAACTAACAGTTCGGCTAGTTGCCGGCGGTAGGTGCCGCTTGGGTAGGGTTTTGGGCCTCTTGATCTACAACCTCGACGTTGGTTACTTGTTTGCAGTACGTGTCAAATTCTGACGGAACAATAATTTTAGATTGCTTGCTTGCTTCCCACGCCAAAAATAAAAGGTCCTCGACACCAATGCCGTTTGCCATGTCGGCAGCTTTGCGTTTAAAACGGCGTTCCCATAGCACAATGGTAAAAAGGTTTGTGCTTACTTGGTACGTGCCTTCGTGGTTGGTTACTTCAAGGGTTAATTGCATGTGTGCCTTCTTTCGTGTCGGGCCGATTGTTCGGCGCTAATTATGCAACGCTGTAAGTGCCGCCAACAAAGGTTATGTCAATTGTTGAAAGCTCGCCCAGCGTGGCGTTCACGACAGGCATCTCAAGCAACGCGCAATTGGTTAGGGTGAAAAGCTCCCCTTGCGCGTCAACGATTACGTCAACGTCGGAATTGCCGACTAGTGCTGCAAGTGTCGCATAAGTCTCACTTGCGGCATATGACATGAAAAGTGAAAGGGTGACTTCGTGGTTGCCCAATCCTGCTTGGTACTGGCGCGAGGTTTGCCCAAACGTTGTGTTTTCCAACTGGTCAAAACGGTGAGTAAAAGTTGCTGCGGTGCATTGGTCGGTAAGCGAAACGCCATTGACCGAAACGCCCGGTGTTGCCAAATAAGTGCTAGTTGCCATGGTGTTTATTCCTCTTTCGTTGCTTTCTTATTTTTAGCACCTTTTTTAGGTGCCGGTGTGGATACTTCCTCGGTTACTTCCTCGGTCGCTTCGTCCTGGACTTCCTCAATAAACCCGCCCCAAATAAGTGCAGGAACGTTTAAGCCCGGTCGAACCTTAAATTCTTGGCCAACTACACCAATGCGCGGACTTTTAATAATGTACATGGGGTCCTAACTTGTTTGGGCTTGCATTTCAATTGTTAGATCGTAGGCCGAAAGTTCGCTGCCACCGATCACCGCAATAGTTGGGCGTCCGTCTACTACTGCCACGTTCTTAGTTAACACTTTGGCAACCATGTTCATAAGTGACCGCTGGGCGTCAAGGTTGCCCGGTCCCAATGTGATTAGTCGAACGGGGAAGCTGATTTTGACAATGTTGTAGTTCCATGCCACAAAACTAGGGGCGTCAATAAAAGCACATGGCGGATTAAGCGAGCGCGGGTCATTCGTGACGGTTAGGCCCGTGATCGTTTGCAGGGTCGCTGTTAGATCGTCAAGCGCTTCGTTAAAAAGGTCGGTGTATGCAACGGGCATTATGCGACAGCTGGGCGATCTATGCCCAATAGTTGTTTAATCATTGGGCTAAGGCCCATGCTTCCACCTGACGCCAAACCGTCAAACCCGGCAAAGTCCGTTACCGCGCCACGTTGCCTGTACAAAAAGCCTGCGTAAGCAATCGTTCCCAAAAGCACCGAAGCATTAGGCACCGTCGTAAGGCTTTCATTCCGATAGCCCGCTTCGGCTCTACGCCTATAGCAAAACTCATTCGAAGCCTGCCGGCATTGCGTAATAAATGCTTGGTCCGACGCGGTAGCTGTTCCTATTCCTAACCAATCCTCAATTTGTGCGTCGGTAGTAACCCATGTACAAACGGGGGTTGTTGTCAACGTGCCAGTCGCGGCGACAATGTTTACGTTTGCAGCTGTCTTGGCAACAAGCACTTGGTTGGCAATTGGGGTTTCAATGTCGTATTGAAAAAACCCTTGTTCGTCTACGCCAGTAAAATAGTACTGGGGCAACTCTCTAACGGTGTAAGTACCGTTAAAGGTCGCGTCAACCCCTGCAATAGTTACAGACTGACCAACCTCTAAAGGGTCGGCGTTAGTGACTAATACAACAACCGCGTAATTGTCGGTTAAGTATTTTTGTTGGACCGAATAGACGGCCATAACGGCCTACCTTTCGGTTATCAGACGAACTTAACGAACTTGGTCGCGTCGGCCATAAAAGCTGCAGCGTATCCACGGAAAGCAATTGTGCGTCCCATGGTTGCCGGTACTTCAACGCTGATCGCACCCTTTTGCTGTTCGTAGAATTCGAAGCCTGCGGCAGGACCTGCAGCGTGGCCCATGAATGAGCCCGGCGCGTTTTTGTCAACTACCAACACCAAGCCCAACGGGTTGCCGTTCCATGAAGTTGCAGACGAATTGCCTGCAGCGTTTTGACCCATAAGGTTAGGTGCACCAACAAACGGAAATACCGGACGGTTTTGGTCGTCCGTGCTGCTTGCAAGAGCCGCCCAACTGGCAGGCGTGACCACCATGTGCGTAGGCAAATAGTTTGACGTTGCCGAAATTTGACGGGCACCGTCGTAGATCGCTGCAACCCAATCGGCACCAACTGCGGTGTCTGCAACTGAAGCTGTCTGCACAATTGCTGCATGGCACGTGTCAACCGCGTAGTTGTCGGTTGCTTGACCGTAGGCAATTGCCAACTGGTTAAGAATAATGTCAATGCTTGAAGGGTCTGACCAGTCAAGGTCCTGTTCGGACACGGTTACATACGTTCCGAAACTTAGTTTTGAAATGTCAGAATTTGACACGCTGACAGTTGACGCGTTTAGATCGTCAAATTGTGCGGCCTGTTGTGTAACAACCGGACGTGTAACAATTTTTGGACGGCGGAACGTGGCGCCTGCAGTTGGCATTGCGCGGGTACCAATTGCCGTTACGAACGGACGAATTGGGTTAAGCCCGTCGTACACGCTGCCGGTGATAATTTCCGGCAAAATGCCTGGGGTGCTCTCGGTGTTAATAAATGGTGCAACGCCCGGCGCTGCTTCAATTCGAGCTGCTGCAATGTTTGCGTTCATCTGTGCAAAGTCTGCACCACCGCGCACATAACTTGCAATGTATTCCGAGGTGGAAGGCAAGCGCAATTTTCGTGGCTGTGCGTAAATGGTTTGAACTGTTGAAGCCTCAACAACTGCAGGGGTTTCTACTGGGTTGGTCATTTCGGTTGTTTCCTTTTCTGTGTCCTGATCTTTATTTAACTCTACTTCGGGTTCGTTTTGGTGGATACTGGCGGCGACACGCTCAACCTTGGCGGCTTCAAATGCGCCGTATGGCAAAAGGCTTAATTCCTGCCATTCGGCTTTAGTAACAATCATGGTGCCGGCTTCGTCAAAACTAAATTCCACTGGGATTGCGCCAACGCTAAGGCTGTCTAAAACGCCGTCCATGGCGAGCTGCAAACTTTCGTTTCCAAGCGCGGTTTCGCTAATTTTTGCTTCAAACATTACGAAATTGTCAACTTCGGTTCGTTCCGTCACGACGCCGATTGGCATTTCGGAATTATGGTACAAATACATTTTGGGCTTTTTGCCTTCCAATGGCATTGAGCCTTTTTCAAAGCGGACCTTTTGGCCGTCACTTACTACAGCGTCAACGCCGTATTCGAGGGCGACGCCGGCAAGGGTTCTACGTGGCAGCGCGTCGCCTTGCGCGGCGTCAATCTTTAATTCTTGTGGGGTTAATCTAAGCATTGCTTTCCCTCAACTGTTCCGGTGTTTCCTGTACTTCAACGTTTGTGTTGTATTCGTTGGCTAAATAACTTTCAATATCAAACATTACCCCGGTGCCCCTTGGCAGGACGTTATCCGCGCTAAGTGTTTCTTGTATGCAATCTATGTACGGTTTTACGCCGAACGTGTACAAGTCGCGTGACGCTTCGCTAGACGAAACGTAACTGTAATTTCCAATGCTCACGGAAACGAGGTACGCGGGGACGTTGGCAATACGGGCGATCTCTTTACTTTGGTATTCGGCGGCGTCAATTAAAAGCATTTTGTCGGGTGTTGCCATGTTTGGGATTACTTCAACAAATTCGTTTACCGCACTTGTGGCCGACGCAAAACGAGCTTCGTCATAGGCCGCGGCCAAATCCCGCAATTCTTGTGGGCTCATGGGCTCACCGCCAACTTGGCGCAAGGTAACTGCAGGTTGAAGGCTTGACGCATTGCGATTACGCGCTTGTTCAAGTTTTAGCGCGGTATCTACTGACGTTGCACCCGTGTAAATAAGTCCTTGAATTGGGCTTAAAAACTGGACGCAATCTTCCCAACGAACTGGCAAACCTTGAAACAAAATTTGTTTTGACGGACCAAACCAAACGCCTGTGCCTTGTGCCTGATCTTGTGTCGTGACCATTGCGGCAGGTAGACGTGTAAAACCGCTTGGGTATCCGTCGGCGGTACGTTCGGTTATGTACCAAAATGCGCGACCGTAGAAAAGTAGATCGTCAAATGTCCAAGACAAAATAAAGTTGTTGGTTACGCCTTTGTCAATCCGTTTTAACCAACTTCTAGGGGCCTCTGGAATTTTTTCAAGCTCTTCGCCGTTCCACATTTCTTTGTACATGACCAATGGAAGGCAGCCGATCAAACTAGCCATAAGATCGCGCGACCTTGACACCGTTGGGACCTGCATAAAACGGCTACGCAAAACGCCGTCTGTGTACGCAAAAAAGTTGCCAATTTGCGACGCGCCCGCATTACTGCCGGCAGCTGCTTTTACAACTTTTGGCGGTTCGGGTTTCTTGTTAAAAATGGCCATAGTTTTATTGTGTCACAATCTCACGCTTTTAGGTGGCACTAGCCGGCGCCGTGCAATCCCCGACGGAAAGCAAGCCGACTAATGCCAAAACGACTTTAGCGGTTTGCTGTAACAATTACGGGTTTACCAAGTAGTTGTGGGCGTGACGCTAGCGCGGCGGCCCATATCATGCAGCGACATGCTTCGATTGGTCCGGGTGATCGGGTGCTTGAAACGGCAACGCTTCCTTGGTGTTTAATCAGTACGGCGCGCTCGACATGACTGTTTAACAAGTTTTCGTTGTTGTGCATTATGCGGTTTTCCAAGATCATGGCCCTTACCGCGCTAGTCCATTTAAGTAGCTCTTTGTAGCCAACGATTGTGCGACGTCGTTCGTGTTGTGGCGGGCAATGGTTTTCTAGTCCTGGGACTATGGCCAAACGTAAGCCAGGGTTTTCTGCAATTTCGTTGTCTACCCGCGCCCAAAGTTCGGCAACGGTTCGCGCGACAAACGCTATTTTGACATGGGTTTTGTTGCCTACTTGGACGGCGCGCACGGCGGTATACGTGCTTTCGTCTAACGCAATTTCTATTGCTAAGACCCCGCCCGGTGGCGCCGGCTGATCGGTTGCCAACGCTTCAAAGACACCCGGCTCTAACCATGCTGTTGTACTTGCCTGCCATAAATTTACCGACGCTCGAAGGAAAGCCGCGCGGTTGGGCGCTTCGGCTTCCGCTTCAATTGTTTTTAAGTCAAGTGTGTAACCAAGTGCAGGGTTGGCATACGCCCATGCTTCGGGCGTCATTGGGTCCAAATTGCTAGGCGGGCTGTATTCGGCAAAGTAAAGGCTTGTTTGTTCTGCGCTGTCAATTGCTCGTAACCCCTGATCTCGCCACCTAAGCATGGCCGTACTTTCCTGCGTACCCGCTGTTGACGTCATAAGGAAACTAGGGTTTTTCTTTGCGCGCTGGGAAGGTAAAAGCCCTTCGTCAATTGCCTGTTGGCTAATGTCAAAAACTTCGTCGGCAATGATTAGATCGCATGAATAACCGTGACCAGCTGCAGGGGTCGCGGCTCGAATGTGCCACGTAGACCCGTCCGGCATTATTAACTTTTGCCGGCCATAAGACCAACTAATTTCGGCGCCAAAACGGTTTGACAAAATCGGGGCAAGGTATGTAAAGAAAGCGGTTGCAAGGTCAAGTTTGTGCGCTGTCGTAATGACCGTTACCGGGCGTCCGCGCTCTTTTCCTTGCGTACTTAAAAACCACCCAAGGTATGCAGCGTTCATTGTGGTTTTTCCGCATTGGCGAGCAACCGAAACCAAGTTAACCCGGTGCAACCAATCACCGTTTTCGTCTTGCGCGGTAATGCCGGCCAAACAATGCAACTGCCAAGGCATTAAGTCCACGTTTAATACCTCTTGGGCAAAGCCCCCAATGTCGGCAGCTGCAGATCGGCAACCGCTGTGCGTGGTCGTTTCCAATCTCGGCCGGTCGTGGCCAGTTAGCGCCAGTCCGTCTTTATTGGGGAATATACGAAAAAGGTCTTGCGGGGGCTTCCCTTGGTCTCCGAAAAAAACGTTATTCTCACTCTGCGTGTTTGGCTCGTCAAACCCTTGTGGGTGTTGGGTTTTGTGGCGTTCGCGTTGTGTTTTTACTTGTTGTCCGCGTCGCGCATTGCATGGTTTACAGCTGGCAACAAGGTTGTCCATGTTGTTGCTTCCGCCTTCAACAATTGAAAGTACATGGTCGGCTTCGGTTGCTACGTTGACGCCGCACCAATGGCACGGGGGGTTGTCTGCCAGTAGTCGAGCGCGGTTCTTTTTGAATTCTGTTTTGTTTCGTGTCTGACTGTTTAGGTTCGTAGCCATGCTCACGCGCCTACGGCTTGTGCTAGCGCGCCGGCAGGCCGGCTTGCTGTTGGTTGGTGTTGGTTGTTCATTGTGTCGGGTCCAATTCTGTTGTGTTTGTTTGTTTGTATGTTAAGTGTATGTGTGTGTAAAGCCTAATGAGATTAAGCCCCACCCACGGGGTTGCCCTAACCCGTACCCTCTAACTTGCTTATGCGTGATTATGTTTACACGCTGCCGCGCCATTGGCCCGGTCATTTCGTCGCGCATGATTGCGGGCATAGCGCACTACCTACGTTGCCGTATGTTCCCAACTACCGTGCAACGGGCTTAGGGCTTGGCTAGTCGAGCGCTTACGCGCAAGCTAGAAACTTAATGATTACTGGCAACTGGTTAGGTCGCCATACCTGGACTATTGCACCCGACTTTTCGAGCCTGTCCAACCATGCTTCCTGCGTTTTACGAACAATGCCTATGTCTGTTTTTAGTTCGGCGAAAACTAGCACACCTCTAACGTTGACTAGCACAAGGTCGGGGAAACCGCTATCGCCTTGTACGTGTGTTGCCCATTTGCCGCGCTTGTTCATTGCCGGCAAATCATGGTGTACTAACCAGCCGTAACGTGTAGCGATATCTATAACGGTGTTTTTAAACTGGGCTTCAAGCATTGCCATTGGTGGCGTAATCCTTGTGTATTGTGCGCGCCCAAATTTCACGCGACAAATGTTCGGTGGACCAACGCAAATGAGCAATAACGTCTTGTTTGCCTAAATAGTCCGCGCTGTTTTGCATTTCCTCAATTAAGCGCACCATGCGCGCAAGTAGTTCTAATTGTTGTGAAATGTCCATTAGTCGCCCTTACTGCTAGGTAGTTTTTTCATTGCGTCAATTATTTGTGTGGCCTGATCGGGGTTTAACGTTTCGAGCGTCACCGCGTCGCTGTTAAGGGTTACGGCTATGTAATCGTGCAAAGCTGCTTCGTCAAAGCCGGCGCCTTTAGCCAATGATTTAATAAAGTAAACCTGTTTTTGGCTTGCCTGCTTAGGGTAGGTGCCAAGTGCTTTTGGCTTTGTTTCGGTTGGTTGGTCTTGGCGGGCTTGTACTTCGTTTTTGCTTGCAATGGCTTTGCTTACGCCACAACCCATATACCCAAGGGCACGGCCTAACGCGCTAGTCATTCCAACCATAAACTCACTATTTTTGGTGTAAGGGGTTTTGCCGGGGTACGGTTCGGCAGCTGTCGCAATGCTTGGCAACGGGTCTGTTTCGTCGCGCCAAACGGTCACGGTGCAACGGTAAAACGTGCTTCCGTCCGGCATGGTCACAACTTCCGCGCTTGTTTCCTGTATTCGAAGGTTCGGCCAACGTTTCAACGCTTCATTTAAGCGGGTCGGCACGTCTACATAATTGTCAATGCTAAAAGCCATGTGTCGGGTCCTTTTGTGTCGGGTTTAAATTGCTGCGGGCAACGTAGCCATTGGGTGTAACAAACTTTGCGGGGTCATAAAGCACGGTGCTGGCATGTGTTCGGCCCAACGTGTTGGGTGCCATGTTTCGTACAATGTTTGCCAACCGCGCAACTCTATAACGCGGTCAACCGGGTCAAGTGTGGCAAGTATGTAAATTGCTGGTTTGTCGCTTTCATGGGTTAACAAACAACCGTTACCGCGTAGCGTGCTTCGAACCTCATAACCGCCAACGTCGTAAGCATGCTTGTTGTATTGGGTGTGGCCCCAGTCAATGCGTAAATACTTTGCTAACGCCATTTCACCAATGCAACCAACCTTCATTGCTTTAAGGCTGTCAGGTGGGGTTAAGCCGTAGTTGTGTTTAGCGCCGGCATTGTCTGCCCAGTCAATACGCAATTGAGCAACCGCATAGGCGTAGTTTATTTCGTTTTGTGTTAACCGTACTTGCACCACGGTTAGCCGCCTAACGCTTCGATTGCTTCGCTTACTGTTTGCCAGTCGGTTGTATTACCGCTTAGGTCTAGGTCAACGGCCAAATGTTTTAGCCGCGCGATCAAATCGGCGTGTTTCGGTTTGTACGGAATGTGTGCAGGCCTACAAATTTCGTCTATTAAATTTGTTAGTACGGCTTGGTGTCGTAGTAATGCGTTTTGTGTCGGGTCTAACATTTTTCGGCTTTCTTCACTAAGTGAATTGTCGGGGTCTATGTATTGGGTTAGTTCGCTGTAGTCCATGGTAGCCAACCGCTGTTACGCCATATGGCAACCATTGCGCGGGTGTTGGTTGTGGGGTCGAATAGGTCTGTGCACGTTTCAACAATGCCTTTTGCTTGTAACCAACCAATTGGCCAGTATTCGTTGGGTTGGCACCAATATCCATTTATTTGGTATATGGAATAACTACCCCCATTGGTGTCGTATGCGTTGAAAGCGTCGCTTGTGCAGCGGCTTTCACGCGTGGCAACCCGCAAGGCTGTTTCTAGTTCGCTAGGCGGTAATCCCTCGGCTAGGGCCAAGGTCGCAACCTGCGAGCACGTAGTGACCAATGCGGGCATTGTGGTTGTAGTTGTCGTCGTTGGCGGTAGGGAAGCAATTACGACCTGTGGGCTTGGCGCGGTGGCCTGTGCATTATTAAAGCCAAAAGCAATCAAAACGCCCAAAACTAAGGCTAATAAGCCTGTGAGCAATCTGTGAATAATCATTAGTTGGGCCTTTCCATTTGGTAGGGGTTGCCCCATGTTCCGTGTGCCGGGCTCTTAAATGCCATTTGTACGTGCAAACAATCAAATGTTTTTGGGTCTCTAAAAAGTTGAACCATAACTTGCTGCCCTGTTTCAAGGGTTGTTATGTAGTACTCGTAAAGAAAAGTTTGCGGCTCTGTCATAGGTTTAGGCTTTCCGTCGGTGGAAAAACCTTAGCCAACGATTGTTACGCGGTTGTGGATACCCCAAAAGTCGCTTCAAATATGGCTTTAACGGCGTCCGGGTTATCGGCAAACGCCGGGCTTAGCTCTATGTGCCACCAATCGCCACCGGGCGCACCCGAAACGGTTTTTGTTTCGTAAACCTTCCACGCTTGGCGATCACAACGCCACGACGCGCCCCAAGGTTTGCTGTGGTAGTCAATGACCATTTGTACGCCGAAAGCGTTGGCGTTTGCTAGCACTTTGTCAATAAAAACTTTAGATACCGCGCGACCTTCTTTAATGCCTTTGCCGTCTATTTTGCGATACGACAAATCCATTGCGCGACCGGTGGCATGTACTGACAATGTGCCCGGCTTCGAGCGAACGTCACGTTGGCCGTAGGTGCCATTGTTCCACAACGCGCCGTTTGAGTATTTGGCAGCTTGCCTTACCCATTCCTCGGTGCCGGCACGTTTACCAGCTGCGGGGCCGTCGCTGTTCCCTATGTAGTCGCGCGCGCCAACAACATTTGGTTTGGCTTTAGCAATCATTATTCGGTTGGTGTTCCTGGCTTGCTTTTAAGTCCATTTGAAGCAACAAGCCCGCTTAATGTGCCAGTAAGAAAAACCAGCAACGTGCTTAAAAGGTCAATTAGTTGGGCGTCCGTTGGTGCCTGTTCGGTTGGCTGATCTACAAACAAAATGCCGTAAATAAACGCCATGACGGTAAACGAAAAGCAAATAGCCATTAAACGGCCAACAAAAACTATTAGCCCTGCGTGTTGCTGTTCGGGTGTTTTATTCACAAGCGGCCTTTGTAAAGCATTGGTACTCGATATTCGTTTTAGAAACTGTGCAACCACTACAACCCCAAACTACGACGGCAACTAAAAGCGCGTACCCAATCATGTAACGCCATTTCACGGTGCCGGCGGGTATGGGTTTGCGTCTTTTACTGCTTGGACTGCTGCTTCCCATGCGGCTTGCGTGTTTGTCCCGCGCTGCCACTCAAAAAACAAACCGTCAGATTGTGCTTCGTATTGTGTTCGGCGTGTTGTTTCTACTTGCGATACTTGATTGTTGTAATCAACTTGTGGCCATTGTGCGTCTAATTCGGCTTGTGTTGGTTTTGGTGCTGTGTCTAACCAATTAAGACCTTCATAGGTGTTTCCTGCAAGCACCCAAGACGAAGTTGCATAGTTTGTAGACAAAATTAGGTCATAGTCAATCATGCTGAAATCTCCATCAAAATAATTGAGGACGGAACGCTGAACGCTTGAACTTTTACTGAAGCGC
>Ga0164292_10002237_pt1 | contig 15776 bp, 13 predicted proteins | sample GEODES117metaG_FD_111486 | JGI IMG/M metagenome (GOLD analysis project Ga0164292, IMG submission 111486) | Eutrophic lake water microbial communities from Lake Mendota, Wisconsin, USA - GEODES117 metaG | ecosystem: Environmental > Aquatic > Freshwater > Lake | place: USA: Lake Mendota...
CATCATTATGATTGTATAATATCATGTCTATATTAACTTGAATATAATCCAGAATAAATGTTGTTACATATGAAAAAAATAAATTTTTATCATCTATGTCATAGCTATTTTCAATTATTATAATAGATTGCTTTACTATTTTTTGAACCTCATATATGTACATATCAATTACATCTTCCGTTGATAGTAAGTCAATTAAAGATACAGATACTTTAGAATCAAAATAATCACGTAGTTCTTCATACGTTTTTATTGGGTTTCCACCAAGTTGAAATAATTTCCTGTTTGTATGTGATGTTGATTGACCCCCTGGTAAACTATTAACTGGTTGTTTTAGTAAATTAGCCCAATTTGTCGGTTTATAATTTTCAAGTATTTTATATAATGTATCAGGTTTAATACCATTTAACATTTTTTGTACATCAAGAGGCGCGTCTAGTATATCGCTTTGATTAATAAATTGTTTATTACTAATTTTTAATGACATAATAGCCAAAAATTGTTGACTAGATGTCATACTATTCCATATATTTTGACTTTTTGTTAATTCATTACTTAATTTTAACCATGTTCCACAATGCATATTTATTTTAAAAAGTAATAATCCATTTTTATTATAAGCATCATAATATACCTCAGTTGTATCAGGCATATTCAATGAATGACTTACACTTACTAACTGTCCAGGGTTAAATTCATCCCTATTCAGAACAGCTACTTTCATTGGTTCCTGGGCTGTGTCTTTTAAATAAGTTTGTACCATGGTAGGAACAAAATCGATTTTATTATTTTTAAGTTTAATTTTCATTAATTCCGGTATAGTTTGGATTACCGTTTCATTGCGAAAAGGCTGACAACTGTAAGTAGCAAAATGAATGTTTTTAGTATCGATATGTAATACTTGACGAATTCCATTTAATATTTGAATTAGTTCTGGGGCAGTAATCATTTGATTTTCAAAAGGTTGTAATAAATTTTTAATACCATCATTATTGATTAATTGATATTGCGTAATAGTGCCATTTTTATTTTTAATTGATAAAAACAAGCCATATCTATTATTATTTTCATTATCTGGAATATATATAATAAGAGGAACCATGGTGTATCCTTCAATATTCGGAACATCTTTATCTAAAATCTGAGTCGCCGGAAGTGTAGTTTTCAGTAAATCATCATATTTATATACTACGCCTATAGTTCCATGATGATGATTTAAATCAAGAACAGTCACATTATGAGTATCAACTACAACATAATTAAAATGAGTTAAATTGCTCATCGGAATTTTTTCAGTATCTTCAAGACCATGTAAATAAGCATATAATTGAACTTTACAATCTGTACATGATGACAAAATTTTATTGATATTACCTATTTGTGGTGAACTTAATATTGTCTTTAAAAAAGATTCTGATACACTACTTCTATTTGTATAATAAGTATTGATCATTTGTTGAGAATTTGTAAAATTACTTAATGGTATAAAATGTTTAGAATTTTGAAAGTTTTTTGGACTAGTGAAAGATAGTTCATCTAGACTTACTATTTGAAAATCTTGATTGGATTTACTATCAATTTGACTTTCGCTATATAATTTAGGTTTTGTAGAAATAATATAATCTAATTTATTATTAATTTTACTTAATTCATTTTCAATATGATATAATTTAAATTGAAGCTGTTCATATTCTATTTGTTTTGATGAGTCTATTCTTCTAGGCAAACCATCAATCCAATTTTTTTCAGCATCTGTAAAATATAACTGATTTCTTATTATATTACTCTCTTCTGTTAATTCAGCTTGTTTTTTTAATAAGAACTCTTCACTATTTTTATTATAATTATCTTTAAAAGATGATGCTAATGACAGTATAATAGGAAATGTATTTATTAAGAACACTCCCATGAATAACCTACTTAAATTACGATTCCAATTTTCATATTTTTGATTTTCAGTCTTTATTTCTAGATGTTGTAAAAATAACTCACTATTTAAAATATACGGTATTTTATCATTTAAAAAAGGTATATATTTCAATTGACTATTTTGTATCATATCTTTAATTATATCATTCAGTCTAAATTCTATATCAAATACGTCATATGATTTATTATTAACTACATTATCTATTGTTATATTCGCAGTAATATACATTATAAAACCTAATATAATAAAAAAAACAAGTGTCTCTTCGTTAAAACTATTATGAAATAGTATATATCGTTTAAAATTGATTAATAAATCTCTCATATTATAATTTTTAAATAAATTATTAATATCATAAAATTGTTCGGGGATAAGTGTATCATTAAAATATTCCTTAAATATTTTATAAAACCATAAAATAGGTATTCCCGAATGAATAAATTCATTACTAATATCACTTCTATTTTCTAATATTGTATCATTATCAATATATTTTAATGGATAATTAAAAATCTTTCTTCTATCAGGTTTATTATATTCCGGATTAATAGGTATTTTTACTGGAAACAAGTTAGTATCATAATACCAAATCTTACTTAGTTTTGTATTGATGCTTTCATCACTATATAAATTATATACTAAAAAAGAAGTACTATCATCAATAGCTTTCTCTCTAGTATCTATATTTTGTTCATCATCATCACTATCATAATCAATATTAGAAGGAGGAGCAGAAGTTGTTCTTTGACACATATTTTTATTTATAAAATATGCTCTTTCCCTATATTCATCTTTGAATAATCCTAAAATAGAATCTTTCAAACTATCAGTCCAAGATTTTGATTTTTTATCTTTTTTTAATAGTTTAGGTGGAACAGGTATTGATTTTATTTCCCAACCATCCCGGTAACCATGTTTTTCTTTTTCTCTAACAGCATTATCAAGATTATGTTTTAATTCTAAATATTCAGGTATTTCATCAAATTCTGGAGGGCATGTATGGATAAACCTTTTAGGGTTTCCACCTTTTTTTGAATTTAATAATTTTTCTAATTGTTCATTAGTGCATATGAAAGGTTTATTTTCTTCTAGAAAATAATTTTCATGTTGAATCTTTTTATGTTCAAGGTCAGTTAAATTATCATGTAATCTATTATATGTATTATTATAATGTAGTAAATTATCTACAGATATGCTCTTAATTTTATAGATATTATCTCTATTAATACCATCATTTAAAATGGTATTATTAATAATTTTAACTTCAGTATCCTTTTTAAGAGGAATATAAATCAATTCTCGTAACATTGACTCTATTTGAGATAATATATTAGTAAATTCATAATCAAGTTTTTGTAGACTGAACTGTAAACAAAATTTTTTTTTATTTAAAAAATATTGATTAATTAATATAGTCTTAAAAAAATCAATATCATTACTATAATATTTACTTATAATTAATTTATTTAATTGTTCTAATAATTGTTTATCACTTTTACCAATGCTATCACATGAGTCTAAATTATCTAAAAAATAACCCATATATAGAATAATTGACTCATTCGATAATTTAGTTTCAATTAATAATATAAAATTTAATATATCGTCTCTTGATAAACGGTCACTTGGTTTAATCATACCCATATGTATTAAAATTTGTTGAATAATTAATATACACGACTTTTTTTTTTTAAATTGGTTATCTTTAGGAGATTTTGTAAAACAAATATGATTTTTACTGTTTATTTCTAATATATTTTTATTAAAAAAATAGTTAATGATATTTACTGCCAACTCATCAAACCTATGTTTCATTTTTTCATTTAATATTTTATTCATAATATATTTATATATATATTATATTGTAAGAAGTTCAATCGATTACTATATAATCTAATAATACATATTTTATGTCATTATAAGCATTTTTATACCTTTACACTTTTTACATACCTGCTATTTTCATTTTTGTTATGTTAGGTTATTTACCTATATTCCTATTTCTGAATTATTTTATGTTGTTTAAATTCTAGTTGTATTTTTATTGCTCTTCATCGAATAAACAACATAATCATAAAAATTAGTACTATATTTAAAAAATGTAAATATATGATATAAAAAAAATGAAATCTCGATTTCAACAAAAAAAACGTCGCCAATCTAGACATCGTCAAATAATAAGACGTGGTGGAAGACCCAAATCTGAAATAGACAACAAACTTTGGAAAGTATCCTATGAAGTATTATGTAATGAGGACCCCAAAGTTCCAGCCATTTCCGCGTCTGATTTATTTAATATGATAAATAGTGGTTTGTATGAAATGGCTACCGGACGCGGTAACTATCCGATCACTGGAGCTGAAAATGGAGTTGCTTCCCAACTAGTTAAACATCATCCCAGAGAATCTTATCGAATTCAATTAAATGTTTCATTTGGAGAAGAAATGACTATGGAAGACCTAGATGAATGGAAAGCTGCTTATTTAGAGGCTATCTATAGTGAAGAACTATTTCAAAATGGTTCATTTAAGCCGATAGAAAGCAGCTTTTTATTTACACCTATCTCTGAAGAGCAATATGTAGAACCTTCTAATTAAGTGAGTTGTATAAATAAATTACTATTATTTTTATTATCAAAATAGTAATTTATTATAGTTCTAAAAAAATTTGATTGTAAAAGCAATTATTAGCTAATATTAGAGCGACGAGAATGGACGAAGGAAAAAACCCAAACCCCCAGATTTACACGGTCGATGAGGTGACCGATTTGAAAGAAGAAATTTCAGAATTTTTGGACCAATTGAAAAATGAAGACGGAGTAGGCCATTTGGTTGCACGCATGTCAACGTTGTTGTCTGACTTGGACCAACCTCAAACAAAATCAAAAATGGTTGATGCGTCAACACTTTACAACGACATTCAGTGGGAATACTACCAGGTTTTGAAGAAAAAATCTTTTGACCGAAAACAGAAAGAGTCAATGGAGCGCCGCCGTTTGTTTGCTCAAAAATGTATCATGTCATCTCTCACGTCAAACAGAGAGGATGATTTGATCGTCGGGATGAGTGGGAGCCGATTTCCTTGGAACTGTGGTGATGAATAAATTAATAAACAAAAATAAATTAGTTTTTTTTATGTTGATTATATATATATATAAATGGAACAACAATTTTCTAATGAATTTGTAACAGGATATGATGAAAAATTATCACAATATGTAACAAAAGATAAAAAAACAGGTGAATTATTAAATTCAGACAATTCTCATATTGAAACAGGTGATGATTTTGCTTTTTTTGAAATATATGATGGACCTGTTGTGAATGGTAAAAGAGAAGGATTAGGACAATATAAAGTTATGGATATATCGGAAGGTCAATCTAATTTAGAGTATTTAGGAAACTTTCATAATAATTTACCTCATGGGGAGGGGATATTAGAATTGAGTGAAAATGGACAATTTATAACTAAAATTAGTGGATATTTTGTAAATGGGTTACCAGACCCAAGCAAGACATCATCGGTTATATATAAACAACGCGGTTCAAATATTATTAAGATAAATAAAATGGAAGGAACAATCGTATTTGATAAAAAAAATTTCAATAAAAATAAAGTGAATCCGGAACATCCTTATTTACTATTAGATACCTATTTAAGTAGTGGATTTGAAGTAACAGGAACAAATGAATTAACTGTGATAACAAATATGAATCCTGGCGTTTTTTCACAAAGAGGTGAAAAAATAGAAGCTGAAGGAGGAAGACACTCCAGAAAGCGTAATAATCATAAAAAGAGAAATTCCCTTAAAAAATAATATTTTTGATAAATACAAGTTATAATAAAATTACAACTATTTATATTAATAAAAAGAGTACACATCAATATATATGTTTGGCAAAACAATCTTGATAAAAACAAATACTTCAAGTTTAGTTTAAATAATATTTTGTATCACATTTATACATTCTGTTTCTAAATCTAACAATGAACCACAATTTTCAATGATAATATCTTTTTCTAATTGGTCATATTGTTTCTCACTAGTATGTAAATATGTGTCTGATGTAGTAACACTTCTACGAATATATATTGTAATACACTTATATCCATTATTTTTACAATAGTCTATAATACATTTTTGTTCATTTGGAAATCTTAAATCCGTTATACATACAATTTGTTCTTTCATTATAGTTTTAAATAAAGTATCTATCTTATTTAAAATTATTTTAGCAAAAATATCATCTCCTAATTGTTTTCGTAAGATGTCTGTTCCTATTATTTGTAATAATTTACGTATTACTAATGGTTCACCATTTTCATTATCCAATGGATATATCGTATTTTCGGGTCTGACCTTTTCTTTATAACCATAATTATCCATTTCTTCAAAAGAATAATTTTCATTTAAAAATAATTTACACAAATCTACAACTATTTCTTTTAATGCTCTTCCAAAAGAGAAATGACTTATATCTATTGATTTAGACATATGTTTTTTTATAAAATTAAAACTAGTATCTTTGCCTGAACCGGCAGAACCGCATAACATAATAACCGTTTTAGACATTTTATTTTATCTTAATTTAAGATACATTTCATATAAAAATCAAATTTATATAAACTTAATTTTTTTTAGCAATTTATTTAAAAAAGATTAGATAATCACCCTTTTTATCAATACTTTAGATTTATTATTTAATATAGTTACAATATGGTTATAGTAGTATTATTTTAGAATTTAATTTTTTAATATCAAAATTATATCTGCTGGAAATAACGCTATCTAAAAATGTATTATCTTCAAAATCAATAAATTTACAACCATCACTTTTTGACTTAGTTGAAAGTATTAAAAAATCAACATTTTCATAGCTATTAAATTCATGTGATTGCGTTGTGGATACAAAATGAAGAATGACCAATAATTTATAATTACTAACTAGACTATCAAAAAATTTTTTAAATTCATATATTTTCTGTTGTATACTTGTAAATGATTTAATTTCTAAATTTATATATGTTAATACAAAAAGTTTACATTCTTTTTCTAATAATAATGTATTAAACCGATTAACACAACGTACAAAATAATCATAATGTATTTTATTTAATGGATTATGATGATTGAACATATATGTTCCATTTTCAAAATAGTATGAATGACATTGTTTTTTACTTTCTGGGTCAGTATATGTATAATATTGTTGATCTAAAAAAATATTAAAATCATCTTTTATAGCATGTTCAACATTTTTAAGATTAGAAAATATCCAGTCAAATGGATAGGATTCCTTTTTAATTTGAAGTCTTTTCAAAATGTTACTACTATGGCATTGTGGTCCCAAAGAACAAGCATATGTAATTGTATCCATTGAATTATATATATTATACATAAACATAACAATTATTCATGTCTTTCAAAAAATTGATAATGAAGAGGTATCTTTCATGAATAAGTATTACAAATAAACAATGACCGTGAATCCACATTTAGCTACATTAATGCGTATTATAGAAGAAAATATGGATAAAATAAATGAAGGTGAATATCTTAATGCTATGAATGCTCTTGGAGCCCTACATGTAGATGTGTCTAGTAATATATCAGATGCCGTTATTCCTGTAGGACATCCACCATCTATAAATATAAATGAAGCTATAACACTTTTAGGTATTAACGGATACAGAGTATGGTTTAGAGTTATAAATAATATTCCTGAATATGAAAATATACAACCAGAAAATTGGAATCTATTATCGGTGGATGAACAAAATAGATTAAATCGTTTATCTACATTAATGATGGCACAATCTTATCAAGAAATCATTTCTAATCCAAATCCAGTAGTATGTCCTTTTATTGCCAGACATTCAGTTGGTCATTGGAGTTATGGAAATGAAAATTCAACTTGGAAATGTGTTTGTGGTTATTCTGGAAAAAGTAAACATTGGAAAAAACATGAAGAAAGTGAACGACATAAAGAATGGGCTGAACATAGAATTGTTCCAAAAAGAATGATACGACAATTTTATAAAGAAATTGAAAAATATGAAGAGGGTATTTTAATATACTATAATTATCCATTATCTGGAGGGGTTCGATATTTTCCAGTTCGTCAAGAAAAAAATGAATGGACTCATCCAGAATTATTTAAAAATAATAATGAAAATTGGTATGCTTATCCAAGTGAAAATAAAAAAATTAGTAGTGTAGATTTATAATATATTTTTTATATTCATTATATTATATATATGACTATCATTATCCAATCGGATATTGATAAAAATGAGCTAGATTACTACTCTAATCATTTATCTGTGTTACATCAAAACTATTATACTCAAAGTATATATTCATACTGGATAAGTTCATCACATAATACGTATCTCCCATATGGTCAGATATTTGACCCATGTAATGAATGTTATTATAAATTAATATTATTAATATATTTTGGCGGATGTATTGAAATTGACACATATGGTATATCTGAAAATCGAAATGATATTATTATTAATCATCTAACAACAAATGTAAAAAAAATTTATTTACGTGAAATATTAAAAATAGTACTATCAAGTTTAAAAATGAAAGAAGAAAGAGATATTATTTCAGGACCATTAATATTAACGTTTGATAATAAAAATTTAAATAAAAAATGGCAACATGATATTTTTTGGAAAGTTATTAGAGAAGAATTATTAACTCCTGATAATTATAAATATGTATCGGTCATTACTGATAATTACGATTTACGTTTTATACCTATTAATACTATTTCAAACCAAATATTACTAAGATGGGCAGAAAATAAATCATGTCCTGTTGATAATTCTGATATAAATGTTGGAACAGACCTTTGCTCGCCTTCAATTAGAGTAAATTATAGTACTACAAATAGTCGTTGGATTCATTTATTAAAAGGTCATAGTGATTTTAGTCAATCAATAGCTACAGACCAAAATGGTATATTAATAAATAATGATACAAAGTCTACAAGTGTTCCGATTCAATATAAATACAGAAAAGATAACTATTATTTAGTTGTTAATTTACAAAGAAATATATTACGAATGTATCCGCATTTTACATATACAATGTCTCAAAATTATAATAATATGATATACTTTCGTGATGGGGTTCAAATAACTGCTTTAAATTTACAATACATATCCGATTCATGGTATTTAAATAGAGCTGTATTTATGCCTAATACAGGCATTCCATGTACTCCAAATGAAACTGAAAATTATAATGCACAAAAAAATACAGAATGTAGAACTGGTTGGAAAAATGGTCATAGTAATACTCCTCTTGCTTATCGATTAAAACCGCTATGGTTATTAGGATTAATTCCAAATCCTGGTTTGTATAAACTTGAAATTAAAATTTTAAATTGTAGAAAAATATCGGATGATAGTGAAATAGATGTTAGTAACATATACAATAAAGTTAAAATGGTATATGGATTAACATTTACTAAACAAAAAAATAGATTAAATCATATGATTCAATTTCATTCAATTGATGTAACTGTTCCATTCTTTGTTTTACATATAAGAAAATCATCAAAATTAAAAAAAAAATCAGTCTATACGTCAGGTATTGAAATTCCTTGGAGTTATAATCAATCAAAAAAAAGATTAACTGTAGATGTATATAAAATAATAAAAACAGTAACGGGTGCTTTTAACAAAGTTGACTTAAGTAATAATTGTAACGACTCTAAAATATTTAATACGAATAAACAATTGCGTATAGAACTAGAATATGGTTGGACATTTGAAAGTGAAATCATCGAAATGATAAAATACAATGAATGTATAAAAAAACTTAGAGAAAGTAGTAAATACAGTTCAATATCAATCCCCGATTTTTTAAATAATTTAGATAATCTAAATAATTTTCAGACAGATTTAGCGAATCATTTATTAATACATCATACGGAAGAACAAGATATTAGTATGCCATTAGAAGTTGAATATAACGAATCTTATGAAGAACAAATGTATAAATTACTTAAAACAGCTACCCCCGTAGATTCAAATGTAACAACTGAATATTAAAAAAAAGATATCTTTTTCAATGGATATCCTTTCTTTATTTTTTATTACACGAACTTCTATTTACACGGATGAATTGTTTGCGCCGCTCACGTCTGGCACGAATGTCTTCAAGTTGAAGTCGAAACGGATAGTATGTTTGTTCATAGCGGTCTCTTGAACGATAAATAATTGAATCTTTGCGCTTTGGAATGTATTGGGCAAACCTTTGCCGCAATGGTCCAAATACAGGGTCCCTTTTTGAAATGTAATTTGCGTGGGATTTCAAGTCAAATTCCATGAGATTATCTTGGACAAGCGGACATGAGTGCTCTGAAATCATGTCTGGTTCAAGAGCCGCAAAAGCTAGAAAACCAGCGGTCAATCCGTCATTGGCAAGTCGAATGTATGTTTCCTTGGTGCTCTTCACAAATCTGCTGAAAGCTTGGGTTGAATTGTCAAAAATGTGCGCAACATCATATGAAAACAGTCTTGGAACTAATACTGCGATGGCGCATAAATCGGAGATTGCTAGTATCCGTTTTATTCCATTTTCATTATCAAACCCTACGATCTGATTTTGAACTGTCATAAGTGCCTTTGTGTAGTACCAAAAATATGTCAACAACTGAACAAAGTTTGGATTTTCTCGAATTTCACAAAGTGACATCATCCCGCGCTTGAACAAGTTGATGGATAAATCCAGTTGACCCACATGCTTTTGATACAATTCAACAAACAATGATTTGATTTCATTGATGTTGGTAGTAGATAACTGGTCAGTTGGAATCAACTCTTTACAGCGTTTGTTATTTGAGCCAACGACTTGGATTGGATAATCGGCACAAATCAATTGTGGCAAACGGTAGAAATAGCGGTTGCCAACCAAAAGCTCTGATGAAAATTCAGAATGAATATATCTGGACAATTTCTGCGCATGTTGGATGTCACTACGAAAGTGAGTCACTCCACGTTGTTTGAAGCACAACAAGCGTGATATCACAAGACCAGCAAGTCCTGATTGGCTTTCCAAAAAATGTTTTTGTTTCAAAGTAGTAACTCCTGCGAAATGTGTGTTAGAAAATTGGTCATGATGATAAACACCTACCGGACTTGAATTCTCAGGCATTTGGAAGAATCCTTTCAAATATTGGATTTGAGCTTGTAGTTGTTTCGAACATGAAAACATAGAACCACATGTTTGTGCGTAATGTCGTTCCGATGCCTTGTTAAAGACCAAATGATATGGACCTTGCTGGGTTTGTGGTGCGTTCGAATCTTCATCTTGATAGTATTTGGCAATAATCTTTGCTGATAAATCATTTCTTGGGGAAACCTTCCATTTGTGATATCTCGAATCATGTAATTTGTGGGACAATATTCCAGAAGTTGATGCCATGTTCTCCTAAAAGCGCGCTAATCATTATAATTAGCCATTCTACAATCAAATTTTTTTAGACATACTATAGTATTTACTTAAAAATATTATAGCATTATTTAATTATTTATAGAATGTTTCAACATATCATACTATTTTTTATTACTATTATTTTTTATAGTTCTATTTCAATCAAGTATTTGTATAGATATGATAATTATACCTATAATCAAATGATTTTAAATTATACTAAAAAATATGAATTGTATTGTCAATTAAAGGCATTATTATTACACTCTATAAAGATAGATGTAATCTTTAATATATATTTGCCTGAAATTTTACACATATTATATATAACACCATCTATAAATCAATATATATATATATTATCAAACGTATTGATTGTTCCTACAAAAAAAACATTTCCACTTATGTTTATAAAATTTGTTTATTATAGTATACTAAGTTATTATATAATTAGAGATAATCATATATTATCAATCATTTTAAACACTATAAATTATACAATTTATACCTTTTATTGGGTATTTGAATTCAATAAAATGAGAAAAAAAATTGATATGTAAAAATATTTTGAAATATATTATATCAAAATATGTCACAATTCTTTGTTAGATTACCTACGAATAGAACTCTTGTATTTAATACACATTTATTTCATTCTGTTATCAATATTAAACGTGAAATATCTAATAGAGAAGGTATTCCAATTGATATTCAGAGTCTACACTTATCAAATAAAATATTAGATAACAATACAGTTGTGAACAATGTAATACAAAATAATCAGACTATTTCATTACATTTACCTATATTAGGCGGAGGTATAAAAGGTGCTACACATATGAGACGTAAAAATAATCAAAACGGTAAACGTGAATTAGTTTTTAAGAAACCAGGTGAAAGTGATTATGGTCAAGTAAAAGCAATAAAAGGAGATAAACGTGCTATAGTATTATGTCTGTCCGACGGAAAAGAATATGCGTGTCGTATTGCGGGTAGTCTTCATCAATGGATTTTAAAAGAAGATATTGTTCTGATTGGATTACGTGAATTTGAAAAGGATAAAGCTGATATCGTTTGGCGTTATACTCCTGAAGAGAGTCGTAAATTAATGAGAGCTGGTGAAATCCAAAATTCAATTCATATTAATGAACAACCATCTGATAAACATGCTAGTGGTGTTGAATTTATTGATGAGCACAATACAAATGAAGATGATGAAATGGTTCAACAAAAGAATTATGATATGCCCCCGAGTGAAAGCGAAAGTGAAGATGATATGATAAATGGCATTTAAAAACCCGTTATAACATCTTCAAATAAATAGTTGAATTATTTACAATAGTAATTATATGATCTATCTTTATTAACGCGTTAAATGTAAAAGGTTAATTTTTACAAGAATTCATTGATATTCATAAATTTTTGTCTGAAGAGTTTTATGAATATCCATGGTGTGTAATCGTTGTATCAAATCAAGTATTTTATCTACGCATTGTAATATCTTGAATATAAACAGTTGAATTATTTACAATAGGTATTGAACTAATAATTTTATCCTCTGTCTGTATTATCCCATCATATGTAATCTCTTGATTTTCTAAACTAACATCAAACCACTCCAAAATTTGTTTTTTAAGAGTTTTGATTGTATCCATAGGGTGTAACGTTGTTTCAAATATAGCAGTATCATCGTCAATTGCTCTAACAGTTATATTAATTCTCTCATCTCCACCTTTTATTATACATTTTGATCTTCTTTTTAAATTGCGTTTTGATTTTTTTCTTGAAAATCTATTATGTATTTTAAACATTTATTATAATATAAATACATATATTATTTTAAAATTTCTAATAATTTGTCAGTCAGTTCTAAATGAACATAGTATTTTTTTTTTATGATATCATGTAAATTATCAATTGTTTTTTCAACATCCCACATTATTTCAATTGGATTTCCATCTGATATAATCTTTAATAATAATTTATAATGCTTAATATCTATTTTTTTATCTTTTAGATAATAAAATAGTTCCACAATATTGTATAAAAATATATCAATCGATATAGTAGTACAAAATATTACATCATTATCGATTAAAAAATTATCTAAATTATATATACCCGTTATATAATAAATTGCGCTGTTAGAACACTTGGATATTCCAAAATTAGAAATAATATTTAAAAATTTTTTTTTTACATTTTTATCTATTTTATGTAAACAATTATATAATATATTTTGATTGCCATACCCTGAAGCTTTCATTCGTCTTTCGCCTGTAAAAAAAATTGCTATTGATATTCTTAGTTCTTTACAATCTAAGGTTTTCTTTTTCTTTGATTGTAATAATAAATATGAACTTCTTAATATAGTTGATAAACTTACACTTGTTCCATTAGAATTTTCTATTATTTGTAATAATGCCATTAAATTATATTATATATATATTATAATGAAATCAACTGAACTTTCTAATAATCATTTTATTAAAGTTTTTTTACCAAATAATCAAACGAGTGACAAACAAAATATTTCTCAACCAGTTTCTAATAGTATTGAATTTTCAAATAGGCCCACATTTTATCCCAGGTAATTTTTTATTTAAGTAATAATTATATAGATATAGTTATTACTATGATAAATATATCAATGGCAGCTTTAATCGTTAGTAACTATCTAAATTTTGACATATACACTCGTAAATATTTTAATATTAAATAGTTAATTTATCACATATACTATCCTCGATTATAGTTGAAATAGGTTTGCGTAATATTTTTGAAAAATCTTGGCATAAAGCCCATTCGTAAGTTTCTAGACTAAGTAGACTATTAGGATATATATTAGCACTATTTTCAAACGGTTTAGTTCTATAACCTGGTTTTCTAGAAATTTCTATTTGACGACCGTCTATAGCTATCATATCATTGGAAAAATTATTAAAATCTTTAATGATTTGAAGAAAATCGCGAATATAATATACTACCCTACCTGAATTATCTCGTAACATGCTTTCAACAAAATTATAGTTATCTAAAAATAGTTGAGAATTAAATTCTTGAATGGATTGACCGCCTATATAGGCACTAGATATACTGTATAAATCGGATGTATTTTCAATAGCCATATATTGTTCTATAATATCAACTATACTATTAGATACTACGCCATTTATAATTTTGCTATATAACCAAATATTAACATATATAGTTAATACCATATTTAATAAATCGTCTCTATCTGAAAGTGATATAATATCATTATAATGTCTTTTGAAATCTGTTAATCTATGATTGAATTGTTTCTTAACATCAGATGATTTTACAAATTGTAAAATCGTTTCGACATATATATTTAAAGGATATATTAAATGTTCTTCATATATTTTTAAAACAAGATATACACATCCTAATTCTTTGATGAGAGGTGAATCTAATAATATATCTATGTATTCATGTATATTTTGTTCTGAAATATTTAATTGTACTTTTTCTCTAAAGATTGTAATTATTGAATATATAAATCCTGAACCAAATTGATATTTTTTACTATTGAAATTTTTACAGTCATATAAATAACCATTCAAATGTAAATCATCACTAGAAAAATTACGTTCGTCAGATGAACTATAAAACCCATGAGTTATAGGCAAAGTTAATGTTTGTTGTTGAAGATTTGTTATTTTTTCCACTATTATATCAAATGGATTCATTGACGATGACCATTTTATTTTATTTGTAAATTCAAACGTATTTATAAAAAATGTTGGACTAATGAATGGATATTCAGTTGATATTCTTATTTGAAAAGGTACATTATTACATTTTCCAGATACACTATTACTTTGTTCATCAAAAGTAGCTTCCGAATTTTGATATTTCGTTACAAAAATAGCAATATCTTTAGTAATCCGTTTTATACTTTCCGGGATAGTTAACGTTTGTTGTTGAAGATTTGTTATTTTTTCCACTATGATATCAAATGGGCTCATTGACCCTATCCATTCTATTTTATTTGTTAGCTCAACCCTATTGATAAAAAATATTGGACTTTTGAATGGATAGTCGATTGATATGAATATTTGAAAAGGTACATTATTAAATTTTCCAGATACACTATTACTTAGTTCGTCAAAAGTAGCTTCCGAATTTTGATATTTCGCTAAAAAAATAGCAATATCTTTAGTAATCCGTTTTATGTGACGCGACATATATATATATATATAAATATATAATTTTCAACATTGAACAATACTAAATATTTGTGGAAGAACTAAGGTTAGACAAATTATAAGTAATATTTACTAAGATTAAATTATTCAAAAATATTTTAAAATCTAATAGTATATATATAATATGTCATATATTTGTTTGAAATGTAAAAATGAA
>Ga0164292_10002238_pt1 | contig 15773 bp, 17 predicted proteins | sample GEODES117metaG_FD_111486 | JGI IMG/M metagenome (GOLD analysis project Ga0164292, IMG submission 111486) | Eutrophic lake water microbial communities from Lake Mendota, Wisconsin, USA - GEODES117 metaG | ecosystem: Environmental > Aquatic > Freshwater > Lake | place: USA: Lake Mendota...
ATGTGGTCACCGACCTGTGTGACCAGCTCGTCACCGCAGGCGTGCCGGGCTTGCACTTCTACACCATGAACCAGTCGCAGGCGGTCGGCGAGATCATCGGCCGCCTCCAGGGCCGCTGAGGGCAGGCAGGCAGTCCCTTAGCCGCCCCGGGTCAGGGCGTAGGCCGCGTTCCTGTCCTGACCGAGCCAGGCCACCAGCTGGGGCAGGGCGGCCTTGAGCTGCTCGTGCAGGGTAAACGGTGGATTGATCACGAACATGCCGCTGGCCGGCAGACCCGGGCGAATGACTTGGCCTTCCACGGTTTTTTGCAGCTTGCTGCCCTTGACCGTGAGCGTCGCATCGAGCCAAGGGCGGCCGGCCCGGGTGGCCAGGGTTTTGAGCTTTTTGGGCAGCTCGTGTGCCTCGGGTCGGGGGATCACGGGGTACCAAATGGCGTAGGTGCCGGTGGCAAAGCGCTTGAGCGCATCGGCCATCGCCTCGGTCACTTGGGCGTAATCGCTTTTGAGCTCGTAGCTCGGATCGCACATCACCAGCGCCCGCCGCGAGGGTGGCGGCAGCAAGGGTTTGAGCGATTCGAAGCCGTCTTGCAGCTCGCAGCTGATGCTGCGGCCCAACTCGAGTTGCGCCATATTGCCCGACAGCGCCCGAAAATCGGTCGGGTGCAGTTCATACAGCTTGAGCTTGTGGCGGCCTTGCAAAAACCGCGAAGCGATATACGGTGAGCCCGGGTAGACCTTCAGGCGATCGGGGCTGGGCGCAGCGCCGGGGTTGAGCTCACCGAGCAGGTCCAGGTAATCCTGGATGACGGGGGCGATGCCATCCGGTGCGCTTTGCAGGGCCTGGACCAGACGCAGCACCCCCTGGTCTGCCTCGCCGCTGGTCTGGCTGTAGTCGCCATCGAGGCGGTAAAGCCCTGCGCCGGCGTGGGTGTCGATCACCGTCAGCGCCTGTTTTTGCGTCAGGTATTTGAGCAAGGCCAGCAGCGTGATGTGCTTGAGCACATCGGCATGGTTGCCGGCATGGAAGGCGTGACGGTAACTGAACATGGCCCGATGCTAACCGCAGCGGCCCAGGCCTTGGGGTCCGGTTCCGCCAAATTTGTATAATGCCCAGTTCTTCAGCGTTTGACACCCGCCGGAAGACGCAGCGCCCCGAGCTTTTGACGGGTTGCTTGCGCAAGCCACCTAAGAGGCTCCCATCAGAGGAGCACCGACCGTGGAGTAGGTGTCCTACGGGCCCCGCAGGGGTTCTTTTTCCAAGAGCACATTCATGAAAACTTTCAGCGCCAAACCCGCTGAGGTCGTGCATGAGTGGTTTGTGATTGACGCCGCCAACAAGGTTCTCGGTCGAGTCGCCAGCGAAGTGGCTCTCCGTCTGCGCGGCAAGCACAAACCCATCTACACGCCTCACGTCGACACCGGTGATTACATCGTCGTCATCAACGCAGCCCAGCTGCGCGTGACCGGTGCCAAGTCCCTCGACAAGGTCTACTACCGCCACTCGGGCTATCCCGGCGGCATCACGGCCACCAACTTCCGCGACATGCAGGCCAAGCACCCCGGCCGCGCCCTAGAAAAGGCCGTCAAGGGCATGCTGCCCAAAGGTCCCCTGGGCTACGCCATGATCAAAAAGCTCAAGGTCTATGGCGGTGCCGAGCATCCCCACACGGCCCAGCAGCCCAAAGTGTTGGACATCTAAGGAGCCGAGATGATTGGTCAATGGAACAATGGCACCGGCCGTCGCAAATCGAGCGTCGCCCGCGTGTTTCTGAAAAAAGGCACCGGCAAGATTACGGTCAATGACAAGGACATTACGGCCTATTTTGGCCGCGAGACCTCGATCATGATCGCCAAACAGCCTCTGGTGCTCACCGGCAATCTGGAAGCCTTCGACATCATGGTCAATGTCCATGGCGGTGGCGAGTCGGGTCAGGCCGGTGCGGTGCGTCACGGTATCACCCGCGCGCTGATCGACTACGATGCCGCGCTCAAGCCAGCCTTGAGCCAGGCGGGCTTTGTCACCCGCGATGCCCGCGAAGTCGAGCGCAAGAAGGTCGGTTTGCGTTCTGCACGCCGTCGCAAGCAGTTCAGCAAGCGCTGATCGGTTGCTGTCTCGGGAAAAGCCGCCGCCTCTGGCGGCTTTTTTCATGGCTCGGCTGGCCGCTTCAAAGGCCGCGCAGGCCTGTGGTTGATCAAATTACTGTACTATTGACCATTCACGTATTTTTTAGGAGCTCGTCATGAGCGCTGTGCCCCAAGAAATTCCGACCGACATGCCCGACCCGCTGGTTTTCTCGGACGCGGCGGCGGCCAAGGTGGCCGAGCTGATTGCGGAAGAGGGCAACCCCGAGCTGAAACTGCGCGTCTTCGTGCAAGGCGGCGGCTGTTCCGGTTTCCAGTATGGCTTCACCTTTGACGAGATCGTCAACGAAGACGACACCACGATGACCAAAAACGGGGTGTCCCTGCTGATCGACGCGATGAGCTACCAGTACCTCACCGGCGCCGAGATCGATTACAAGGACGACCTCGAAGGCGCCCAGTTCGTCATCAAAAACCCCAACGCGACCAGCACCTGCGGCTGCGGTTCGAGTTTTTCTGTTTGATCACAGATCCCACCTGTCAGAGGTGGGACTGCAGAGCCGGCTCCTAACGGCTACTTGCCCGATAGAGTGCGCCGAGGACCCGCGCCCCTCGGGCGCCTGTGACTTCAGGCCGGCTAGCCGGCCGGCGTTCGAACCAGCACCAGGCCAGCCAGGCAAAGGCGCAGGCCTCTACCTGCATGGCTGGAAGGCCCCGTGCGTCGCTGGCGTGTACCAGCACGCCAGGCAGTTGGTCGCGCAACTGGCGCATCAATTCGCAATTGAGCGCGCCGCCGCCACACACGAGCAGTTCCTGAGCCGAGGGCATATAACGCTTTAAATCGTCGGCGCAGACCCGCGCCGTCAGGGCCGTCAGGGTGGCCTGCACATCTTGTGGCGGCACATCCTGCGCGGCCGGGCCGAGTCGCGTGGCCAGCCATTGCGGGTGGAACAGGTCGCGTCCGGTGCTTTTGGGCGGCGCTTGGGCAAAAAACGGCTCATCGAGCAGCCGCTTGAGCATGTCAGGCCGTACGCGGCCGCTCGCGGCCCACCGGCCGTCGGCGTCGAAAGCTTGGCCCGTGTGGCGCTCACACCAGTGGTCCATCAGGGCATTGCCGGGGCCGCAGTCAAAGCCCATTACCGGTTGATTGGGCGCAAGCAGCGTCAGGTTGCTGATGCCTCCTATATTGAGCACGGCCCGCACGGTTTGCCCATCGGCCCACAGCGCTGCATGGAAGCCCGGTACCAGGGGCGCCCCCTGGCCGCCTGCGGCCAGGTCGGCATTGCGAAAGTCTGCGACCACATCGAGCCCCGTCAGTTCGGCCAGCAGGGCCGGGTTGTGCAGTTGCCAGGTGTATCCGCTGGTTCCGCCGATTTGGGGTTGGTGACGCACCGTCTGGCCATGCGCCCCGATGGCCGAGATCGCTGAGGCATCAATACCCAGGCGCTGGGCTTGTGCGAGCAGATCGTGCACCGTTTGGGCGTAGAGTTGGGTCAACGCGTTGGCGGCCAGCGCCCCGCGGTGCAATTCATCGCGGTCCGAGCTGTTGAGCCGCAAAAACTGCTCCCTGAGGTCTGAGGGCATCGGCTGGCTCGCTTGCGCCAGCACCCGGGGCTCACCGGAAAAATCGGCCAGCACCCCATCAATGCCGTCCAGCGAGGTGCCCGACATCAGGCCGATGAACAGCCGCTGAGTCACCGGCGCATGACGGATTTACTGGGTCAGCGTGGGCACGAGGCTGTCGGCCGCCTCGAGCTGCTGGCGCATCAGACGGGCCGTCTGGCGAAATGCCGGCAAGGCGGCTTCGGCCACACTGGCCCCGTTCGGGCTGCTGCGTGCCATTTCCAGGGGATCCTGGTGCACGCCGTTGACACGAAACTCAAAGTGCAGGTGCGGACCTGTGGCCCAGCCGGTGGCACCTACGCCACCGATGTGCTGGCCCTGGCTGACGCGCTGGCCTTTTTTGACGGTCATGGTGCTCAGGTGGGCGTAAACGGTGACATGTCCTCTGCCGTGATCGATGAAAATCACATTGCCGTAGCCATTTTGGCCGCCCGCGAAGTCGACCAGCCCGTTGGCCACGGCCACCACAGGCGTTCCGGGCGGGGCCGCATAGTCGACGCCCTGGTGGGCTGTCATGCGGTTGAGGACCGGATTGAGGCGCATGGCAAATCCGCTGGTCAGCCGGCCGTTTTCGAGCGGCATGATGTAGCCCCGAGTGAGCGTCTTGCCGTCCATGCTGTAGTAGGCGCCGGCAGCACCCGTGCGCGCGGCATTTTTGCCCTGACCTGATGCGCCCTCGTGGCGGAACCACATGGCCTGCTGCGCCTGCCCTGCGTAGACCAACTCGGCGGCCAGAATCCGACCGGGGCGCAGCATTTCTCCGTCGGCCTCGAGCACTTCATGGTAGACGCTGAAGCGATCGCCTTTGCGTGCTGGGCGCGACAGGTCCATGCTGCCGCCAAAAATTTGGGCCAGTTGATCGCCTACGGGACGGCTCAGGCCCGCGCGCTCGATGGAGCCCTCGAACGACCTGTGGATTTCGCCGGCCACCAGGCGGGTCGAGCGGACGTAGGGAGCTGTTTCCACCCGCGCGGTAAAGCCGGTGCCCTGCCGCTCAATGACCAGACGCTTGAAAAAATCTGGCTCGCTGCTGGCCCAGCGCATCGAGAGCTTGAGCAGTCGCTGCTCGTCATCGGCCTCGGCCGTGACGCTGCGCGAGGCGGTGCCCAGCAAGTGGGCCTTGACCAGCGCGTCCTTGCGCAGGAATGAGGCGGCCTGGGCGTCGCTGATGCCCAGGCGGGCCAGCAGGCTGTCGGCCGTGTCGGTGCTGCGTGTGAGTTCGGTGCGAAAAAGATTGAATCGGTGGCCCAGCAGCGCTTCGCTTTGCTGAGCCACAGGCAGGGGCTGCACCGCCTCGACCACGGTCGTGACGGGTTGGTCTGCCGGATCGGGCAACTGCGGCGCCACGCCGAACGCGGTCACGCCAGTGCCCAGCAGCAAAACGGCCAGCGCGCCGGTAACCCGGCGCGGATGGCGGTCTAGCAAGCCCAGGGCCTTGCTTGTCAGCTGTGGCAGCAGTTTCGAATTCAAGCCGAATATCCCATATTCGATAGCGAACCGGTAGCACGTGGCGGTCAGCGAGCAGATCGAAGCAGGGTGGTAGCCCTACAATGCGCGCTCTGCGCTGAGCCGTAGAAAGACTGGGCATTATAGGGGACCGGCGGGTTTTGCCTATCCCCCCATTTTCTGGATGTTTTGACGCTTGTATGAACCAAGAGACCCCCGCCTCTGCCCCCGTCTCAGATGCCGTGCGCCAGGCCTTGGCCGTGACCGAGAGGGGCTGCGAGGAGCTGATCCCGCAGGCTGACTGGCTGCGCAAGCTCGTGCGGTCCGAGCAAACCGGCCAGCCGCTGCGCATCAAGCTCGGGCTCGACCCGACGGCGCCCGACATCCACCTCGGGCATACGGTGGTGCTCAACAAGCTGCGTCAGCTGCAAGATCTCGGCCATCAGGTGATTTTTCTCATCGGCGACTTCACCAGCCTGATTGGCGACCCGTCCGGACGCAATGCCACCCGCCCGCCTTTGACGCCCGAGCAGATCAAGGCCAATGCACAGACCTACTACCGGCAGGCCAGTCTGGTTCTGGATCCTTCAAAGACGGAGATTCGCTATAACAGTGAGTGGTCACTCCCTTTGGGCGCAATGGGCATGATCCAACTGGCCTCGCGCTATACCGTGGCGCGCATGATGGAGCGCAACGATTTCCACGACCGGTTCAAGGCGGGCAACCCGATTTCAGTGCACGAGTTCCTCTATCCGCTGATGCAGGGCTATGACTCGGTGGCCTTGAAGGCGGACCTGGAACTTGGCGGCACCGATCAGAAGTTCAATTTGCTGATGGGGCGCCACTTGCAGGCCGAGTACGGCCAGGAGCCGCAGTGCATCTTGACCATGCCCTTGCTCGAGGGGCTCGACGGTGTCGACAAGATGTCCAAATCCAAGAACAACTACATCGGGATCGCCGAGGACGCCAACTCCATGTTTGCCAAGGTGTTGAGCATTTCCGACGAGTTGATGTGGCGTTGGTACACCTTGCTGTCGTTCAAGTCCATGGCGCAAATTGATGCGCTGCAAAGCGAGGTGGCCGCTGGCCGCAACCCCAAGGAGGCCAAGGTGATGTTGGCCAAGGAAATCACGGCCCGATTTCACAGCGCGGCCGCTGCCGAGGCGGCCGAACAGGATTTCATGCGCCGCAGTCAGGGCGGGGTGCCCGAGCAGATCGAGCACCGGAGCTTGCCGGGTGCCCCCCTGGGTATCGCTGCGGTGCTCAAGAGCACCGGCCTGGCTGCCTCAAGCAGCGAGGCCAACCGCCTGATCGACGGCGCGGGCGTGCGGGTCGACTCCAACGTGGTCAGCGACAAGGCCCTCAAGCTCTCGGCCGGAACCTACGTGGTGCAGGTGGGCAAACGCAAATTTGTCCGCGTCACGCTGTCCTGAGGCTGGGCAACTGCCGCGATCCTGGCCACAGGTCGAGAGCATGTCCGGCAGCGGACCCCTGGCCGGGCGGTCACCGCCCCGATAACATGCCAGGATGCAAGATCTGCTGGAGCGACTCAATCCGCGGCGCCTCCTGATGGTGTCGGTCGCGGTGGCGCTGCTGACCATCGCACTCAAGACCTCGGCCTGGATGCTCACAGGCTCGGTCGGCATGCTCTCGGACGCCTTGGAGTCTTTGGTCAACCTGGCCAGCGCAGTTTTTGGCCTGGCCATGGTCACCCTGGCCGAACGGCCGGCAGATGAAGCCCATCCCTATGGCTACCACAAGGCCGAGTATTTTTCGTCCGGCTTCGAGGGGGTGCTTATCGTCGCTGCGGCATTGGGCATCGTCTGGACGGCGGGCCACCAGCTGTTGGCTCCGCAGCCGTTGCAGGCCCTGGGCTGGGGCTTGGGGCTGTCTATCCTGAGCTCAGCCCTCAACGGTCTGCTGGCTTGGGTCATGCTTCGCAGCGCCGCCCGACACCGCTCGCTGGCGCTGGAGGCCGACGCCCGCCACCTCGTGACCGATGTCTGGACTTCCGGGGGCGTGGTGCTGGGCGTTGCCCTGGTGGGTCTGACGGGCTGGCTTTGGCTCGATGCCCTGGTGGCCATTGCGGTGGCGCTCAACATCTTGCGCGAAGGGATTCGTTTGATCATGCGCTCCTCCCGGGGCCTGATGGACGAGTCGCTCGAGCCTCAGGTGCGCCTGCTGATCGACGAGGTTTTGCAAGGCTTTGCCCATCACAGAGGGGAGGCCGTGATTGTGCGTTTTGATCATGTCAGCACGCGCAAAGCTGGACAACGCCGCTTTGTGAGCCTGCACATGCACATGCCCGCCGGCTGGACTCTGGGACGGGCTGCAGCGCTGCGCACCAGCGTCGAGCAGGCCCTGATGAGCGCCGTGCCCGGGCTGCGCGCGACCATTGAGTTGCTGCCCAGCGATGTCGAGGCGCATTTTGATGATCCGAGGGATCTCAAATGATCGCGCTGCTGCAGCGCGTCAGCCAGGCCAGCGTGTGCATCGAGGGCCAGATCGTCGGTCAGATCGGCCAGGGTCTGCTGCTTTTTTTGTGCGCCGAGCCCGAGGATACCGAGGCGGTGGCCGATAAGCTGCTGGCCAAGGTCCTCAAGCTGCGGATCTTTGCCGACCCGGCCGGCAAGATGAACCTGAGCGTGCAGGACGTCGCCGGCGGGCTGCTAGTGGTCAGTCAGTTCACTTTGGCCGCTGAGGTGTCAGGGGGCAACCGGCCTAGCTTCGGCGCGGCTGCAGCGCCCGAGCTCGGCAAGAGGCTCTACGACTATTTCGTGCAACGGGCCAGTCAGCTGCACCGCCCTGTTCAGACGGGCCGGTTTGCAGCCGACATGCAGGTGTCGCTGGTCAACGATGGGCCGGTGACGGTGCCCATCCGCATGACCGGTTCACTCTGACCGGTCTACAGCGCCGCCATCGCGCGCAAGCCTGGGCTTTGGTGGCCCGCCGCTTTATTGCGCGCTGGCTCCCCGGCTGGCCTCAATCAAGGCTGGCCCTGACTTGGGCGCCCACTGCAGCATCAACAGCCGCGCCAGCAAGGCGGGCTGCTCCTCTTCGGTCAGGCTCCAGAACTGCAGCTTTTGGTGTGCAAGGGTCGGATCGATGTACTGCCCCTGCTTGCGGATCTCGTAATGCAGATGCGGCCCAGTCGAAAAACCTGTCGATCCCACCAGACCAATGGTCTCGCCACGACGCACCGGTGTGCCGGGGCGGATGTCGCTCGCATAGGCTGACAGGTGAGCGTAGTAGGTGTGATGCCCCTGGCCGTGGTCGATGATGATGAGCTTGCCATAGCCGCCATTGAAGTCGGCGTGTATGACTTCGCCGTCAGCCACGGCCACCACCGGCGTGCCTGTAGGCGCCGCAAAGTCAATGCCAATATGCTGACCCTTGACCCGGAAGGTGCGCACCACGGTCCGCGGCTTGCCTTGTTTTCGGCTCCTGACCGTTACTTTGCGCCTGATCGTGACTGCGCTCGGGCCCACGCCGCGCGAGATGCGACTAAATTGCACGGGCGATTGCCAGAGCATGCGCTCGTAATCGAGTCCTTGCAGGCTGAAATAAGCCCCGGGCATGCCCTGACGCTCCAGCCAGATCGCCGCCTCCACTGGCGCAGACGTGGCTGACTCGAGCAGTTCGATGGCGTAGATTTTTTCAAGGCCGCTGGCTGGGTCCGCAGCCAGGGTCAAGCGCAAATGATGGGTCCCGGGCGAGAGTTTGAGCGCTTGGCCCATCATCCGCGCGATCAGCTCGACTTCCCACAGCAGATGGGCCGGCACGTCCTGCAGATCGCCGTCATCAGCGCGCAGGCCGGCCGTCGAGAGCTGGCGCAGCCCCCCCTGATCGCTTGGGTAAGTCCAGCGCATCGGACTGGCTGCTGCGTCCGATGGCGAGCGAAAGTAAATCAGCGCCTCGGGCTGACTGCGCTCGCCCTCTGGGGCCAGCAGGAGGGCCAGGCCATCGCGCACGAGCGGCCGGGTCATCACGGCCGAATATGGCCAGCAAGCCGCTCGCTCTTGGCTCTGCAGGCTCAGCGCGCCAGGTTCGAGGGGCATCTGCATGCGCTCGTGCAGCTGCGCCAGGCCTTGTGCGTCGAGGCAACCGGCTTGAATTTGGCTCTCGTGGCTTTTGGCCAGCTGCGCCGCCGCCGGCCCGGCCGCTTTGCGCACCGTGGTGACCTTTTGGGCTTTGGCCACTTTCTTGCCCTTGCTGGCTGCCGGGCTGGCCGTTTTTTGGGCCTTGGTGTTGCCCATGGCGGGTGCGTGCAGGCAAAGACCGAGCAACAAGCTGGCCAGCAGTGCGGTGTTGAACTTCATGGCATGCCTTCCAGAAACTCTTTCAGGCCCCGGTTGAACTGCGCGGCGCTGTCGACAAACAAGGCATGTCCCGCCTCTTCAAATACGGTGGCACGGGCCCGGGGATGCGTTTGCATCAGCTCGAGCGACTGCTCCGCAAGCCGTGGCGTGATGGCGTACCAGAGCGGCACGTCCAGAGCCAGCACGGCATTTTTGTAGTACTCCCGGCCATAGGGTTTATCAAGCAGGCTCCATGCTGCCTTCGGGGGCAGTTGCGTGGCTGATGCCTCAATCGCCTGCAGCCATCCCGGTGGTGGCGGCTGCTTGAAGATGGCCGCGGCAAAGCGCTGGATGTAGGCGCGAAATTCATCGCGGCCCAGGGGCCGCTGGCGTTTGGTCGCCGTTGCAGCAGGTGCACTGCCCATGCCAATTGAGTTGTCGATCAGGACCATGCCTCGCAATTGGGCGCTGGGGTGCCGCACCGTGTGGTCGAGCACTTCCATCACCCCCAGCGACCAGCCGATGAGGACATGGTCGCCGACCTTGGCCCGCTGCAGCAACTCGTCGATATCACGCGCGCGGGCTGCCGCTTGTAGGCGTTGCGGCGGCGCCTTCGAGCGGCCTTGACCGCGTGGATCGAGCACGATGACCCGGTGATCGGCTGCAAGGGCCAGTATCTGCTGTTCAAAGATTTCGGCGGGCATCAACCAGCCCGGCACAAAGACCAGGGTCCGGGGGCCCGATCCGGCTTCCAGGTAGTGCAGGCGCAAGCCGTCGGAGGTCTTGAAGAATTGGCTTCTCACCGGACTGGCCCATGCCAAGAGGCTCGAAAACAGCAAAGCGGCCAGGACGACGGTTTTTTTCATGGTGTTATGTGGTCCCGCTGAGCTTGCCGGCGGAGTGGGCGTACTTTAAACCCAAATGCTGCGGCGGGCGCGTTCGCGGCCCTGCTGCGGCCTGCGGGGGCTCTGGCTTGGCCTGGCTTATGATCCTTCCCCTAATTGCGGGCCCCAGCCCGCTTGCTTTGGGTCAGACAGGCCTGGGTCGCGCCTGCACGGCGCGCCGGCGCTATGGCGCGCGATGGGTTGAGACCGGCTGCCAGGTCGTACCTGGTTCTTTACTTGGATTTGGTCACAATGTTGAAATCAAGAGTGGCTCTGTGTGCCTGGTTTTGTATGGGCATCGCGTGGGCGAGCCAGGCGCAGGCGCAACCGGCAACTGCGGCGCAGCCCCAGCGTCCAATGCCCGCGGCCAAGGAGGCCGCGCCCGAAGAATTGCTCCAGCAACTGGCCGTCTCGGCCCGCGAGTGCCCGGCCTTTCCCAAGCTGGCATCCGATTACCGCGCCCGCTTTTCTGCCCCCATGTTGGCCTGGGCCGAACAGCATTTGGCCCGGCTCGATGCGCGCAAGGTGATCTACCCGTTTTCGGGCGCCGACATCGTTACCGCCATGAATTTGTTTGCGTCGGCCGATCACTTGGTGCTGGTGGCCGATCAGTGGCCGCAGCACGGCGCTCCTGCGTCGATCTTGCCGCAGCAGATGGCCAAAGAGTGCCAGACCATGAGTTTTTTCGCGCGCTATGGTTACTTCAGGACCAACGACCTTGAGGGCAAGGATTCGGTGCGCCCCCGATTTGCCCGCTTGCTGGCCTACAGCATCGCCCTGACCGAAGCGCAGGTCAGCCGTGTGGAATATCTGACCTTGCATGAAGACGGACAAGTTCGGCCGGCCGTTGACGCGGTCAAGCCTGACGGGCTGCGGTTTTCCGTGACCCGCGCCAATGGGCGCGCACTGACGATCGACTATGTGCGCACCGACCTGTCGAACAACGGCCTGAAGGCCGGCGGGCGCTCGCACACATTCATGAGATCTCAGATGGACGGTGTGGTGCTGCTCAAGTCGGCCTCGCACCTGCTGCAAAAGTCCTATTTTTCAGCTCTGGCCGAACTGATCTTGGAGCGTGCGCCCGGCGTGGTGCAAGATGAGACCGGGCTGGACATCGAGCCGTTTCGGCGGGCATTCGAGATTCGAAGCTACGGCAAGTTTCATGCGCCGCACCCGCTTTGGCATGACAGCGCCTCGGGACAGCGGCTGATCCGTTATTTGCAGGATCAGCCCGCCATCGAGCCGCTGCCCTTTACGATCGGCTACGAGAAAAAGAGCGGCTCGGTCCTGCTGGTGGGCACGCGCAATCGGCGCTGAGGCGCAATCGTCGCCACCACTTTCGCCTGCTCGTTTTAGCCAAGCGTCGCCTTGGGCGAGCGGCCTTGGCGCAGGTAAGGGTTGGGCAGCCCGAGTCCAGCCAGGATGGCGATTTCCCGACTTTCCATGGCCAGCGCTTGCTGATGCCCGGTTTCGTGGTCCCAGCCCTGGGCATGCAAGGCCCCGTGGACCAGCAGGTGTGCGTAGTGGGCCGCCAGGGTCTTGCCCTCCTGCCGGGCTTCTTGCGCGATCACGGGTGCGCACAGCACCACATCGGCCACGACGACAGGGGCCTGCGCGTAGTCAAAGGTCAGCACGTTGGTCGGCCCGGTTTTGCTGCGATAGCCCTCGTTGAGCGCGCGGCCTTCGAGCGCATCGACGATGCGCACCGTGATCTCGGCCGGTGCATCGAGCGCGTGACGGATGCAGCGGGCGACGAAATGGCGGGGCAGGGCGCGGCGATGACGCTCGGCCTGCGCGATGGCACCAAATTGCAGCGACAGGCGCAAATCGTGTAGGGCCATGGGGTGGTCTTCTAGACTATTTTTCGGTGAGGGTTTTGGCTGCGCGCGTCGAACCCCGGTGTCCGTCGTAGGCGTCGACGATGCGCGCGACCAAGGGGTGGCGCACCACATCGGCACTGGTCAGTCGGGTGATGGCAATGCCTTGCACGCGCTTGAGCACGCGTTCGGCATCGATCAGGCCGCTGAGTTGGTGGGCAGGCAGGTCGATCTGGCTGACATCGCCCGTGACAACAGCCTTGCTGCCCAGCCCAATGCGGGTGAGAAACATCTTCATCTGTTCGGGGGTCGTGTTTTGCGCCTCGTCCAGAATCACAAACGCGTGGTTGAGGGTGCGCCCGCGCATGAAGGCCAGTGGCGCGATTTCAATTTGTTGCCGCTCGAAAGCTTTCTGTACCCGGTCAAAGCCCATCAATTCGTAAAGCGCATCGTAAAGCGGGCGCAGGTAGGGGTCGACCTTTTGCGACAGGTCGCCGGGTAAAAAGCCCAGCCGCTCCCCCGCTTCAACCGCCGGTCGCGTAAGCACGATGCGCTGCACTGCGTTGCGCTCGAGCGCATCGACCGCGCAGGCCACTGCCAGGTAGGTCTTGCCGGTGCCGGCCGGGCCGATGCCAAAGGTGATGTCGTGCTCGGCAATGTGATGCAGGTAGCTGGCCTGATTTTGCGTGCGCGGCTTGAGATCGGCGCGGCGCGTGCTCAGTGCGGGCGCATCGGCGCCGTGCAAGGCCATGTCGCCTGCCAGCATGAGTTGCACCTGCTCCTGGGCAATCGGACGAGTGGCCATTTCGTAGAGCGCCTGCAGCACCTGCAGCGCTTGCTCGGCCTTGGCTTTGGGGCCTTCGATCTTGAATTGCTCGAAGCGGTGTGCAATGCGCACCTGCAAGGCCGCTTCGATGCTGCGCAGGTGGCTGTCGGTTGGCCCGCACAGATGTCCCATCCGGGTGTTGCTCGGCGGCGTGAAGGTGTGACGCAAGATCAAGGCAAGGGCCTTTCGGGGCACGGAGGTTGGGGACGCAAGGCTGCGATTGTCCCCCCTTTGCGGGCGCGCCATGAACGCTCGGCCTGCAGCACGATCCGCTTGCTTGCTCACTGATAAGATTTGTCCATGATTGGACGCCTGTCAGGCCTGCTGGCCGAAAAGAACCCTCCAGAAGTCCTGCTCGACTGCCAGGGGGTGGGCTATGAGGTCTTGGTGCCCATGAGTACCTTCTACAACCTGCCGGCTGTCGGCGAGCCGGTCACGCTGCTGACGCACTTCGTGGTGCGAGAAGACGCGCAGATCCTGTTCGGTTTTGCCAGCGCCCCGGAGCGATCGGCCTTTCGACAGCTCATCAAGATTTCCGGTGTTGGCCCGCGCACGGCGCTCAGTGTGCTCAGTGGCATGAGCGTGCAGGACCTGGCCCAGGCCGTCGGCGCGCAGGAGCCTGGGCGTCTGACCAAGGTGCCGGGCATCGGCAAGAAGACGGCCGAGCGTCTCCTGCTCGAGCTCAAGGGCAAATTGGGCGTCCAAGTGGGCGCGGCGGCCGCTGCCGTGGGCGACGCGCAAAGCGATATCTTGCAGGCCCTGCTGGCTCTGGGCTACAGCGACAAGGAAGCTGCGTTGGCGCTCAAGGCTTTGCCTGCGGGCGTGGGCGTGAGCGAGGGCATCAAGCTGGCGCTCAAGGCCTTGGCCAAGTAAGCTTGCGGCATGAGCATACAGACCGACGACTTTGCCCCGGCTGCGCCCCGGGTGCTCTCCAATGCTCCGGCTTCGCCGAACGAGGAGGCGCTGGAGCGGGCTTTGCGCCCCAAATTGCTGGGCGACTACGTGGGGCAGGCCAAGGCGCGCGAGCAGCTCGAAATCTTTATCGGCGCGGCGCGTCAGCGCGGTGAGGCGCTCGACCATGTGTTGCTGTTTGGTCCCCCGGGTCTGGGCAAGACGACGCTGTCGCACATCGTGGCCCATGAGCTGGGCGTCAACCTGCGCCAAACCAGCGGGCCGGTGCTTGAAAAGCCCAAAGACCTGGCCGCGCTCCTGACCAATCTGGAGCCCAACGACGTGCTCTTTATTGACGAGATCCATCGGCTCTCGCCGGTGGTCGAGGAAATCTTGTATCCGGCGCTGGAGGACTACCAGATTGACATCATGATCGGCGAAGGGCCGGCCGCGCGCAGCATCAAGCTCGATCTGCAGCCCTTCACCCTGGTCGGAGCCACCACCCGGGCGGGCATGTTGACCAATCCGCTGCGCGACCGTTTCGGCATCGTGGCTCGGCTCGAGTTCTACACCCCCGAAGAATTGGGCCTGATCGTCAGCCGCAGCGCACGCCTGATGCAGGCCCCCCTGCATGAGGCTGGTGGCATGGAGATCGCCCGCCGCTCGCGCGGCACCCCGCGGATCGCCAACCGCCTGCTGCGGCGGGTGCGTGACTATGCGCAGGTCAAGGGCGACGGCACCATCACGTTGGAGATGGCCAACCGGGCGCTGGCCATGCTCGATGTCGATCCGCAAGGCTTTGACATCATGGACCGCAAACTGCTGGAGGCGGTGATCCATCGCTTCGACGGCGGGCCTGTGGGTCTGGACAATATCGCGGCGAGCATCGGCGAGGAGGCGGGCACGATCGAAGACGTGATCGAGCCCTACCTGATCCAGCAGGGTTATTTGCAGCGCACGCCGCGGGGCCGGGTGGCCACGGCCGCCGCTTACCGCCATCTCGGGCTGGTTGCGCCGTCGGGGCGCCACCAGGCCGGCGAGCTCTTCGGCCCGGCCGAAGGTCATTGAGGGGTCACGCAATGGCCGTGAGATGTCGCAACATGAAACGCCCTGACTATGGGTGGATTTGTGTGCTGACCCTGGCTTTCTTGCTCGGTGGCTGCGCGGTCAGCCCAGGCACTGGTGTGGCCACCCCGCCAACGCCCTGGGAGCGCGCCGGACGAGCGGCCCAGGCCAACGTCGAGGCGGCCGCCGATGCGCCCAGTTTGTGGCTGCACCAGACCTTTCCGGGCAAGCGCAAGAACCAGTACCGCTACGTCTGGCGCGAGGGCCGACCCGCCATGGCGGTGCAGTCAGAAGGCGCGATCAGCGCCCTGCGCAAGGTGGTGCACACCGGATCGGCGCCGGTCGAGCAGCTGTACTTTTCCTGGAAGGTGGCCTCCTTGATCGAGCAGGCCGATCTGCAAGATAGTGCCCGCAGCGACTCCCCGGTTCGAATCGTGCTGGCTTTCGATGGCGATCGCAGCCGGCTCTCGGCCAAGGACGCCATGCTGTCTGAGCTGGCCCGCACACTGACGGGCGAGGAGATGCCCTACGCCACCTTGATGTATGTTTGGTCCAACCGCTTGCCGGTGGGCAGCGTGGTGAGCAGCCGGCGCACCGACCGCATCCGCAAGATGGTCATCGAGTCGGGGCCGGCGGGGCTCAACCGCTGGCTGGACTACCAGCGCGATATCCGGCAGGATTTCGAGCGGGCTTTTGGAGAGCCGGCCGGGCGTTTGATGGCGGTGGGCATCATGAGCGATACCGACAACACCGGCGGGTCGGTGCGCGCCTGGTACGGGCCTGTGACCTTGCGGCACGCACCTTGACGGCAGGCGTCTTGGTCTGCCGCTCTCAGGTGTAGC
>Ga0164292_10002239_pt1 | contig 15770 bp, 10 predicted proteins | sample GEODES117metaG_FD_111486 | JGI IMG/M metagenome (GOLD analysis project Ga0164292, IMG submission 111486) | Eutrophic lake water microbial communities from Lake Mendota, Wisconsin, USA - GEODES117 metaG | ecosystem: Environmental > Aquatic > Freshwater > Lake | place: USA: Lake Mendota...
CCGGCGACTTCAGAAACGACTGGTTCGTCGCGGGGCGGCAAACGGGGGAGTTGAGCGGGAGTGCCTTGGAACCGCTTGGCCGAATGTGTTTAACTTGTGGAGCACACCCGGCTGTTTCCGCGAAACTCACAGCCCCGGGTGCCCAGAGTGTCGCCCTCACTTGCCTGGCTGGTCCGATTCGGCCTGATCGAGCAGTGCGAAGCTTTGCAAAGCCATGGCGGTCCCGTAACAACGGCCCAATTCGTGAGAGTCGACGAAACAGCCGTCGACTTCGGGCAGCCGCAGCATGATTTCGCGCTGCCGTTTGGCGAGTTCCTTTCGCACGTCCTCGTTCGCGATCTGGGAGATCAGTTCCGCTCGCGATTGCATGTCGTACCAAAAGAAAAATCCGCCGTATGCCATGGTGGATGTGTGATTGTCATACTTGTAGGCCCGGTCGAGATATTCCTGACCAGCCAGTGAAATCTCCGCTGCCTGTTGCAGTTGGCTTTGATCTATCTTCTGCCAATACCACAACGCCAACTCGCCGACTGCCATCCGGCCAGCACTGGCAGCCGTGCCAGGTGGGTTGGCTTCAGACCGCGGGCGGCTGGGCGAGCGTCGGGAGTTATAGGGATAGGCGCCGTTCGAGAAGCGATCACCCTGTAATGCTTGCAGGCCGGCATTCAACTTCTCGCTGTCGATTTTCGCTCCCGCCTGTTGGGCAGCATGCAGCGCCGCCAAGGCGGTCGCGGTCACGAAAGGATTGGCGTATTCATGCGCCCAACCACCGGACTTCAGTTGAATCGACTCCAGCTTCGCCGTCGTCGCCTGAAGCTGGACTTGCCATCCGGCAGCCCGTTCCGGCGGCGCGAGCCTGACCAGCTGGGCCAAAAACTGGGTACGATAGGCATAAGCCCAGAGAATTTCGTCAGCGTCGTTGGGATTCAGATTTGCTTCATTGCAGACGTAACCAGCCGCCAAGGCAATCGCTTCTTCAATTTCGGGTCGCAATTCGGGAGCCATTCTCTCCCGCGCCTCCAACAAGGCGATACCGGCGAGGCACGTGATAGCGACGTGCACATTAGGCAAACTGTCGTATCCTCCGAAGTCATAATCGGAGTCGACGATCGCGCCGTCTGCGCGTTGCATCTCCAACAGGAACCTGACTCCCCTCTGCCACAAGGCCGCTTCATCGTAAACGCCCGGAGGTGCTGCGCTGCCAAGTGATTTCACGCCTGCCAGCCACGCCCCGTCTGGCAGTCGACTCCAAGTCTCAAACCCGCGAACAAACGGCCCGAAGCCTTCGGCCTCCGCCGCAGCCTTCCACGCCAATGGAGACTCGGGCTGGGCCTGACTGGCGCGGCGCCACAATTCGCGGGCCAACTCCTGCTCGCCGCGGCGAAAGGCGAACATGCCTTTCAGCAACCAAATTTCAGCGGCAAATGCCGAGTCGGCCTCTGGCTCAGGCAGTTGTTCGTTTGTGACTCCATCCCGAAAAGCCTCCCACGCGGCCGGCAAGGTTCCGGTTGCTCGTTCGACTTGCGGCGGCTCTTCTGGGACGCCAATCAAGCGGGTGAGCCAGTCGGCGTGGAGTGTCGTCAGCCGGTCGACTCGTTGCGTGACCTTTAATTTCGAATCGACCACGAGAAAACCCGGCTCGACGAAGTTATAAGGGAGCAAGTCAAATTGCTTGGCCAAGCTCTCGTTTGGCCCGCCGCGGGTCGGGATAAAATCACGATTCAAGCGGGCGATGATTTTCGGATTGGAGAATGGTCCGGCCAGCATGTAACGATCGACTTCGACCTTGCGATCCATAAAGGTCCCGGGAATCGTTGGCACGTACCAGAAGATTGGCTTTCCCGACTCGCGCGAGCGTTTGACCGCTTCGTCCCAATCAGCCACCCAAGCGACCGCCGAACCGATTCGAGCGGCAGCCGGACTTGGCTCGGCCCGAATGATCCGGTTCTCGTTACGCAGCGGATCAACAGCCGCAGCGGTCTCCTGGGCGAAAACCGGATTCGTCTGAAGGACTCTCGCACCCTCGCTCGCCAAACAGAAGAAAGCCAAGCAGAAAACCAGCCGCCGCGACCAAAGCTTCATCTCGTCGTACCTCAAGTGCCCCGAACCCTTGACTTGTTTTCGATACTCCAGCCCTTTGCCTGATGGGGCGGTGGGCGTCCCAGCATCGTTGGCTCCCGGCCAATCGATTGCCTGGCTGAGCCCTACGCCTGTCAAGTCTAGTGGATCCGCTGGCCGTTTCGCAGCTGGAGCACAATCCGGACGACTGAAGTTCACGAGCTGAAAAACATTACCCTGGGGAAGCTTCCAGACTGACTTGGGAGGGGCGGCTGACTTACAATGGAGAAAACTAACTCAGGGCGAAGGATTTCAGGGTAACAAGCATGGGGCAGGGCAGGGTTCTGGTCGGTATTTGTGGCGGGATCGCCGCTTACAAGTCTGCAATGCTGGTCAGCCAACTGGCTCAGGCAGGATTTGAGGTTCGCGTCGTCACGACTGCGGCCGCGCTCGAGTTTATCGGCCAGCCAACCTTGGCTGCTCTGTCTGGCCAACCCGTGGTGAGCAACTCTTTCGATCCGGCTTTTCCTTTGGGTCCCCATATCGAACTGGCGCGATGGGCAGACGTTCTGTGCATTGCCCCCGCGACGGCCAATTTCCTGGCCAAGGCGGCTCAGGGGCTGGCAGACGATCTCCTGAGCACGCTCTACCTCTGTTTCGAGGGCCCGGTTCTCGTCGCCCCCGCGATGAATTGTGAGATGTGGCAAAAGCCGGCAGTCCAACGGAATGTCACGCAACTGCACCGCGATGGCGTCCAACTGATCGATCCGCAGGAAGGTTGGTTAAGCTGCCGGGTTCGCGGGGTCGGACGGATGGCCGAGCCGCAGGTGATCGCCGAGAGAGTCACACAGGCCTTGGCCAATCGGACAAAGTAGAAAATCAGGCGCTTGGTTTCCCCGACGATTACGACCACCAGATTCGGATGGTAACACGATGGCCAAGATTTTGCTGACCGCTGGACCAACTCGACAGTATCTCGACCCGGTCCGTTACCTGACCAACGGCTCCAGCGGTGTCATGGGATCGGCTTTGGCACAGGCTGCACTGCAAGCTGGCCATCAGGTTGTCCTTGTGAGTGGGCCGGTACGAGTGCGTTATCCTTCAGGCGTCAAACTGCTCGAGGTTGAGACCACGCAGGAAATGCTGGAGGCTTGTCTCGCCGAATTCCCGACCTGCGATGGGCTGATTGGCGCGGCGGCTCCCTGCGACTATCAACCGGCGACAGTCGCCCCTCACAAGCTCAAGAAAACGGGCGAACCGCTGCTCCTGAAGCTGATTGAAACACCTGACATTGTGGCGACGTTGGGAAAAAAGAAGCGGGCCGACCAATGGACGGTTGGATTTGCCTTGGAGAGCGAAGACGCTCGTTTTCAGGCAATTGGCAAACTTCAGCGGAAATTGTGCGACCTGGTCGTCGTGAACGGGGTCGGTGCGATCAATTCTCCCCACAACGAGATTGAAATCCTCAACCCCGCCGGTGAAGTGGTTTTGGCGGCGGCGGGCACCAAGCAAAAGCTGGCCAAACAGATCATCCGCGTCATTGCTGAACAGTTGCTCGAACCGCGCCGCCAGGCCGGTGCAGCCTCACCGGCCGCTCGTTCCCGCAAACGATAGGGCGAAAACCCCGCGGGTGAATTCGCAGCAGCCGCCTTTAATTATCTGTTCTCGGCTGCCGCTAATTGTTTTCGGCCGCATCGCGGAAGGCCTTTTCCATTACCTTTCCGAGCGAACCTTTCAGCTTCTCGCGCGCATCAAATACACCGTGATCTTCCAGCAGGGCAATTCCCTTGTTCAACTCGATTTCGTAACCGATCAGGCTCCCTCGCCGCTGGTAATGATTGGCGATTTCGTCGGCTGCTGCGATCAAGGCGCACAGACAGAGCGAATCGGTCGCCTCTTCCGGTTGGTGATGGAAACGAATCGAGCTGACGATGGACGCCGGAAACCGCATGTCGTCGGTAAACCAACCGCCCAATGTTGCGTGGTTCGTCCCCAACTCCTGATTCTCGCGGACGATCAGCTCAACAGATTCTTCGAAGTCAATTGGATCGACCAGCGTTGCTTTGGCGGGCTCTGCCAGGCGGAGCAATAGGCGGCCAACATCGTGAATCAAGCCAGCTGCGTACTCTTCCCCCTGCAGGCCGATTCCCAATTCGAGATTCAGGTTGGATGCGGTCGTGGCCGTCAACAGACTGTGCGACCAGAGCAGGTTGGTGAATTCCTGATACTGCTGGGACGGCCGTTTGAGCATACTGCCTGCAATACAGGCGAGGATGATGTTCTTGCAACTGGTCAATCCCAGTCGCATCACTGCTTGGTCCAGTGAGGCGATGCGTGCCCGCGACCCGAACAAGGCGCTGTTGGCGAATTTGAGAATATCCGTAGTTAAACGCGGGTCTCGGCGGGCAATCGCGACCAGTGAACGAATTGAGCATTCCGGATCGCGAATGATCTCCAAAGCCTCGAGAGCCGCATCGCTCCGAACTTGGAAATCCGAGGCAATCCTTCGAACCTTGGCCTGAATCTCCCGGTCGGGATACCAGCTGCCTTGGGTTTGCACTGCGGTGTGTAGCACATTCATGTGGAAAATTCCTTAACGCTTTTCGGATCCGCAGCCGTAGCTGTAATCAACTCCCCCGCCAATGGCGGAGGCAGGAATCGGAACCCGGAAGTTAGGGCGAGGACTGTGCGGACGAGCGATTGGTTATCGTGCGAAACGCCCATCCGCTTTCCTTTCTGCGTCCTCGAATTCCACCATTTCATCTTGCTGTTACCCAGTTCAAACCGCACAATTGTTACCATTGGAACCGCGAAGAGCGCACCCCCCAGAAACCCGGACCCACGCCCCCTCTATTTGGCTATGACCTGCGCAGCATTCCCTTGATACGCGAAACCAGGGGCTCCGATTTCTCTTCGGCAATCAGCTGTTCCCGACTATCACGAACGAGCTTCTTCTCCCGACGCTGTAGATCTGCCTCGCGAGCCTCCAACCGGGCCCGCTCATGGCTGAGCTTGGCTCGCTGGACGGAGCATTCAACCTCCATTTCGCGGATTGCCGCCTGCAGCTGTTCCTTCAACGCGTCAATCTCGACCAACTCATTTTGCTGCAGGTCGCTTGGCGGGGTGAGCGAGACATTCCCCGCAGGAGGAGTAACCTCACTAGTTACTGGAGATTCGCTGGACTCGCTTTCGGCGGGGTAAAACGAGTCTTCGATTTCCAGTTGGGCCACGAGGCACTTCAACATCACCTCACGCTGCTGCATCCAGCTGGACACTCCGCTGCGAGGTCCATTTTCCGGGCCGAATGCAGTGCGGGGCGAGTTTTCGCGGGGAAAATCAAGTGCCTCCGGGTCTTCACCTCCACGCTGTTCCGCACCGCTCGCGCAGTTGGGATTGCAGCTTGCATCCAAGCCTCCGCGCGTGGCCACCTCGGGTGAACAATGAGCGGCCGAACCAAACTGGTGCGCCGATGGCCGCGCCAATGCCGAGGATTCCGACTCAGTGGTTGCCAGTTTGAGAAAAACCCGGTCCATGCGGCGGTTGAGTTGCATCAACAAGTGATTCTGAGTCTCCAGCTGCCTCCGAAAGGCCTCATGGCGTTCCATCTGCAAGCTCATCCAATTGTGGATTTGCTCCAGCCAGGCCGGATTTGACTGGCAATCATGCGGAATCGTAGGCTGGAAAATCGGCACCGGATATTTGGACATTCGTCGGTCGCCAAAGGAGTTGGGTCACGGCTGGCGGGCAAATTGCTGCGCACCCAAAGCCTAGGTCAGAAACCCACCGCTGGCAAAACTTAGACCTCCGAGAAATTAGTGGAAATCAGCTGATTCGGTCCACTCAAGCCAGGTCAAGTGGAGCTGGAAGCCGATTCGCCCCGGTCCTAAAATCGTTACACTCCGCGCTGCCGGACCATCCCGCTTGACCTCCCAGCCGAATGGGTGCCTCCGCCCGGCCCGCGAGGCTATCTGCGATAGCGCGACCGGAGCCGCAAAGAGTTCATCCGCCAAGGAAGCACGTATGTCGACACCCCCTTTTGCCCATCTCCACTGCCATACGCATTACAGCCTGCTCGACGGAGCTAGCCCGATCGACAAATTGATCAAGCGGACAGTCGAATACGGGATGAATGCGTTGGCAATCACCGACCACGGCAATCTGCATGGGGCGATCGAGTTCTACAAATCGGCTAAGGCAGCCGGCATCAATCCGATCATTGGCTACGAAGCCTATGTGGCCTCGACCAGCCGCTTCAAAAAAAGCATGGACAGCCAGGAGCAAAGTTACCATTTGACTCTGCTCTGCCAGAATCGAACTGGTTTTCGCAATCTGATTAAACTCGCTTCGTCTGCCTTCCTGGAGGGATTCTATTTCAAGCCGCGGATCGACAAGGAACTGCTAGAGCGACACAGCGAGGGGTTGATCTGCCTCAGCGGCTGCGTGTCCAGTGAATTCAACCAAAGGATTCTCGCTGCCCGCGCGGACCAGGCTGGGGATTATCTGGCTGCGGCGAAGGACGTGGCCGGCTGGTTCCACAGAGTTTTCGGCGACCGCTATTTTATCGAGATCATGAATAATGGGGTCGATATTCAGCGCGTCGCCCTCGAGGGCTCGGTCGAACTGGCGCGCCAAATGGGATTGCCTCTGGTGGCCACCAGCGACTGCCACTACGTCGATGCCGACGATGCCGACGCCCAGGATGTGATGCTCTGCATCAACACTGGACGGTTCCGCACCGACAGCAATCGGATGAAAATGGATGGCACACAGTATTTCTTGCGCACTCCGCAGCAGATGTACGAAAAGTTTCCCGGGCTGGAAGATGCCGTACGGCGTTCCCAGGAAATCGCTGACAGTGTGCAAATCGACCTGGAACTGGGTAAACGTCATTTTCCGATCTACAACGTCCCGTCAGAGCTGACCGCTGATGATTATCTGCGCGCAGTCTGCTTGCAGGGCCTGCGCGAGCGGTACGCGGACAATGCTGAGATGTATGCGGACGGAGAATTGGCTCCTGTGGTGATGCAACGGCTGGACCGCGAACTGGGAGTGATCCGGAAACTTGGCTTTTCCAATTACTTTTTGATCGTTTGGGACTTCGTGAACTATGCCCGCAGCCAGCGGATCCCGGCAACCGCCCGTGGTAGCGGTGTTGGTGCGCTGGTTTGTTTTTCCCTCTATCTCAGCCACGTCTGCCCGATTCGCTATGGGCTGCTGTTCGAGCGGTTCCTCGATGAAAACCGGCTGGAGGCTCCTGATATCGACATCGACTTCTGCCAAGAGCGTCGCGGAGAGGTGATTCGATACGTCAAGGAAAAGTATGGCGATCCCAACGTTGCCCAGATCGGCACGTTCAACACAATGGCTGCCCGGGCGGCCATCAAGGATGTGGGGCGGGTGCTGGGCGTGGCCCTTGGCAGGGTCAATCAGATCACTTCACTCGTTCCCGCGCGGCCGGGAATCACGCTCGAAGAGGCAATGGAAGAAATCGCCGACCTGCGGGCGATGTACGCCAACGACCCGGAAGTCCGCGAAGTCATCGACTATGCCTACAAACTGGAGGGATTGGCCCGCAACATCGGAACCCACGCCGCAGCGGTTGTGATCGGTGACCGACCCCTGACTGAATACGTTCCTTTGGGAAGCGTCCCCGGTAAGGAAGACGTGATCACCCAGTGGTCGATGAGTGATGTGGAAGCCGCCGGCCTGCTGAAAATGGATATGCTCGGGTTGCGGAACCTGACCATTCTCAGTGCAGCCGTAGACCTGATCGAACAAACCACCGGCACTCGAGTTGATCCCCTCAAATTTCCACTGGAAGATCCGCCCACTTACGCCTTATTGCAACGGGGAGAAACCAAGGGGGTCTTTCAATTGGAAAGCGGCGGGATTCGCGATCTGCTGCAGAAGATGAAGCCCGACCGCTTTTGGGACATCATCGCTACCAATGCACTTTACCGGCCAGGCCCTTTGGAGGGCGGACTCGTTCAGCAGTACGTCGAGGTCAAAAATGGCCGCCGACAGGCTGAATACCTGCACCCGGTGCTCAAGGACATCACCGAAGAAACTCACGGCGTGATGGTCTACCAGGAGCAAGTGATGCAGATTCTCAATCGGCTTGGCAAAATCCCGCTGGCCGCTGCCTACACTTGCATCAAGGCGATCAGCAAAAAGAAAGAAAAGATCATCGCCGAGAACTACGAACAGTTTCTCGCCGGCTCAACCGAACAAGGACTGAAAAAATCCCAAGCCCAGGAACTCTGGGACATGATCCTCAAGTTCGCGGGTTACGGTTTCAATAAGAGCCATTCGACCGCCTACGCGTTGATTGCCTACCAAACCGCCTATCTCAAGGCCCACTATCCAACCGAGTTCATGGCAGCCCTGCTGACCGGCGACATCTCGGGGCGAAATTTCTCCCAAAAGGACTCCTTGGTTGAGCATATTGAAGACTGCCAGCGGATGGGAATCGAAGTTGTCCCTCCGAGCGTGAACTCTTCCGCTGTCAAGTTCTCGGTGGCGGGCAAGCTTATCCACTTCGCACTCTGCGCGATCAAGGGCTGTGGTGAATCCGCTGCAGATGCGATCGTCCGCGAACGAACCGCCAATGGCCCCTTCCGCGACCTGTTTGATTTTTGCGAGCGAATCGAAAGTTCCAGCTGTAATCGGGCGGCGATCGAATCACTGATCAAAGCCGGCGCGATGGACTGTTTCGGTGCCCGGCGCTCGCAGCTTCAGGCGATTCTTGATCGGGCCTTGCAGTCAGGCGTCTCAGCCCAGTCCGACCGCAAGAGCGGCCAGAAGAGCTTGTTCGGCGACTTGGAGGAAGAGGAAGAAACAACCGCCACCTCGCCAATCGGGCTTCCCGACATTCCCGAGATGGAACAGCGCGAGTTGTTGGCGGCAGAGAAAGAGGTGCTCGGCTTTTACCTCTCGGCCCATCCACTTGAGCAGTACGCCGAGCAATTGCGGAAGTTCTCCCAGCATTCCAGCAAACGCCTTGGGCATCTGGAAGATCGCGCCCGGGTTTCCCTTGGCGGAATGGTCTCGTCAATCAAGCACTCGAATGTCAAACGGGCCAAGGACCCGACCGCCCCGACCAAATACGTAATGTTCGACCTGGAAGATTTGGAAGGGTCCATCCGCTGCATTCAATGGCCTTCAGAGTTTGCCACCCAAGGCCACTTGATTCAAAGCGAGGCAATTCTGATTATTCAGGGAGTTCTCGATCGCAGGGGCGGCGATGAAGCGAATCTCGTCGTCGACAAGGTAATTCCACTTGAGCAGGCCGAGCAATCCATGACCAATGGACTTTGCCTGCGAATCAGCGAGAAACAGCATGGAGCCCAATCTGCCAAGGACATTTACGAAATTGTCCGCGGTTACCCCGGCAGTCGCAAACTCAAATTCAATCTGCAATTGGAGGACGGTACTACCGTTGTCCTCGACACTCACAAACTCCGAATCGATATCAATCCCGAACTGCGACGTCGGCTGGAGGACTATCTTGGCAAAGATGCCATCGAAGTCCTCGCTGGAAATTAATTCGGAGAATCGAGTCAAACCGTTCGTCTTTGGACTCCTTCCCTTCCCTCCACGCTACCGCCCACCATGCCCCGCTCCTCACTTTCCACTTCTCAGTTCCTCGTGCTGTTGCTCGGCCTGCTGCTCAGCAATCAACCGGGCTGTTCGGAACCGTTGAATTCGACCTCGGCGGGCCTCGCCCCTGTCTCCGGAACCGTTTTACTCGATGGTCAACCGGCAGCCCGGGCCAAGGTAGTCTTCCTGCCGCAACAACTCTTCACCCCAAACACTCGTGTCCAACCAGTGGCCGCAGCGCTGACTGACGAGCAAGGCAACTTCAGCCTGCAGACTGCTGGCAAGCCAGGAGCGAACGCTGGAACCTACTGGGTACTCCTGAGCAAACTGGACGCCTCATTGGCCAGTGATGAAGAACCCTCCGACAAGGAAGATCCGCAACCTGAACCAAGCTCCAATCAGAAAGAGGCTGAACCAGCCCCGCTTCGGAACGGCGCCGAGACCGGCCCTGAGGAAGTCTTTCCTGAATTTTTCAACTCTGCCACGCGACTGACCTTCGTCGTGCCTGAGCAAGGAACGCAGTCAGCCCGATTCGAGCTTTCAATCTTCGATCGGCCACTGGAGCCGGCACGACGTCAGTGATTGCGGCGTCAAAACATGGGGCGTGAGAACTCAACCGGGCAAACCAAGCGGAAAAGCCGCAACTCGGGACGAGCGCCAAAGTGAGTCCGCGGAGCATTGCGGTATCCCTATTTTGGTCAGCGCTCATACGTTTGACGCGGGAATCTCCAAACCTCTTTGGGTCAACCGTTTCTCTGCCAATTGGCAATACTCGGGATTGCAGTCGATCCCGACAAAATGACGTCCCAAGCGTCGGGCTACAACTGCCGTCGTTCCCGCTCCGCTGAACGGGTCAAGCACGACCCCCGCGCTGGGACAGGTAGCGAGCAGGCAGGTCTCGACCAACTTTTCCGGAAACACGGCAAAGTGGGCCTCACGAAACTTGGAAAGGGGAACTGACCAGACCGTTCGTTTGTTCCTTCCCAGCGGATGAAAGGCCTGGTCCCAACGTCCATCGTGCAGATTCTGGCTTCCGCCGTTTTTCCCCTTTTCCGGGGTCCCTCCCCGTTTACCGAAATGGCTGCGCCCGCCCCGCATCCGCGACTGTTCGGAGAAAGTCACATGCGGCTCGCGAATCGCATCGGCATCAAAAAAATAGTCTGGCGATTTGGAGAAGAGAAAGACGTACTCGTGATCCGTCGTCGGCCGGTTCTTGACCGGGGAAGGCATCGCATTGGGCTTGTGCCAGATCACATCGCTCCGCAGCAGCCAGCCAGCGTCCTGCATTGCGAGGGCGAATCTCCACGGCATGCCTAACAGTTGACTACCGAGGTACTTGTCACCCAACACCACCCAAGCCGTGCCGCGCGGGCCGAGCGCCGGACGAAGTGCCTCAAATACCTGCACCAACCGCTGGACGTACTCACCCGGCTCAGCTTCCTGGCCCAGTTGCCGGGGGTCGTCGTAATCTCGCTGCTGAAAATAGGGCGGGCTCGTAACAATCGTATCGAGACTTCCGGCCGGGAGTTGGCTCCCCAGCGACGCGGCATCTCCGCAGTGCACGCGATCGATCCATTCCGCCAACTCGCTTGCCATGGCAACTCCGCCCTTACATCCGTTCGACGACGTCGATCCCCAACAAACCCAACCCGGTCCGGATCGTCAGCGCGGTCAACGCACAAAGCTGCAGCCGACTTGTTCGCAATTCCGCAGTCGCCGCCTGCACCACACTGCATTGATCGTAAAACCGGAAGAATGTCTGGGTTAATTCAAACAGATATCCGGCCAGCAGGTTGGGCCGGTAGTCGACGAGGACCTCTTCCAATGTCTCACCGAACCGCGCCAAGGCCAGCGCCAACGTCCGCTCGATGGGTTCGGCAAATTGGAGTGGACCGGGTCGTGAACTGAGCGATTCCAAGGTGGTCTCGGCGTTGCGCAAAATCCCCATCACACGGGCATAACAATACTGGGAGTAAGTTGCCGTGTTCCCTTTCAGTTCCAGCATCTTGTCGTAGCTGAACTTGTAATCGGAAGCTCGATTCTGAGACAAGTCGGCATATTTCAACGCCCCGATCCCAATGACTTCGGCAATTCGCTCGGCGTTCCCCGGCAACTGCTCACCCGTCTCGCCATGCAATTCGGCCAGGACCTGACGGGCCCGGTTCTCCGCTTCGTCGAGCAGCGACTCCAATCCGACTGTATCTCCTGCTCGCGTTTTGAAGGGCTTGCCGTCATCGCCGAGTACCGTGCCAAAGCTGACGTGCACGAGTTCCACATCCTGGAAGCCCCACAACCGGGCCGCAGCAAACAGCTTTTCAAAATGCTCGTGCTGGCGATGATCGACGACGTACAAAATCACGTCGGGGTTCCATGTCTTGACCCGATACTCGATCGTGGCCAAATCCGAGGTTGAATAGAGAAATGCGCCGTCCCGCTTTTGAATGATCATCGGGGTCTCGAACCCGTCAAGAAAAACGCAGACTGCGCCCTCGCTCTCGCGGGCCAAGCCCTGCTGGCGGAGCGAGGCGACCACCGGCCCGAGCATCTCATGGTAAAAGCTCTCACCCAACTCTTGATCGAACGCGATCTGCAGGCGGGAGTAAATCCGCTGCATGTCTTCCCGACAGAAAGGGAGCACTTCACGCCACAGCCGGAGATTCTCTTCATCGCCCGCGTGCAGCTTGGCCGTCTCTTCGAGAACCGCAGCATCGATTCGGGAATGAGCCGCAGCGAGGCTGCTCAGCCGCGAGTCCTGCTGGACCGCCGCAATTTTGCCTTGCAGACCAGCTACCTCCTCTCGCAGATCGGCCAGACGCTGGGCGCCTTTTTCCAGTTCCTTGTTCCGCTCCTTGGCCTCGCGTTTGTCAGATGGCAGCGGCTGGGCTCGCAACTGCTCCAAACGTTGCTCCTGCTCGACGCATGACTGTTCTTGGCGTGGCAGTCCGGACAACGCCTCTTGGTAGTCGACCAACTTTCGCACCAGCCGATAAAGTCCGGAAAGGTGCCCGATCGGATTCCGCTCGTACTCAACCCGATCGCTAAAGTGCTTCAGGCCGTAAATGATCATTCCGAACTGTGTCCCCCAGTCCCCCAAATGGTTATCCGTAACCACTCGGTGGCCAAGAAAGCGAGTGATCTTTGCCAGTGAATCGCCGATCACCGTCGAGCGAATATGGCCGACATGCATCGGCTTGGCGACGTTGGGCGAGGAATAGTCAATCACATAGGTCCGAGGCTCGGCGGCCGGGTTGACTCCCAATTGCGGATCGCCCAACGCGGCTTGCAAATGCGCACGCAACCATTCATCCTTCAGGCGCAGATTAATGAACCCGGGCCCGGCAACTTCGGCCGGGTCGCACAACCCCGTTAAATCCAGCTGGCTGGTCAGTTCAGCAGCCAATTCCCGGCTGTTGCGTTTCAGCTTGCCCGCCAGAGGCATGCAGAAATTCGCCTGATAATCCCCAAACTTCGCATCTTGGGAGGGACGAATCTGACCAAGATAGTCGGCGGGATTGACTTGCAACTGCTCCAACAGGGGAGTGAACCGATCGCGAATTTCTTGAAGGGGATTCATGCCGTTCCGAAGTGAAAGAGAGGGCAAGTGGCGAGCCCGCCACAGTTGTCTGGAAAACGAAGCCCCAAGCCGGTGAACCGAACGTGCCAGGATGGCCGGGTCGAGGGGTTCCCTTTTTTCTACCAATCCCCTCTGATTTGCAATCCGGCACCGAAGCCGAATTGATAGGATGGAGCCCATAAGCCTCGGCCTGCATCTGCCCCCGAAATCAGCCCCGCCAAGCCTGCTTTCTCAGGAGCGTTTGAACGCCAACCTGGTTCACCTTCCATTTCTGTCTTTTTTTGTTTCGCCATGCTGACCTCGACTCGGTTTCTCCCTCACTCGATCACCTCCCCAGCCGATGGCATTGTCCGGTTCGGGAATCCCTGCAATCCCGCCCTGCTGCTGCTCGCCGCACTGTTGACGGGATTTTTTTGCGCTCTGCCTGCTGTTGCAACTGAAACAACAAGCCGGGAACACCCGGTCTCAGTCATCGAAGCAGATATTTACGTACAGCGCTTCAAGGCAACAATACGGCTGAAGTGCTTCGCCGATGATTTGGAACTGCTCCAGGGCGTCGAGCCCCTGGAAGACGGCAGTTACGACAGCAAGGAGTTGCTCGCGGCTCAGCAGGATCACGCCCGCTTTCTGGCTGACAGGATTCAGCTCTTTGACGCTACCGGAAACCGGTTGGCTCTGAAGGTGACCGAGGTCGTACCGCTGGAGATCCCGCCAGAAGGGATCCGGGCAGGTGAGTTGATGAACTACACTCTCGGCTTTCATCTTGAAACCAGCTATGAACAGCCCCCCGAGTTCATCACGATCAAGCAGATGATTGTGGCCGAGGGGATCTTGCTGCCGAGCGAATTGAAAATCCTGCTCAAGCAGGAAGGCTCGGAAACTCCCTTTCTGCACATGATGAAGCCCGACCTGCCAGAGACCTTTTCCTTCGATTGGTCGAAACCACCCCTGGCGGCCGATGCCTCGGAAGCTGACTGGAGCAAGTGGTTTGAGGAACAGCGGGAAAAGACCCTGGGAATCACCAGCTACAGCAGCGTTTATGACTTTATCTACATCACTCCTCGCGAAGTTCGTCAGGAGATCCTGATTCCAATCGCCAGCCTTGCGACCGTATTGCAACTGCCCCGGGCCGACCAGTCCTATCTCGACATTCCGGAGCAGGATGCAGCAGCCAAGGAAATCGGACAATTCTTTACCAGTGAGAATACGATCAAGATCGATGGCATCGAGGTTCAACCTCAGATCGATCGAATCGACTTTTATGGCCTCGACCTTCGCGATTTTGCCGTTCAGGCCGAGCGAAAGAGAATCAGCATGGCGAATGGCCGCGTGGGGATCATCCTTTCGTATAGTGCCAAGACACCGCCAGCGAGCGTTGAGGTTAATTGGCGGTTGTTCAACGATGCCGTCAAAACCGTCGATGCAATCGTGTTCCCTTATGATCAAGTGGAACAAACCCAATTCTCGATGTTTCTCGCAGATAACACTTATCGCTGGTCCAGCCCCACACAGCGCGAGCTGCCGGCGATCAGCGAAGTTCTCGCCCAGTTTGAGCCGGCCCAGGTCATTCAACTCCCTGTGGTGACAACGGCGGCAGGAATCCTCGCCGGTTTGATTTTGCTGGTCGGCCGCAAGCTGCTCGGCAAGCAAGTTGCCGTCGGTTCGGCGCTGCTTTTGTTGTTGTTGGCTGGCTGCTGCTGGAACCTTGCACCTTTACCGCTCACCCTGCGTCCTGCCCGGCTGCCCGAACTCACACCGGAAGCGTCAGGGGAGATCTTTCGCCAATTGCATGCGAACATCTTTCGGGCATTTGACTACCATCGGGAAGAAGAAATTTACGATGCGCTTGCCCGGAGTGTCGACGGACCTTTGCTCGCCGAACTGTACACGCAACTGCGGAGCAGCCTCGAGGTCCAGCAGCAGGGCGGAGCGGTCTCCCGGATCGACTCCGTCAACGTGGAAAGCGGCCAGCCCTCTCCGCTCCCCCCGGAAAACAATCGCCCGGGTTTCGGATATCGCAGCAAATGGAATCTTGTCGGCTCAGTGGAGCACTGGGGACACTTGCACCAGCGAACCAATATTTACGATGCCGACTTCACGATTTCGCTGGTTGACGGGGCCTGGAAGATCACTGCGATGCGCAGTCTGGATGAGCAGCAAGGACCGGTAAAAACCAGTCTTCGAAAATTCGGCGGCTGATTCCCCTGCGACCTGCCCCTGGACCGGCGGCAAATTATCGACACAGTGCGCTCGGGACGAGTAGAATAATCATCTTTGAACGAGTAGCCCGAGGCTTGCCTGAATCGGCTCATTCACATCCCTTTCTCCGGCCCCATCCGAATTTTTGGAGCTCGAGTCCATGCCTTCCCCGTTGATTTCGCTCACCCGCATCGCGTTATTCCTGTTCGGCTGTCTAGCTTTTGCCGTCGTCGTTGGGCCATCGAATGGTTTTCTGTACTCCGCTCTGGTTGCCCAAGAGCTCGAAGCCAATCCCGGTCAGCGCGAATTCCGCAATGCCAGCGGGAAGGTCTTGGCTACG